>Ga0154020_10004156_pt1 | contig 17285 bp, 10 predicted proteins | sample Klosneuvirus_201_FD_109709 | JGI IMG/M metagenome (GOLD analysis project Ga0154020, IMG submission 109709) | Active sludge microbial communities from wastewater, Klosterneuburg, Austria - Klosneuvirus_20160825_MG | ecosystem: Engineered > WWTP > Aerobic digester > Activated sludge | place...
CGACGGCGACGAGGTGCCGGCCGCGGTGCGCACGCTGCTGGAGCCGCGCCGCCACGGCGCCGAGCTGACCGACGCGCTGGCCGAGCTGGGCTTCCAGGATCTCGAGGGCGCGGCGTTCGAGCTCGAGCTGGCGCGGGCCAAGCCGGCGTCGCCGCTGTCGCCCGACGCCGACGGACCGGCCGCGCGCGTGGCGCCGGTGCTGCTGGAGGAGATCTCGCGCTCGCCCGATCCCGACCTGGCGCTGCGCCACACCGTCGACCTCATCGGACGGCGCGCGGCGCAGGCCGGGATCTGGCGCCTGCTCGACGAGTCGCGCCCGGTGCTGCGCCTGGTGGTGTCGCTGCTGGGCACCAGCGACTTCCTGGCCAAGCTGTTCCTGGCCCACCCCGATCTGCTCGATCAGCTGCTGCTGGCGGGCCACAGCGAGCCGCTGCGGTCGCGCGCGGTGCTGGCGGCCGATGCACGCGCGCGGGCGACCAGCCAGGATGGTGGCCACGCCTTCGAGGCGGTCGCCAACGCGCTGCGCCGCTTCAAGCACGAGGAGATCCTGCGCATCGGCCTGCACGACGTCGCCGGCGCGCTGGAGCCCGAGGACGTTGCCGAGCAGATCACCGACGTGGCCGACGTCGTGGTCGACGAGACGCTGCGCCTGGTCACCCGCGAGCTGGGCGACCGCGCCCTCGATCCGCACGGCGAGCCGGTGCGGCTGGCCATCATCGGCCTCGGCAAGCTGGGCGCGCGCGAACTCGGCTACGCCTCGGATCTCGACGTCATCTTCGTGTATGACGCGCCGGCCGGGGTCGATCTGGAGGTCGGCGAGCGCGCCGCCCGGCTGGCGCAGCGCCTGATCGGGGCGCTGGGCGCGCTGATGGAGGAGGGCCGCGCCTACGAGGTCGACACCCGGCTGCGCCCGTCGGGCCGCATGGGCACACTGGTGTCGTCGCTGGCCGCGCTGCGCGAGTACCACGCCCGCGAGGCCCAGCTGTGGGAGCGCCAGGCCCTGATCAAGGCGCGCGCGGTGGCCGGCGATCCTGGGGTCGGCGCCGCGGTCGAGGCGCTCAGCCGCGAGGTCGTGTATGGCGCCGGCGCCGCGCAGCGCCCCGACGCCGCCACCACCGCGGCCGAGATCGCCCGGCTGCGCGCCCGCATGGAGCGTGAGATCGCGCGCGAGCACGGCGCCCGCGTCAACTTCAAGTCGGGGCGCGGCGGGCTGGTCGACATCGAGTTCGTGGCCCAGCTGCTGCAGCTGGTGCATGGACCGAACGCGCCCGCGCTGCGCGTGCGCACCGCGCGCGAGGCGCTGGCGGCGGCGCTCGAGCTCGGCCTGCTGGCGCCCGACGACCACGCCGTGCTCGACGACGCCTACCGCTTCCTGCGCCAGCTGGAGGCGCGCCTGCGCATCGTGCAGGATCGCTCGCTGTCGGAGCTGTCGCTGGATGACGCGCCCGAGATGGAGAAGCTGGCGCGCCGCATGGCCATGGTGGGCAAGAACGGCGAGTCGCCGGGGGCCGCGCTGCGCATCGAGTACCTGGCTCAGACCGAGCGGGTGCGCGCGATCTACGAGCGCATGTTCCCGCCGACTTAGCGCGCGGCGCCCAGGGCGCACATCTGTGCCTGCCGGGGCTACCCGCAACTGAGCTGCATTCGCCCGTTGCCTCGCGGCGACCGCTTTGCTACCTGTTGCCCATGGCGTCGGTCACTCTCGAGAAGGTCGAATCGATCTGGATGGACGGCAAGCTCATCCCCTGGGATGACGCCAAGGTCCATCTGCTGACGCACACGCTGCACTATGGCCTGGGCGCCTTCGAGGGCATCCGCGCCTACCAGCGCGCCGACGGCAAGACCGCCATCTTCCGCCTCAGCGAGCACATCAACCGGCTGTTCGACAGCTGCAAGATCTGCACGATCGACGTGCCCTTCTCGCGCGAGCAGGTCGCCCAGGCCTGCATCGACGTGGTGCGCGCCTCCAAGCTGCCCTCGGCGTACCTGCGCCCCATCGTGTTCCTGGGCTACGGCGCCCTCGGCCTGGGCTCACGCGAGAGCCCGGTCACCACCGCGGTGGCGGCCTACAAGTGGGGCGCCTACCTCGGTGAGGAGGGGCTGCGTCGTGGCATCCGCGCCAAGGTGTCGTCGTACGTGCGCGGACACGTCAATTCCAACATGGCCAAGGGCAAGATCTGTGGACAGTATGTCAACTCGATCCTGGCCAAGCGCGAGGCGCTGAAGTCGGGCTACGACGAGGCCATCATGCTGGACTCGAACGGCCTGGTGTCCGAGGCCTCGGGCGAGAACCTGTTCATCGTGCGCAAGGGCGTCATCAAGACCCCGCCGCTGTCGTCCGCCATCCTCGAGGGCATCACGCGCGACAGCATGATCCGCATCGCGCGCGACCTCGGCCTGGAAGTGCGCGAGGAGACCTTCGCGCGGGACGAGCTGTGGTGCGCCGACGAGGTCTTCCTGACCGGCACCGCCGCCGAGTGCACCCCGGTGCGCGAGATCGACGACCGCGTCATCGGCGCCGGCGAGTGCGGCCCGGTGACCCGCCGCGTGCAGGACGCCTTCTTCGACACCGTCAAGGGCGCCGCCGGCAAGCCGGCGCGCTACCCCGACTGGCTGACCTTCGTCTGAGCCTCGCGCGCCGCCGCGCCCAGCTCAGGTGACGACACCCCGGTGGCCGGCGGCGCCAGCCTCAGCTTGACCACGAAGTCGCTGCCGTGACCCTCGGTCGAGGTCACGTGGATGCTGCCGTCGTGGGCCAGCACGATGGCGCGCGCCAGGTAGAGGCCGAGGCCGAGGCCGGCGAACGCGAGCGGTGGTGTGGTCGGCGAGCGGCCATGCTTCTCGAAGATCAGCGGCAGGCTGTCGACCGGGATGCCGAGGCCGGGATCGCGCACGCTGACCCAGGCCTCGCTGGCCTCGCGGCGCACGCCGACGATGATGGGGCCGCGGTCGGGCGCGGTGAACTTGAGCGCGTTGGAGAGCAGATTCGCCAGCACCTGCAGCAGGCGCTGCGGATCGACCTCCACGCGCAGCGGCTGATCGCTACCACGGAACTTGAGCTCGCGGCGCGGATTGCCCAGGCGCGCCTCCTCGACGGCGTCGCGGGCCAGCGCGTTCAGGTCGACCGCGGACTTCTCCAGAGACAGCGTACCGGCGTCGACGCGGGCGGCGTCGGAGAGGTCCCGGATCAGGCGCTGCATGCGATCGACCGCGGCGTCGACGCGGCGCAGCAGCGCCTGCTCGGTGCTGCCATCCTTGACCACGCGGTCGAGCACCTGCGAGATGCCCCGGATCGACACCAGCGGCGTCTTGAGCTCGTGCGAGGCCACCATCAGGAACTCGTCCCGCATGCGCCGGGTATCGGCCAGCAGGCGCATGCGCGCCGCCAGCGAGGCGTGGAAGCCGCCCGACTCCGCAGCCAGGATGAACATCGCGACCACCCGCACCGCCAGCATGAAAGCTGGCAGACCGTCCATGCCGCCGCGGTCCCAGGCCAGCCCACCCAGGTAGGCCGCGCTGAACAGTGTCGCCATGACGAGGGCGCGACGGCGGCCGAAACGCAGCGCGGTCGCCACCACCGAGGGGTAGTAGAAGACGAAGAACACGCTGTCCACGCCGCCGGTCGCGACCACCGCGCAGGTGACGAGGCCGGCGTCGGCCAGCGACGTCGCCAGGGAGCGCACCTCGAAGCCACGCTGGGTCAGGCGCGCGATTACCAGAAGGGCCACCGCGTGCGCGGCGCCGACCGCGAGCACGCCCATCAGCAGCCCCCAGCGCAGCCCTGGCTGGTCGCGGTCGACCAGCAAGAAGACCAGGGTGCTGGTCGCGACGAATCCAGCCAGACGCGTCCACGCCATCCGGCGCTCGCTCGAGATGAGGTGCTCCCGCCCCTGCTCCGTCCGTAACCAGCTCAACGTGATCCCCCGCACCTACAGCGTCGCTAACCGCTGAGCTTCCGTCAAACTCCTTGATCCAGACATTGCCGGCCTGTTAAAAATGCCAAGGGCCGGATTTCTTAACGACTTGATTGGAGAAGCAAGAAAATGAAAACGACCAAGTGGCTGCTCTGTGTTGGTGCGCTGTCGATGCTGACGACCGCTCTGGTCGGCTGTGGTGGTAGCAGTGGCGATGACGACGACGACGTCATGATGACCGATCACGCGATGGCCGACGCCAAGATGGCGAACAAGTACGTGATGAGCAACATCAACATCCCGGACAAGTCGTCCGAGAACGACCAGCTCGGCTTCGACCTCGACAACGACTCGCGCCACTCCATCGACAACAAGCTGGGCTCCATCATCCAGCTGATCGCGGCCAACGCCGGCTCGAGCTCGGTCGACCTGCAGGGCCAGGTCGATATGCAGGTCACCATGGGCAAGATCATCCTGCTCGGGTCCTACAAGTCGACCGCCTTCGTCACCGAGTCCAACACCGTCTTCCAGATGTACCTGGGCAAGGACGCCGACACCGACGCCACCAACAACCTGGGCGGCAGCGGCATGTTCACCATCGACACCGCCGGTCCCCAGGACGCCAAGTTCTACGGCGGCAGCGCCGCGGGCGTCTTCAAGAGCACCGAGCCGGCGAGCGCCACCATCAAGCTGGCCCTGGTCGAGGGTGACCCCGTCTCCATCAAGATCATCGCGGCCAAGATCCAGGCCTCGCCGACCGCGACCGGCGTCACCAACGCCAAGCTGGGCGGCGGCATCACCAAGACCGAGCTCGAGATGAACGTCCTGCCGGCCGTGTTCGCCCTGATCACCAAGCAGATCATGGACGACCCGAACGGCTCGGGCTCGATGGCCATCAAGCAGCTGTTCGACACCGACAAGAACGGCACCATCACCGAGGCCGAGTTCAAGGCTTCGAACACCATCCAGACCGTGCTGTCGCCCGACGTCGACCTGCTGAAGGCGGACGGCACCGTGGGCAAGGACGGCGTCAAGGAGTCGGTCTCGCTGGGCGTCGGCTTCACGGCGGTCAAGGGCATCTTCTAGCCCCCTCGAAACGCGCAGCGTTTCGAGGAGGCTATTCCGCTCCGGTTCTTCACGCCCGCCCGGCCTTGGCCGCGGCGGGCGTCGCATTTTCGGGTACAGTGCGTCGCATGGCGAGGTATGCGGTCATCCTGGCGGGTGGTGGCGGCACGCGGCTGTGGCCGCAGAGCCGGCGCCGTCTGCCCAAGCAGTTCCTCGAGCTCGGCGCCCGCGAAGGCGAGACGCTGATCGGGGCCACCGCCCGGCGCGCGGCGCGCGTGGTCGGCCCCGCCAACGTGTGGGTGGTGACCGCCGCCGATCAGGTCGCCGAGGTCGCGCGCGCGGTCGGGCGCGACGCGGTGCCCGACGACAACGTCATCGCCGAGCCGTGCGCGCGCAACACCGCCGCCGCGGTCGGCCTGGCCGCGGCGCGGCTGGCGGCGCTGGATCCCGACGCCACCCTGGCCATCCTGCCCGCCGACCACCACATCGGCGACGAGGGGGCGTTCTCGCGCACCCTGGAGGCCTGCCTCGACGCCGCCGAGCGCACCACCGGCGACAGCACACCGCTGGTGACCTGCGGCATCAAGCCCAGCCATCCCGAGACCGGCTTCGGCTACATCGAGGTCGCCGCCGGGCAGACCGCGACGCGCGACGGCGCCCTGCCGGTGCTGCGCTTCGTCGAGAAGCCCAGCGTCGAGCGCGCCAAGGAGTTCGTGGCCAGCGGCCGCTTCTTCTGGAACTCGGGCATGTTCTTCTTTCGCGCGCGGCGCATGCTGGCCGAGATCGGGCGCACCCTGCCCGCCCTCGGCGGCGCGCTGGGCGAGATCGGCGCGGCGCTCACGCGCGGCGGGGTCGCGGCGGCGGCCGAGGTCACGGCGCGGCTGTACCCGGGGCTGCCCTCGGTGTCGGTCGACGTCGGCGTGATGGAGAAGGCCGGCGGCATCCTGGTGGTGCCCGGCGACTTCTCGTGGAACGACGTCGGCAGCTGGCGCGCGCTGGCCGAGGTGCGGCCGGCCGACGCCGCCGGCAACGTGCGGGTCGGCACCACGGTGGCCATCGACACCACGAAGTCGGTGCTGGTGTCGGGTGACGGACGGCTGGTGGCGGTGATCGGGGTCAGCGGGCTGTGCGTGGTGTCGACGCCGGATGCGGTGCTGGTGGTGCCGACCGAGCGTGCGCAGGATGTGCGCGCCATCGTGCAGGAGCTCGAGCAGCGTGGGCTGACGACGTATCTCTGACCGACGACAGCCGTAGTCTGGCGACTGACGTCCGACGACCGACGACCGACGACAAGGACCCCAATGAACCCCCGTGTATTTCGCGAATACGACATCCGCGGCGTCGCCGACCGCGATCTGGCCGGTGACTTCGCCCTGGAGCTGGGCCGCGCCATCGGCACCAAGCTGGCGCGCGCCGGCATCAAGAAGATGACCCTGGGCCGCGACGTGCGGCTGTCGTCCCCGCGGCTGCACGCGGGGCTGACCGAGGGCATCCTGTCGGCCGGCGTGGGCATCGTCGATGTCGGCATCGTGCCGACCCCGGTGCTGTACTTCGCGACGCTGCACTACGATGACGTCGGTGGTGGCTGCATCATCACCGGTAGCCACAACCCGGCCGAGGACAACGGCTTCAAGATCCTGGTCGGCAAGACCACGATCCACGGCGCGGAGATCCAGTCGCTGCGCAAGCTCATCGAGGCCAAGGACTACGTGCGCGGCGCTGGCGCCGGAGCCGGCGTCGAGAGCCGCGACGTGGTGCCGGCCTACCGCGCCTACGTCAAGAGCACCCTGCGCATGGGCGCGCGCAAGCCGAAGATCGCCCTGGATGCCGGCAACGGCGTCGGCGGCATCGTGGGCGAGCCGCTGTACCGCGACGACCTCGGCCTCGACGTCAGCGCGCTGTACTGCGAGCCCGACGGCCGCTTCCCCAACCACCACCCCGATCCGACCCAGCCCGAGAACGTGGCCGCGCTGCAGGCGCTGGTCGCCGCCAACGGCTGCGAGGCCGGCATCGCCTTCGATGGCGACGCCGATCGCATCGGCCTGGTCGACGCCAAGGGCCGCATCGTGTGGGGCGATCAGCTGATGATCCTGTTCGCCCGCGAGATCCTCAAGGAAGAGCCGGGCGCGACCTTCGTCAGCGAGGTCAAGTGCTCGCAGGCGCTGTACGACGAGATCGCGCGCGCCGGCGGCCGCGCCATCATGTGGAAGGTCGGCCACTCCCTGATCAAGACCAAGATGAAGGAAGAGCACGCCGCGCTGGCCGGCGAGATGAGCGGCCACATCTTCTTCGCCAACCGCTATCTCGGCTTCGACGACGCCATCTACGCCGGCGCCCGCCTGCTCGAGCTGCTCTCGAACACCGACCAGACGCTGTCCGACCTGGTCGACACCCTGCCGGTGATGCACAACACGCCCGAGCTGCGCGTCGATTGCCCCGACCACCTCAAGTTCGACTTGGTCGCGCGCGTGGTGGCGCACTACCGCGCGTCGTACCCGGTGGTCGACATCGACGGCGCGCGCATCCAGTTCGGCGACGGCTGGGGGCTGGTACGGGCGTCGAACACGCAGCCGGCGCTGGTGCTGCGCTTCGAGGCCGGGTCGATGGCGCGGGTGGCGGCGCTGCGCACCGAGGTCGAGGGCACGCTGGCGCGCTTCAAGGCGGAGATGGGCGCGGGGTAGCCCCCTCGAAGCGCAGCTTCGAGGAGGCTATTCCGCTCCGTCTCCGGCCGGGGGCTACTTCTTCTTCGCCTCTTCCAGCATCTTCTGCAGCATCGGGCTGCTCGGCTCCGACTGCAGCGCGAAGCCGAGGTACATCTCGGCGCTCTTCTTGTTGCCGCTCTTGAGCGCGTCGAAGGCCATCTTGTAGAACTTGCGCGCCTGCGGGTTCTCCAGGTCGAGCTCGGGATCGCGCTCGATCTCCTTCTCGATCACCGTCGAGCGCAGCTTGCCATGGGTCATCGCCCGGTCGTAGCTGACGCGGCGCTGCGGGTTGGACAGGATGCGGTAGCCCTCGGCGATGCGCGCGTACAGCACGACCAGCTGGCCGTGGGTGCGGTCATCGAGCTGGCCATGGTGCCGATCGGGGTGCAGCCAGGCCGCCTTCTCGTAGAAGCTGGCCTTGATGGCCTCGGGCGGCGCGGCGGGCTCGATCTCGAGCAGCTGGTAGTAGGTGTAGAGATCCAGATCGGGGAAGATCTCGCGCACGTAGGCGCGCACCTCCTCGCGCAGATCACGCTCGCCCTCGCTCATGTCGGGCTCCGCGGGGCGCTACCCCACGCTGGTGCGGGCGCGGCGCCCGCGGGTGACGGCTCGTCGGCCGGCTGCGCTGGCTTGTCGGGCGCGCCGACCACGGTCATCGCGGCCTGCTGGGCCTGGCCGGTGGCCTGGTCGCGCGCGCGCACGTTGAGGATGCCGTCGGTGTCGATCTGGAAGGTGACCTCGATCTGCACGTCGCCGCGGCGCGCCGCGGGCAGCCCCGACAGGGTCAGCTTGCCCAGCGGCGCGTTCTCGCCGAAGCGCCGCGACTCGCCCTGGCAGCACTGGATCTCGACCTCGGTCTGGTTGTCACGCGAGGTCGTGAACACGCGGGTCTGCTCGATCGGGATGGGCGCGTTCTTCTCGATGATGACCTCGGCATAGCCGCCGGCGACGCCGATGCCCAGCGCGCGCGGGGTGACGTCGAGCAAGAGCGAGTAGAACTTGGCCGGATCGACCGCGCCGTCGGTCAGCGACCCGGCCTGGATGGCGGCGCCATAGGCGATGACCTCGTCGGGGTTGATCTTGACGATGGGCTCTTTCCTGAACAACGCGGCCAGGCGGCGCTGCACCAGCGGCACCCGCGTGGTGCCGCCGACGCAGATGATGTCGTGGATGTCGTCGACGCTGAGCGAGGCTGCGAAGACCACCTGCTCGGTGACCGTCATGGCACGCTCGACGAAGGGCGACACCAGGCTCTCGAAGGTGGCGCGCGTGATGCGGAACGGCAGCGACAGCGGGGGCCGCGCCGGGCTGACCTGGATGCCGGTGATCTCGCCCTCGACCAGCTCGTGGATCGACAGCTGACACTTGATCTGCTCGGCCGCGATGACCAGGCGCGCGATGGCCTCGGGAGAGCTGCGCGCGTCGAGGCGGTGGGTCTCGTTGAAATTGGCCAGCAGGTGGTCGAGCAGCGCACGATCGAGGTCGTCGCCGCCCAGGAACGAGTCACCGCCGGTGGCCAGGACCTCGAAGATGCGATCGCGCACCTGCAGCACGGTGACGTCGAAGGTGCCGCCGCCGAAGTCGAACACCGCGATGCGGCGGTCCAGCGCCTTGCCGAAGCCATAGGCCAGGGCCGCCGCGGTCGGCTCGTTGAGGATGCGCATGACCTTGAGGCCAGCGATCTCGCCCGCCAGCTTGGTGGCCTGGCGCTGGGCGTCGTTGAAGTTGGCCGGCACCGTGATCACGGCGCGGTCGACCGCCCCGCCGAGGAAGCGCTCCGAGCACTGCTTGAGGTAGGCCAGTACCAGCGCGGAGATCTCGGGCACGGTGCGGCGCTGGCCGTGCACCGTGATGATGGCCTGCTCGTTGGGGCCTTCCTCGAGCTGGTACGGCACGCCGGTCAGCGCCAGCTGCACCAGCGGCGAGCGCACCGACTGGCCGATGAAGCGCTTGGCCGAGTAGATGGTGTTCAGTGGATCGACGATGCGGCGCTGCTTGGCGCTGTGGCCGACCAGGATCGAACCGTCAGGCGGGAACGACACCACCGAGGGATGCAGCCGGCGACCCTGCGGGTCAGGCACCACCTCGACCTTGAAGTTGCGCACCGTGGCCGCAACCGAGTTCGTGGTGCCGAGATCGATGCCGATGACGTGGCCCATACGAACCCCGCGATGGTAGCGCGATCGCGCGCTGGCTGCACCTACTTCGACCTACCTATTTGCCGCGGGGCGAGGCCGAAGGGGCGGGCTTGAGCGAGACGTCCGTGGAGTACGAGAACGGACCGGTGCCCAGCCAGGTCTCGGGCTTGACCACGACATACTCGGGCAGATAGCCGTCGGCCTCGACGCGCAGCTGGTACTCGGTGTCGATCGGCAGGTTGGGCAGCGTGGCGCCGTCCTTGATGCCGACCAGCAGCCAGACCTCGGAGCTGGCGGGATCGGTGTCCACGCGCAGCGTGCCCGGGATCGGTGCACCGGTGCCGGTGCCGGTCTCGGCGACGCCGGCGTCGGGCGTGCCCGCGCCCCGCTTGTCGCCCGGCTTGCCTGGTGCGGGCGTGGCGGTCAGCGTGACCGTCACCTTGGCCAGGTGGGTGTCGCCGCTGGCGGCGCCGCCCGGGGCGGGGCCGGCGTCGGTCGCCGAGGGGGCGCGCACGAAGTCAGCCGGGGTCACGATGCGGGTGCCGCGCTGGTAGCCCTCGCGCTCGGCGACCACGGTGTACGAGAAGCGGCCGTCGAGGTGCGGATACTCGACCGGCGCGCGACCGAGCAGCAGGTAGACCGGTGAGTCGGGCGGCATCGAGCGGATGGTCAGGGTGCCGAAGCGCTTGCTCTTGGCCTCGGCGGCCTTGCGACGCTCCTCGGTGGCCTTCTTGCGCGCCTCGATGCGGGCCTTCTTGCGGCCGGGATGGAAGACGTCGGTCTTGAACCAGAGCACTGCGCCCAGCGCGCCGACCAGCGCCAGCAGGGTGAGGTAGAGGAAGATGGGGGCGCCCCGCCTGGGCTCGTAGGGGTCGGCGGGGATGTCGACGGTCGGCGACGGCGCCACCGGGGCGCTGGCGGCGGCGCGGGCGGCGGCCATCGCGACCTGCAGCGGTCGCGGCGCCGCTGTCAGCGCTGACACCGAGCCGGAGGCCGACGGGACCGAGCCAGAGGGCGACGTGCGCACCGCGGCGGCCGGCCCGGTCTGGGCCGGGCGCGCGGCAGCGGGGCCGGTCGGGGCCGGTGCGCGGGCCGCCGCTGCAGGTGCGGCTGCGGCAACCGGGGCGGCCGGCGTCGGCGTCGACACCGGACGCGCCTCGGACACGTCGGCGGAGACGATCTCGACGCCCGAGTCGGCGCCGCCATCGGGGCCGAGCTCCTCGGTGGCCTCGCCGGGCGCCATCGCCAGCGCCATCGCAGGCACGGGTTTGGCCGGGGTGCCCCGGGTCGGCCGCTCCGAGCCGGCCTGGAAGTCGACCCGGGCCGGGCGCGGCTCGATCTCGTGTGCGCCATGGGCAGGCGTCAGCGGGGGCGCCACCGGCGCAGCTGGTCGCGCGGCCGGCGGCGCCGAGCGCACCGCCGCGGCCGGCACCGCCGACATGCCGCCACGGGCCGGCGTCGGCGCCAGCCGCGCAGGCGACTCGATGTCCACCGCGGCGCGCGGCGCGGGCGCCATCTCGGCGGCCTCGTGCAGGGACTGCTCCATGGTGCGATCCGCGGTGTCCTCGCGGCGCGGCTCGCGGGTGGCGATGACCAGGTCGTGCGCGGGGTCGTCCTGCGGGCGCAGCGGCGGCAGCGATGGGTCCGACGGCTGGCGCAGCTTGCCTTGCGGCAACACGTCGGGCGTGACCTCGACCGCGGGCGCCGGGATATAGGTCATGCCCGGCTCGTTGAAGCCGATGTTGGTGGTCGATTCACCGCCGACGTTGGTCTCGACCCCGGTCGCCGCGTCGTGATGGTCGGAGGCCGACGCCGGCGCGGGTGCGTCGCCCAGCAAGGCCAGGAGATCGTCGGTCTCGTCGGCCAGGGCGTCCTTCTGCGTCGGATCCGAGACCCGGGTGGTCTCGTCCTCGAGCAGATCCGACATGGTGCGCTGCCGACTGCTGGCGCCCTCGGTCGGCGGTGCCGCCAGCGGCATGCGCGGCGCGGCCAGCGCCGGCTCGGCGGCCAGCTCCTGCCCGAACAGCTCGGCCACGAACAGCGCGATGTCGGTGGCCGCGACGTGCGACGCCCCGGCGCGCGCCAGCACCGCCTCCAGGGCGTCGAGCATCAGGCCGGCGTCGGCGTAGCGCTGGGTGCCGTCGGTGCGCAGCGCCTTGGCCACCACGTCGTCGAGCTCGGGCGGGGTCAGGACGCCGGCGGGTGGCAGCACACCGGTGACCAGCTGGTAGCACAGCGTGCCGGCCGAGAAGACGTCGGTGCGGGTGTCGACGGCGTCGCCCAGCGCGATCTCGGGCGCGATGTAACCCAGGCTGCCGCGCAGGAGCTCGGGCTCCTCCTGGGCGGCGGCGGCGATCACGCGCGCCGCGACCAGACCGCCCAGTCGCACCGCGCCGCGCGCATCCACGACCACCATGCGGGGATGCACGCCGCCGTGCACCACCGGCCCACCCGGGGCGCGATGCAGGTGGGCCAGGCCGCGCAGGACCTCTCGCGCGATGGCCAGCGCGACCGGGCGGTTGATGGTGCGGCCCTGACGACGGGCCTCCGACAGCACGTCATCGAGGGTGCGCCCGCTGCGCCGCTCGCTGACGACGTAGGGGCCCTCCTCGCTCTCCGTGACCTCGAACACACGGACCAGGTTGGGATGCTCCAGCGCGGGGACCCTGCGGGCGCAGTCTTGCAGCGCCGCCTCGACCTCGGGCTGCAGCGCCAGCGTGGCCCGAATGCGCACCAGCTCGAAGCGCCCCTGCTCACGCGGGGCCGAGGCGTGGGTGGCGGCAAATGCGAGACCGATCGGGCTCTCCCCGAGCGGTGCATCGAAGCTGTAGGCGCCGAGCTTACCCAAGGGTGCGGTCCGCCGGCATTATAACCCCCGCATTGATCCTTACGCTAGATGGGCATAAGCTTTCGATTTCAAGCGGCTGGGAGCGTCAATTCAGTGGCCAAACAAAGTCTCCTCCTCGTCGATGGCGACGTGAAGAGCTTGAGGGTGCTCGAGGTCAGCCTCAAGAAGGCTGGCTTCAACGTCACCACTGCGGTCTCGGGCGGCGACGCCCTCGAGAAGGTGGAGACGGCCCAGCCCGACCTCATCATCTCGGACACCCGGATGCCCGAGATGGACGGCTTCGAGTTCCTGCAGCGGCTGAAGGCGAAGACCGAGTGGTCGGCCATCCCCTTCATCTTCCTGACCGCGCAGAAGTCGGTCGAGGACAAGATCCGCGGCCTCGAGCTGGGGGTCGAGGACTACCTGACCAAGCCGATCTACATCAAGGAGATCCTGACCCGGGTCCGGATCCTCCTGCAGAAGCGCCAGCGCGACAGCATCGGCGAGCGCCGCGATCAGCGCACCAAGTTCACCGGGCAGCTCAGCGACATGGCGGTGGTCGACCTCATCCAGACCATCGAGATCAGCAGGAAGTCCGGCGTCATCCACTTCAAGGGGCTGAGCGGCAGGCGCGCCGCGATCTACTTCCGCGGCGGCAAGGTCATCGACGCCGAGCTGGGCCGCCTGGAGGGCGCCGACGCGGTGTACCGCCTGCTGGTGTGGTCCGACGGCGAGTTCGAGGTCGAGTTCAAGAACGTCCGGCGCAAGGACGTCATCGACCTGTCGTCGCAGGGCCTGCTGATGGAGGGCATGCGCCGCCTCGACGAGTGGGGACGCATGCTCGAGCAGCTGCCCCCGCTGGATGCGGTGTTCGAGGTCGACTACCAGGAGCTGGCGACCCGGCTGACCGAGATCCCCGACGAGGTCAACGGCGTGCTGCGCCTGTTCGACGGCAAGCGCTCGCTGGAGGACGTGGTCGATGATGCCACGCTGGGCGATCTCGAGACGCTCAACATGGTGTCGAAGCTGTACTTCGAGGGGCTGATCTACGACACCCAGCGCAAGGCCACGCGGGTCGAGCCACCACGCGAGTCAGAGCGCGCCGAGACGCCCGAGCCGGCCGAGGCCTGGCTGGCCGAGGGCTCGCAGAGCGGCGTCGATCCGGCCGACCAGGTCGACGCCGGCGCGGGCGCGGGGGACGACGACTCCGAGGGCGACTTCTCCGAGGGCGGCTATGTCGGCGACGACAAGGAGCCGCAGCGCGAGTCGACCCTGGCCGACTTCCTGCGCACGCGCGAGCCGACGCTGGAGGACTGGGCCGGCGCACGCGATGACACCCAGGGGGTGCCGGCCGGCGATTGGGGCGAATCGGTGGTGGACGCGCCGTCGAACCAGCTGGTGGCGGTGCCGCAGATGACCTCGGGCGCGTCGCTGGCGGCGGCCGAGGCGCTGGCGGAGCAGCAGGATGACCGCGCGCAGGCCGATGCCGAGTGGGCCGAGGCGGCGCCGCGGCCGACTCCGCTGGCCTTCCCGGTGCCGGCGCCCGAGCCACCCGAGGAGGATTTCGGCGAACCCGATGACGTGCCGCTGGAGCGCACCCCGCTCCCCCTCGGTTTGCTGAGGCCCAGCGCGGCCGAGCTGGCCGCCGCGGGCGGCGACCCGCTGCGCGACGAGACCGGGCGGCGCATCACGCAGCGCAACCTGGCACCCATCATCCCGCTGGCGCCGGCGGCACCGCTGTCGCCGCAGCTGCGTCCGCCACCGAACGCCATCGTGATCCTGCCGCGGCGTGAGCAGATCGCCAACGGCAACGGCCATCACCTGGGCGTCGGTCCCGAGGACATCACGCCGCTGCCGCGTGCGTTCGCCGAGGAGGACAGCTCGGGGCCCAAGGTCCTGAGCTCCGACGGCGCCGACTACCGCGAGGTCTCGGGCGGTATCGCCGCGCGCGAGGCCGTGCGCGAGCCCGAGGAGCCCCATGCACGGGTGGTGACCTCGCCCGAGATGGCGGCGGTCACGCCCGAGGCCGCGGCGCTGCCTGACCATGGCGATGTGCCGATGGATCGGCCGGTGTTCGCCAGCCAGCTGGGAGCCGCGCTGGCGACCACGGTGGGCGATGGCGACGGGGACGCGGACGACGAGTCGCCGCTCCGCAAGCGCAGCGCGGCCGCGGCAGGTGGCCACGGCGACAGCGGGCAGCGCGATGCCCGGGCCACGTCGTCGGGCACCCTGCAGCTGAACGAGTTCGAGGGCGAGATGTCGCGCGCCGGGCGGCGCCGCCTGATGTGGGGTGGGCTGGCGGTGCTGGCGGTGGCCGCGGTCATCACGACCGTGGTCGTGATCAGGGAGCGCGGGCACGAGGGCGCGGGGGTGGCGACCAAGGGGCCGGGCGGAGACCCGGTGTCGCCGTCGCCGGGTGTGGTGTCGCCGTCGCCGGCAGTGGTGTCGCCGTCGCCCGCGCCGGAGGTGTCGCCCGGTGTGGCGGCGCTGGTGGCGGATGCGGGGGCGGGTGTGGCGGTGGTCGGAGAGGGGGCTGCGGATGCGGCGGGCGCGCTGACGAGCGCGCTGCCGTCGCCATCGGCCTTGCCGTCCCCGGCCACTTCAGTGGTGCCTTCGCCGTCGCCGAGCGTGGTGTCACCGTCACCGAGCGTCGCGGTCTCGGCTTCGCCCAGGCCATCGCCCAGCGTCTCGCCAGTGGCGTCGGCCTCGCCCAGGCCGAGCGCGTCGCCCAGGCCTTCACCGGTGGCCTCGACGTCGCCCAGGCCGTCGGCTTCACCGTCGCCGTCACCGTCACCGGGGGCCTCGCCCGAGCCGGCCAGCGACGCCGCGACCCTGGTCAAGAGCGCGCGCAAGCTCATCAGCAAGGGCAAGTACGACGAGGCCGAGGCGCTGCTCGAGAAGGCGCTGGCGCTGGAGCCGAGCAACGCGCGGGCTCTGGCCGCGGTGGCCAAGGCGGCCTACCAGCAGAACCAGACCGACCGCGCGCTCGACTATGCGCGCAAGGCGCTGGCGCAGAACAGCGGCCTGGCCGAGGCGTGGCTCATCAAGGGTTCGATCCTGCTCGAGCGCGGTCAGCGCGCCGAGGGCGTGCCGGCCATCGAGAAGTTCCTCGAGCTGGATCCGAACCACAAGGACGCGGCCGCCTTCCGCGCCATGATCCAGCAGTAGAGCCCGCTCGGTGCTATAGAGCTTCGCCATGCGCGTGCTGGGTCTGGAGAGCTCCTGTGACGAGACCGCCTGTGCGGTGGTCGAGGACGCCCGCTGGGTGTGCGCCGACGTCATCTCGTCGCAGACCGCGGTGCACGCGCGCTGGGGCGGCGTGGTACCCGAGCTGGCGTCGCGCGCCCACGTCAAGAACCTGATCCCGGTCGTCGAGGCCGCGCTGCGCGAGGCCGGGGTCACGCTGGACGACATCGACGGCATCGCGGTCACGCGCGGGCCCGGTCTGGTCGGCGCGCTGCTGGTCGCGCTGCAGGCCGCCAAGGCCATCGCGTGGGCGCGCGAGCTGCCGCTGGTCGGCGTCAGCCACCTGGCCGGCCACCTGGAGGCGATCTACCTCGACGACAAGACCAACGCCGAGGCGGCCTCGCGCCGGCTGCCCGAGGTGCCGCACCTGGCGCTGCTGGTGTCGGGCGGCCACACCCTGCTGGTCAGAGTACACGCACGCGGCGTCTACCACGTGCTCGGCGGCACCCGCGACGACGCCGCCGGCGAGGCCTTCGACAAAGTCGGCAAGCTGATGGGCCTCGGCTATCCCGCGGGCCCCATCGTCGACAAGCTGGCGCGTGGCGGCGATCCGACCTCCTTCAAGTTCCCGCGCGCGCTGCCGGGGCGCGAGGAGCTCGACTTCAGCTTCAGCGGCCTCAAGACCGCGGTGCTGCACAAGGTGCCGCGCGGCACGCCGCCGCCCACTGGACAGGCGCTGGCCGACCTGTGCGCCGCGTTCCAGGCCGCGGTGGTCGAGCAGCTGGTGCGCAAGACCCGCGCGGCGGCCCGCGCACACGGGCTGCGCGAGGTCGTCATCGGCGGCGGGGTCGCGGCCAACAGCGGGCTGCGCGCGGCGCTGGCCGAGGCCGCGCTGGAGGACGGCTTCGTGCTGCACGTGCCGGCGTTCAAGCGCTGCACCGACAATGCCGCGATGATCGCCGCCGCGGGCACCCACGCGCTGCTGCGCGGCGAGCGCGCCGGCCTCGACCTCGCCGCCGATCCGTCGCTGGCGCTGTGAGCGCCGTGGGCGACGCCTACCCCCACCCCAGCGCGCTGCTGCGCAAGTATGGGCTCGGCGCCAAGAAGAGCTGGGGCCAGAACTTCCTGTGCGACAGCGCGGCGTACGCGGCCATCCTGCGCGCGGCGGCGCTGACGCCCGAGGACTGGGCCATCGAGATCGGCGCCGGCCTGGGCACGCTGACGGCGCGGCTGTGCGATGCGGCGGGCAAGGTCGTCACCATCGAGCGCGACCGTGACATGGCCGCCATCGTGCGCGCCGAACTGGCCGTGCACCTCGCGAGCGGCCGGCTCGAGCTCGTCGAGGGCAACGCGCTGACCTACGACTATGCGGCGGTGGCGGCGCGCGCGGGGCGACGCCCGGTGCTGGCGTGGGACCTGCCGTATCAGATCGCGACGCCGCCGCTGTTCCTGA
>Ga0154020_10004157_pt1 | contig 17284 bp, 12 predicted proteins | sample Klosneuvirus_201_FD_109709 | JGI IMG/M metagenome (GOLD analysis project Ga0154020, IMG submission 109709) | Active sludge microbial communities from wastewater, Klosterneuburg, Austria - Klosneuvirus_20160825_MG | ecosystem: Engineered > WWTP > Aerobic digester > Activated sludge | place...
CATCCCTGTTGTTGCCGCGATCGACGGCGTACATGAAGCCGGCGCCGGTCACGAAGGCGAGGACGAAGCCTACGATGGCGGTCCCCTTGTTCATCACGTTGGTGTCCTGGACGGGTTGCTTCTTGGCCATGTGGCTCCTCGAACGAGTCTTGTCTGCCGGTCGCCGAGGCGAGCCGGGAAATCCAACTGCACTACGCCAGCGCAGGTCCGCGCCGGCCTCCTGCTCGCGCTCGATCGAGCGAAGCAGCGGGAAGCGGCGATGGGATCGACCGAGTGGGCGTCGGAGCGTCCGTGGGCGGCGCCGCCTTGGGAGGCGACGACCCGTCGATGGAAGCGCGACCGAGGCTACCGAGATCTACGTGTCGCGGGGCGAACCTCGGCGACGACGAACCTCAGGAACTCAGTGGATCCAGGGGACGGGCTTGGGCGGTGGGCTGTCGGTCTCGCGGCTCGCGTCGTCGACGACGTCGCCCACGGGACGCGGGAAGCCAGGAACCAGGGGGGGCAGCGCCGACGGCAACGGCAGGGAGCCCGGTAGCACGACCGACTCGACCGGCGGCTCGGGGGAGCGCTGGAGGTCGTCGTGCGAAGAGGAAGAGGCGACATCGACCGCGAGCAACGAGGTGCCGCACTTGCCGTCGCCCTTGCCGAGGAAGCCGGCGTCGACGGGGAGCGGCGCGGGCTCGGCGCCGTACGTGGAGGCAGCGCGGTCGTCGCACAGGGGGGCGCCCGAGCGCGGATCGCCCTGGTGGGGCGCCGACTGCAGATCGCTCGCTGCGGCATCGCTCAGACCCATCGCGGTGGAGACCCACGCGGAGCCCACGAACGCGCCGAGGAAGGCGAGCGCTGCAACGAGGATGGCGACGGCCGGACGACGCATCGGCGTCACACTCTACTCCCCGATCGTCGATCGGCAAGGGAAATGGGTGACGTGGGGCGACCGGCGCGCGGACCCCCGGGGTGATCCATCGGACGGGCGGGCGAGGTCGGCCAGCCGTGCTGGGACGACAACCTCCGTGGTTCCGCGGAGTTGCCGAGCGGGTCCCCGAGATCTCCCTCGCGACCACCCTCGGCCTCGAGGCCGGTCCCCGACGCGCCGAGCAGGTCCCGGTAGGCCGCGGCCTCGGCCTGGAGGAGGCCGCCAGGGGCGACCGGGAAGGTGCCCGCGTCAGTCCACACGACGACTGCGGGGTCGCCGTCGGTGGAGGAACCTTTTGGGTCGGAGACCACGTCTGCGGTGTGCGCGATGGGGACGAAGCGCTCCCCGGCGACGAGGCCGATCGCCGCGCGCACCACGGAGAACGGTGGGAGCTCGCGCGCGAAGTGATCGCCGGAGAGCTCCTCGATGGGCACGTCGTGCGAGGCGACCTTGGGCCCTTGCACGCTCGGCTCGAACACGAGCACGCGGAGCACCAGCGCCGGCTCGGCGTCGCGGAACGCCCGGCGCGCGCGCGCCAGCGTGGAGGCGTGGACGTCCCACGCGACGTGGACCGCCGTGTCGTCGACCACCAGCGCCACGCACTCGTCGACGAAGTCCTCTTCGGGGGGTGGCGGCGGCGGCGGCGGTGGCACCGAGCGGGCACGCTCCTCGCGCGTCTCGAGCTCGGCGCGGAGCTCGAGCGCCGCGCGGTGGTCGGGCTCGCGCCGCAGGATCGAGTCGACGATCTCGCGGGCGCGGCCGGCGTGCCCCTGCGAGAGGAACACCTTGGCGAGCGTGACCGTGGCGATCGGCTCCTCGGTCTGCGCGGCCTCGGCCTGCTCGACCGGGGTCGGCGCGGGAGCCACGGCGGGCTCGCGGTGCGAAGGCGGCGTATCGTCTTCGGCGGGCCCTGCCTGCGTGGCGGCCGCGAGCACGCGTGAGAGCCCGACCTCGACCGCGTCGCGCAGCAGATCGCGCGCCTTGCCGAGGAGCCCCCGCGAGCCACCACCGAGGCGCACGAGCTCGTCGACGAGCTCGAGGCGGGTGAGCTTGCGCGCGCCCTCGATGCCTTGCGCCTCGGCGCGGCGGACAAGGTCCTCCTTGGGGAGGGCATCGAGCTCGGAGCGCAGGGCGTCGGACATCGCGGACGCTTCTTACCAGAACGGCCGCAGCGAGTCCTAGAACCAGCCGGGGCGCTGCGGAACCAGGGCGATCAACGCTTCGCGCGCGGCCCCGGCGTCGCGCTCGATCTGGGCCTTCAGCTCGTCGAACCCCGAGAACCGCCGCTCGTCACGGAGCCGCGTGACGAAGTGCACGCGGAGCCGCGCCCCGTACAGATCGCGCCGGGCCTCCGGCAGATCGAAGAGGTGCACCTCGACCGACGGCGCCGCCCCGGTCGCCACGGTCGGGCGCACGCCTACGTTGGCGACGCCGGTCGCGAGGTGGACGAAACCCTGTCCCTCGGCGAGGTCCACCGCGACCGCGTACACCCCGTTCTTGGGCAGCGCCTCCTCGATCTCGCCGACGTTGGCGGTCGGGAAGCCGATCGTGCGTCCCCGCTGGTCGCCCTTGCGCACCACGCCCTCGACCGAGTGGGGGCGGCCGAGCACCGTGAGAACCGTGGCGAGATCCCCAGCGACGAGGGCTTCGCGCGCCCGGGTGGAGGAGTAGGCCCCCTGCCCGTCGGCCACCGCCTGTTGCACGAGCAGCGAGAAGCCGCGCGAGCCGCCGAGCGAGCGAAGGAGCTCGAGGTCACCCGTGCGGCGCGCGCCGAACCGGAAGTCGAACCCGACCACCACCAGCTCGGCGTGCAGGGCGTCGACGAGGACCTGGTCCACGAACTCCACCGGTCCGAGCCGCGCGAACGCGTGATCGAACCGCTGCGCCACCACCGTGTCGACCGAGAGCCGCGACAGGAGCTCGACCTTGCGAGAGAGCCGCGTGAGGCGCGGTGGGGGCGAGGCGCCGAACAGCGCCGCGGGGTGGGGTTCGAACGTGAGCACGGTCAACCCGCGCTCGCCGGCAGCCCCGCGCGCATGACGGATCACCTCGACGTGCCCTCGATGCACCCCGTCGAAGTTCCCGATGACCACGACCTGCGCGCTCCCTGGCAGCAACGGAGAACGTGCGTCGTCCACGAGGAGGGCCGCCATCGGGCGGCGCACCCTACTCGCCCCCCGCCCCGATGCAACTGTGGGGGGGATCGCCCCCATCGGGGGCGCCCGTTCCTGGGGGCAACTCCCCCCGTCAGTCCCTGCTCGCCGCAAGATCGGCGGAAAAACGTGCTCGGCCCGCCTCTTGCTCTAAGGACACCTCGGAGGTCCTGATGTCCCTCGCTCGCACTTCGATTTCTGGCCTGACCCTCGGTCTCTTGTGCGCCCTCGCGGCGGGTGCGGAGGGCTGCGGCAAGCGCGACACCGCTGGAAACGACGTCATCGGTGACGTCCCTGGCATCGTGTTCGCGAAGCGCGCCAACTTCGACAAGAACGGCGTGCCCGAGGTCGCCGGCGGCAGCGGGCAGGTCATCGACTACCTGCGGTACGTGCCGGGCGGCGGCGTCTACACTCTGTTCCCCCCGCGGGCCGACGGCAAGCTCGAGAACATCACGGCCCGCTTCCCGTCCGCGGACGTGAACGGCCTCGACGTCTCGTTCGACGGCAAGCAGGTCGTCTTCTCGATGAAGAAGACCGAGGCGGACCACTACCACGTCTACACCGCGAGCATCCTCGGCGACGGGGCCGGCGACCACAACATCAAGCAGCTCACGTTCGGCGACACCCGCGACGACGTGATGCCGATCTTCATCCCCGGCGACCGCGTCGCGTTCGTGACCAACGAGCCCTACACCGCGATGGGCACCCGCGCCGACGAGTACGAGCACGCCCGCGTCGTCTCGCAGATCGCGACCATCAGCGTGACCGGCGGCGACGCCGACCGGAAGCTCTGTGCGCAGAACCTGAGCCACACGGTCAACCTCTGGCTCCGGTTCGACGGCACCATCGGCTTCTCGCGCTGGGAGCACCTCGGCAACGTCAACGACGTCAAGCTGTTCAAGATGAACCCGGACTGCACGCAGATGCTGAGCGTCGCGGGTCAGTTCAACAACCCGGTCAACTCGCTGGTCCAGGTGCACGAGATCGCGCCGAACGTCATGGTCGGCATCGGCACCAAGCGCAACCGCACCCTGCAGTCGGGCGCGCTGATGCGCATCGACGCCCGCTACAAGGACCCGAAGAACGGCAACGTCACCGCCGAGAAGCTCGACTCCGACCACGCGAGCTTCGTGAACCTCACCCCGGGCGTGCCCACGGGCGGCGGCTCCTCCCCCATCGGCCGCTACCGCACGCCGAGCCACCTGCCGGACGGGCGCCTGCTCGTCTCGTGGTCCGACGGCTGGATGACCGACCAGAACGAGCTCGAGCAGGTGCCGCCGAACTTCGGCATCTACGTCTACGACGAGGCGAGCAAGAAGAACGTCCTGGTCTACGACGACCCGAAGTCCATGGAGCTCTACGCGCAGCCGATCGTGGCGCGCACCGTCCCGCCGGTCATCGGTGACCTCAACAAGAAGGTCGACCCGAGCACCCCCGCCGTCATCGGCTCGATCGACGTCATCCAGACCAACCTGGTCGAGAGCGTCAGCGGCGGTCAGATGAAGGACCTCGCCCTCGCCGAGGCCCTCAAGCAGGCGGTCGCCGTCCGCGTCATCGAGGGCTTCTCGAGCGAGATCGGCGCGCTGCCGATGTTCGGCCTCACGATGCACGAGGGTGGCGCCATCCTCGGTGAGGTCCCCGTCCAGAACGACGGCTCCTGGCTCGCCTCGATCCCGCCGTTCCTCCCCGTGCACCTCCAGCCGATCGACAAGTTCGGCCTCTCCATCCGCAGCCAGGGCCTCTGGATCCAGGGCATGCCCGGCGAGAACCGCACCTGCGGTGGTTGCCACGAGGCGCGCGCCGAGCAGGTCCTCCCGCGCAAGGGCATCGGCCTCACGGTCGCCCAGCAGAAGGGCCCGATGAACCTCGTCAAGCCGATCAAGGATCGCGAGGAGTACGGCTGGAACACCAACATCCAGCCCATCCTCGACGCCAAGTGCGTGAGCTGCCACGGCGCCGACAGCGCCCTCGCCAAGAAGACCTACCAGGTCATCGCGACGGACGAGAAGACCGGCAAGACCACCACCTACACGATCCCCTGGCTCGACCTCTCCGGCGACAGCATGACGGTCAGCTACGACATGGGCGTGTACGCCTTCTCGAAGTCGTACGTCTCGCTCTACTACCCGGCGCAGCTGAAGATGGGGGCCCGCGGCCTCAAGGTCGTCGGTGAGCTCCCGCCCGAGTGGATGAAGCCGGCCGATGCCCGCAACAGCAAGCTGATCCAGCACCTCAACGTCAAGGCCGACGACGGCAGCCTCGCCTGGGCCGGCGCCGTGGAGCACGACGTCGACAAGGGCAAGCCGCTCACCAAGGCCGAGAAGGGCGCGCTCATCAAGAGCGCCGACCTCGGCGGTCAGTGGACCTCGCGCCAGAACGTGAAGAACGCCACCTGCTGGAAGAGCGACGGCGCCGACAAGGGTGCCTGCAGCGACTCCAAGGCCGGCGGCGGCACCATCTACCCGTGATCCAGAGGCTCTAGAGGAGAACACGACAATGAAGAACCTGTTCCGTCTCGGCCTCGGTGCGATGGTTGCGCTGACCCTCATCTCCACGGGTAGCCGTGGAAAGACCGACGAGGGCCCGCCCGCGATGCTCCCCTCCGCGGCGCAGTTCGAGGTGATCTCGACGCCGGAGGCCATCAAGGACGTCGCCCTGCGCGGCTCCCCGATCGCGATCTGGGAGACCCTCGAGAAGGGCGAAGTGGGCGAGTGCCTCGACTGCATCGCCTACGTGGAGCCCCTGCTCTTCGACAAGGACGCCCACGTCCGCGAGATCTCCGCCTGGTGGATCCGTCGCCGCGTGTTCGGCTACGCCGAGGTCGCCCTGCGCGTCCGTGGCGTGCTGGCCTCCGACGCCGACCCGGTGCGGCGCGCCGCGGCCGCCAACGCGCTCGGTGAGTTCATGGATCCGGGTGGCACGAAGCTGCTCGTGACCGCCATCGAGAAGGACACCTCCCCGCTCGTCCGCGCCGCGGCCGTCGCCGGCTTGCGCCGCCTCAACGACATCGAGGGCGGCCCGGGCGTCACGACCGCGCTCGGCGACGCCGACCCGGCCGTGCGCCGCGCGGCCGTCGAGGCCGCGACCCGCCTCGCCGGCTTCGGCGACGTGCCCTCGGTGGCCAAGCTGCTCTCCGACCCCGACCTCGTCGTGCGGGCCAAGGCCGCCGACGCGCTCGGCTTCTTCAAGAGCAAGGGCGCCATCGCGGGCCTCTCCGCGCTCGGCATCAAGGACGGCAACGAGGACGTGCGCATCGCCGCGATCAACGCCCTCGGCGAGATCGGCGACCCGGCGGCGCGCTCGATCCTCGAGCAGGCCCAGGCCAACGACACCAGCAGCCTCGTCCGTGACGCGGCGCGAATCGCGTTGCTGAAGCTGGCCCTCGCCGCGTGATCACCGTAGGATGACCGGGGTGCGCGCCCGCTCTTTCCGCTCCTCCTCGTTGATCCTCGGAGGTGCTGCGATCGTGGGCGCCGCGGCGGCTTCGACTTCCTGCAGTCGATCCGACGAGGCGCCCACATCGTCGTACTTCGACCGGACCATCCAGCCGATCCTGGGTGGTTCGTGCAGCAAACAGACGACCGGCTGCCACGTCGCCGACCTCAAGGGCAACGCCATCGGCAACCTCGACACCACGTCGTTCGCCATGGTGGCGCGGCGTCGAGACCTGCTCACGACGTACGGGCCCTACGGCTCGCCCGGCCTCCTGCTCAAGGTCGCGGGCCCGCAGCAGGTCGTCGTCTCCACCCTCGAGGGCACGGTCACGATCACGACCGACATCCGGCACGCCGCGGGCGCCGGCGTCGACGTCACCAGCGACGGCTACGCCACGCTGCGACGCTGGATGGACAACGGCGCGACGGAGAACAACGTCGGCGACAGCAACAAGGTCATTCCCGCCGGCGACTGCAACAAGGCCATCCCCGTCGACCCGACCTACGATCCGAAGGTCGAGCCGCCCGCCTACGATCAGTTCAAGACCAAGGTCCAGCCGATCCTCAAGAAGTCGTGCGCGGCGGGCACGTGCCACGGGAGCCCCGCGTCGGCGCTCAACCTCACGTGCGGAGACACCGAGGAGCAGATCCGCTGGAACGCCTTCATCGCGGGGCAGTTCATCACCGACCCGGCCGAGGCCTCCGAGCTCGTGCGCCGCCCGCTCGACCCAGCGCGCGGCGGCGTGTTCCACGAAGGTGGCGTGGTCTTCGCGTCCAACGCCGACACCGGCTGGCAGGCCATCGCCGAGTGGGCGGCCGCGCGCAAGGGCGTGAAGGTCGGCGTCGTCGACGACGGCTTCAAGTACTTCGCCAACCGTGTCCAGCCGGTGCTCGTCCGCAAGGGCTGCATGTTCCTCGGCTGCCACTCTCCCTCGATGTTCCACGACCTCCGCCTCGCGGGTGGCTCGGGTGGACAGTTCTCGTTGCCGGCCACGCGCCGCAACTACGAGATGTCCAAGAAGATGCTCTCGATCGAGTCGCCGGACCCGAACACGAGCCGCCTGGTCAACAAGAACCTCCTGCCCTTCGACCTCGGTGCGGGCTACGTCGGCATCCGCCACCGTGGCGGCCCGCTGCTCGACGACGTCCCCGGCATCGGCGGTGCGCCCACGCTCGCCAACTGCAGCACCTACGACCTCGAGAAGGGCGACCTCGACAAGATCCCCGGCTACTGCATCGTGGCGCGCTGGCACGAGATCGAGCGCAAGCTCGCCATCGAGAAGACCCCGGCCAAGGGGGGCGTCGACAAGGAGCCCCTGCGTGGCTTCGTCTACGTCTCGCGGCCGAAGTTCGACGACGTCCCCCAGGCGTTCGACACCTATCGCCCCGGCGCCCGGATCTTCATCGCGAGCGCCACCCTCGGCGCCGACGGCAACGTCACCGCTGGCAGCAGCGAGGACAAGACCGCCGGGTGCGGTCTCGACGAAGCCTCCGCCGACATCCGCGGCCCCGCGGTCTCGTGGGACGGCACCAAGATCGCGTTCGCCGCGCGCATCGGCGCCTCGAGCCCCCTCGCCATCTACACCATGAACGCGGACGGCACCGGGTGCGCCAAGCACAAGCTGTCCGACCACCCCGCAGCCGAGAGCGGGATCCTGCTGCACGACTTCGATCCGACGTTCGCGCCGGACGGTCGCATCGTGTTCGCATCGACGCGGGGCGCGCTCGGTCAGAGCGACCTCGACTACAAGGGCCCCACCCGGACGACGAGTTCGCTGCTGCCGAACTCCAACCTCTACGTCTACGAAGGCGACGCGGCGCCGGTGCGCCAGCTCACCTTCCTCCTGAACGCCGAGCTGAACCCGGCATTCATGCTCGACGGACGCGTGATCTCCACCACGGAGAAGCGCGCGCCCGGGTTCTACCAGCTCGCCGGTCGTCGCCAGAACCTCGACGGCGGCGACTACCACCCGCTCTTCGCGTCGCGCAAGAGCGTCGGGTACGACCAGTTCACCGAGGTCGCGGAGCTCGCCGATCGCAACTTCATCGCGGTCTTCAGCGACCGTGGTGCGGTCGGTGGCCTCGGGACCATCGGCGTGTTCAACCGCTCGCTCGGGCCCGATCAGTTCGATCGCGACCCGGCCGATCGCTTCTACCTGAAGTCGATGCACCTGCCCGACCCGGCGGCCACCGGCAAGAAGGGCTCGGCGGCGGCCTACCGCTCGCCCGCGCCGCTGCCCATGCAGGGCTTCCTGGCGACCTACGCCGCGGTCGACCCGACCGTCGGCGGCGAGCTCGAGATCGTCCAGGTGCACGCCCAGACCGGCGCGCGACGCTCGCTCGTCAAGACGGCCGGCCGCTCGTTGACCGAGGTCGCGGCGATCTACGCGCGGTACGATCACGGCGTCTTCTTCTCGCGCGTGGACGAGCCCAACGGCGCCGTCGTCATCCAGCCCGGCGTGAAGGACGCCGAGGTGCGGGTCATGGACCTGCCGATGATCGCCTCGCTGCTGTTCAGCAACACGCGCATCGGCCGCACGCTCGTCGACGCCAAGGCCGTCGCGATGCTGGAGTCGCTGCCCCCGCCCAACGACCTCACCTCCTTCGCCGCCGCCGACCCCCGGTTCGTGGCCACCGACGAGTTCGGAAAGGTCTGGGTGAAGCGCCGTCAGCTGGGCATCCAGCCCACCTTCTCCGACGCCTCGGTCGGCCTCCGCGTGCCGGGCGGCATGCCGTTCGTGCTCGCCCTCCACGGCGACGCCAGCGGCAACTTCCTCCTCGCGACGCAGAAGGAGGAGCTGCAGCTCTATCCTGGCGAGCGCGCCCGCACCTCGTTCCCGACTCGCCTGTTCGACGCGCAGTGTGGTGGGTGCCACGGCTCCATCACGGGCCGCGAGGTGGACGTCCACCTGCAGCCCGACGTGCTCACCTCCGCCTCGCAGGTCACGGCCATCACGGGTGGCCTGGCCGAGTGGGTCCTCCCACCGGAGAAGCGCGGCGTCCCGCTCGGCCCGCCCGAGAAGTGACTTCTTGGCCGGGGAGCAAGGCCCTCGGGATGACGTCTGGCCCGCCGCGCGTTCCCGCCCCGATGGACCGGCGTCGCCTCCACGTCGGGGTGGGTCTCGCGCTCGCCTTCCTCGTGGGGTTCGCGCCCCGCGCGCGCCTCGCGGTGGCGGCGTCCGGCAAGGCCACGGTCGCGGCGCCGAAGCCGAGCGGATCGACGATCGTCACCGAGACCCCGACCTGTCCGCCCGGCACGTTCCCGGACGACGGCGCCTGCGTCTCGTTGCCCGACGACCAGAGCTTCGGCGAAGACCCGGTCGGCGCCCCCGAAGGCGACATCGTCGCCATGGGCCACTTCGAGAAGAGCGGCGCGTGGGCCGCCTACGAGCAGATTCCCCGCCGGCCCGACCGGCCCGCCGACTACGACCGCTATGTCTATCCGATCCCGCCCGGGCTCCCGGGGGGCAAGCACGTCATCTCCGGCTACGACCTCGATCTACCCGATGCGCTGCAGCGGCGTGGTCGCAAGCTCCGCGCGGTGGGGCACGGCGGCGTGGACCTGCCGCAGAAGCGCGGCACCCCGATCCACCTGGTGAAGCTCGAGCACCAGGTCGGTGACGCGGTCGTCCTGCACGTCGGCACGTTCTTCGGCACTTCGGTCCTCACCCGCCACACGCTGCGCGAAGGCGGCCGGGAGCGCGACTACGTCCTCATCTTCGGGCACCTCGAGGGGCCCGCCGCCGGTCTCGCCCGCGGGCAGCGGCTCGCCGAGGGCGCGCTCGTCGGGTACGTCGGCGACACCGGCTCACCGGAGCTCGTGCACCTGCACCTCGAGGCGCGCCGCCTGCGCGATGGTGTCGACGGCGAGAAGCTCGTCGCCGGCCGGGTGTTGCAGAAGGACGTGTCGATCGTCTGCGACCCGCGGAACGTGCTCCCGCTACGCCCCTGAGGTACGCTGTTCGTTCATGCTCAGGCGGAGGATCCTCGGGGTCTCGTTGCTCGCGCTCGCCGGTGGGCCCGGCTGCAACGTGATGACGGGCACCGCCGATCTCGAGAAGGTCGACTGCATCGACTGCGTGGACGACGGTGGTCTCGACGCAGGAGACGCCGGCGATGCCTCCCGGGACGCGACCGCGGACTCGCGGCTGCCCGACGCGCCGAGCGCGGACACGCCTTCCGATGCTGCGTCTGACACGGGGGCCACGGACGTCGGGCTCGACGACGTGGGCGACGCCAAGCCCGACGGCGACGCCGGCATCACCAAGTCCTGCAAGATCGACAGCGAGTGCGACGACCTCAGCGCGTGCACCGCCGACAAGTGCAACAAGCCCGGTTCGGCGCTGTTCGGCACGTGCACCAACACGAGGACCGACGGCGACGGCGACGGCGAGTCGCCCACCAGCCTCGGCAAATGCGGGACCGACTGCCACGACGGCAACAAGGACGTCTTCTCCAAGCAGACGGCCTTCTTCACCACGGCCTACCTGTCGACCGTGGGCCTCGCCTCGTTCGACTACGACTGCTCGGGCGCCGTCGAGCTCGAGAAGCCCTCCAAGTACGCGTGCACGATCGCCGGCAGCACCTGCACGATCACGCCGGGTTGGCAGGCCGTGCCGGCGTGTGGCGTCGCCGGCACGTGGGTGACGGCCTGTGCGCGGAGCGGCATCATCGGGTGCATCCCGAGCGCCACCTCGAGCGTCGTCCAGCGCTGCCACTGACTACCAGCTCGCCATCAGCTCCCGCACCGCCGCGAGGTCGCGGTCGAGCTCCGCGACGAGCAGGGCGCCGAGGTTCGGCAGCGTCTCGGCGTCGACCTTCTCGAGCAGCGCCGCCCGCCGCGCGAGGCGACGCGCGCCGACGCTGCTGCTCGCCCCCTTGAGCGCGTGCGAGAGGCGGGTGACCTCGCGCAGATCGTTGCCGGCCACCGCGGCGCGCAGGCGGTCCACCCGGACGGTGGCGTCGCGCAGGTAGAGATCGCGGAGCTCGCGTCGCAGCTCCGGCGGCGCGCCTCCCCCGAGCGACTCGAGGAGCGAGTCGTCGAGCACCGGGTCGGCCGGCTGCGAGGGGACGCGCACGCTCGGTCGACGCTCGCCCCACCGCGCGAGGATCGCCTCGAGGGTCTGCAGCGAGACGGGCTTCGAGACGTGGTCGTCCATGCCCACCGCGAGGCACCGCTCGCGGTCGCCCTGCATGGCGTTCGCCGTCATCGCGACGATGGGCGCGGTGATCCCCTCGCTCCGCAGGCGGCGGGTGGCCTCGAAGCCGTCGACCCCGGGCATCTGGCAGTCCATCAGCACGAGGTCGAAGGGGCCCTGCTCGAGGTAGGCGGCGACCGCTTCGTCGCCCTGCGTGGCGAACACGACGTCGCAGCCGAGGTGGGCCAGCATGCGCGCGGCGACCAGGCGGTTGACCTCGTCGTCCTCGGCACAGAGCACGCGCAGGCGGGCGACCCGCGCCGAGACGGGGGTGCTCGCCTCCACCTCGCGCACCACCTCGACGGCGCCGAGCGGGAGCTCGAAGAAGAAGCGGGTGCCCAGGGGCACGCGTGGCTCGAAGTCGATGCGCCCCCCGAGTCGCTCCACGATCTGGCGGCAGATCGCGAGCCCGAGGCCGGTGCCCCCGTAGCGGCGCGCCGCTCCGGCCTCCCCCTGCGCGAAAGGATCGAAGATGCGACCACGCTCCGCCGCCGGGATCCCGATGCCCGTGTCGTCCACCTCGACGCGGAGCACCCGCGGGCCGCGGCAGGCGGCGCGCACCGTGACGCTCCCGCGTTCGGTGAACTTGATCGCGTTGCCCACGAGGTTCGTGACCACCTGACGGAGCCGCACCGCGTCCGTCGACGCGCGCTCGGGCACGCCTTCCTCCACCACGACGTCGACGACGAGGCCCTTGGCGCTCGCGACGCTCCGGAGCGGCTCGACGGCCTCGCGGATCTCGGCCAGCGGAGCGCACGGGCGCGCCTCGACCATGAAGCGGCCCTCGCGGATCTTCGCGAAGTCGAGCAGGTCGTTGATCAGGGTGAGCAGGTTCTCGCCCGCGCGCTGCACGGTGCCGAGCGCGGTGCGCTGGTCGGCCTCGAGCGTGGCGTCGTGGAGCTGGACGTCGACCATGCCGAGGATGCCGGCGAGCGGCGTCCGCAGCTCGTGGCTCAGCATCGCGCAGAAGGCGTCCTTGGCGCGGCTGCCCTCCTCGGCCGCCGCCATCGCCGCCCGGAGCGTCTGCTCCTCGAGCACGCGCTGCGTGATGTCGCGGTACACCCACAGATGCCCGCGTCGCACGCCCTCCACGTCGATGGGGAGGTAGTCGCGCTCGAGGGTCCGACCATCCGAGAGCTCGAGCTTCTCCTCGAGCGCAGGGAGGCGGGCCTCGAGGAGCTCGGCGATCCGCCGCTCGAAGCCCACGGGGTCGCGGAACAGGGGCGCGGCGGCGGCCGCGGAGCCCGCGCAGTCGATCCCGACCAGCTGCGCGGCGGGCACGGGGGCGGCGAACATCGCGCAGAAGGCGTCGTTGGCGAGCACGACGCGCCGGCGTTCGTCCTCCACGAGCACCGCGCCCCGGAGGTTCGCGACGAGCGCCTCGAGGCGACGGCGCGCGAGGCGCACGGCGTCGGCCACGAGCTCCACGTCGGTGACGTCGCGCAGGGTCACCACGGCGTGGGTCTTCTTGACCGCGTCGATGGCGAGCTCCACCGGGACCTTGCCGTCCGGGCCGGTCAGGAACGCGTCGAAGCCGCGCGTCGGCTCGCCGGCGAGCGCCTTCTCGATGAGCGGTACGAGCCCGGCGCCCTTGTCCCGCGCGGTGATGCTGTCGGCCAGGCAGCGGTCGGTGAGCGTCGCGATCGGGGCGCCGAGCAGGACCTCGGCCTCGTGGTTCGCGAAGGCGATCTTGGCCTCGCGGTCCACCACGCAGATCGCCACGCCGGCGGCGCGCAGCACCGACAGCGCCATGTTCACGGGCGCTTCTCCGTCGGCGTCGCGAGGCGGCGGTAGAGCGTCGCGCGCCCGAGCCCGAGCAGCCGGGCCGCTTGCTCGACGTTGCCCTTGGTCTGCTCCATGGCCTTCGCGATGGCGCGCCGCTCCAGCTCGCCGAGGTCGAGGGTGGGCAGCTCGATCGAGCGCGACGAGGGCGAGGGCGTCCCGCGCGAGTGCCGCAGCTCGGCGGGCAGATCCGCGAGGGTGATCTCGTCGCCCTGGCAGGAGAGCAGCGCGCGGTGGACGACGTTCTGCAGCTCGCGCACGTTGCCGGGCCAGGGGTGGGCGCCGAGGGCCGCGAGCGCCTCCGGGGACACCCGGCGGATGTCGCGACCGACGTCGTCCCGCAGCCGCCGCAGGAGGTGGGTGAGGAGCAGCGGGAGATCGTCTTGCCGCTCCCGCAGCGGCGGCAGGCGGATCGGGTAGACCACGAGCCGGAAGTAGAGGTCCTCACGGAACCGGCCCTTCTTCACCTCGCCCTCGAGGTCACGGTGCGTCGCGCAGACGATCCGCACGTCGACGGGCACGTCGGTGGTGCCGCCGACGCGGCGGATGGTGCGCTCCTCGAGCGTGCGCAGCAGCGCCGCCTGGGTGGCCGCGCTCATCTCGCCGAGCTCGTCGAGGAACAGGGTCCCCCCGCGCGCCTGCTCGAAGCGCCCCTTGTGCTGGGCGACCGCGCCGGTGAACGCGCCGCGCTCGTGACCGAACAGCTCGGACTCTTGCAAGGCCGCGGGGATGGCCGCGCAGTTGATCGCGACGAACGGTCCCTTGCTGCGGCGGCTCGTCTCGTGGACGTGGCGGGCCACCACCTCCTTGCCGGAGCCGCTCTCGCCGAGCACGCACACGTTCACGTCGCTCTCGCGCACGCGGTCGATCTGGCGCTGCACCTCGCGCATGGGCCCGCTCTCGCCCACGAGGCGCGCCCGGGTCTCCTGCTCGCCGAGCTGCTCCTCCATGCGGCGGACGCGCGTCTCGAGGGTGCGCAGCTCGAGGGCCCGGCGCAGGGTGGCGAGCAGGCGCTCGCGGTCGATCGGCTTGGTCACGTAGTCGTAGGCGCCGCCCCGCATCGCCTCCACGGCCACGTCGACGCCCCGCTCCGCGGTCACCACGATGACCTTCTCGCCTCCCCCGCGGGCCTGCAGGTGCTGGAGGAGCTCGAGGCCTCCCATGTCGTGCAGCCCGAGGTCGAGGCACACGACGTCGACCGACTGCTCGAGCGCGCGCAGGGCCTCGGCCCCCGTCTCCGCCTCGCGCACCACCGCCCCGAGCCCCTCGAGCCAGTGGCGGATGAGGCGACGGATCATCGCGTCGTCGTCCACGACCAGGACGCGGAGGGGCAGGTCGGCGGACGCGGGGAGGGGCAGCGTGGACGGCATCGGATGGCTCGCAATGAGAATCTCGTGCCGAGGCCCCGCAGGGCACCACCGCCTGTGGTTTCGCGATCTTACACGGTTCCGCGTCAAGCGCTTGTCGCAAATCGAGACGGCCGGCCGTCGCACCCGTCTCGATCCGGGAATCCGGGGACTTGGGGCCTCAGGGCCTCGGGCGGAGCCCGGCGACCACCACCCGCACGATCTCCGCGAGGTGCTTGCGGTGGGTCGCCGCGTTCGTCGCGTCGTAGGCCGCGCCGGACGCCGCCCGTATCAGCAGCGCTGCGGTCCCGGGCAGGGAGAGCCCGAGGCGCCTGGGCTCGAGCTCCTTCGCGCGCTCGAGGGTCGAGACGAGCAAGCGCACGAACGCGCGATCGGCGCGCTCCACGATCTCGGCCCCGAGCCGGCCCTGCGAGTCGACGAGCTCCTCGGCGTGGGGTGAGGCGTTCACGAGCTCGAAGTAGCGGGTGAACTTCGCCGACAGCATCCCGGTGAGGCGGGCCTCGAGCGGCTCGTCGGCGTCGGCGGCGGTGGTGGCCGCGGCGAGCAGCTCGGCGCAGACCGCCTCCACGACGGCGCGGAAGATGGCCTCCTTGTCCTCGAAGTACACGTACACCGTGGGCTTCGCGACGTCGGCCTCGCGCGCGAGCAGGTCGATGGACGTGCGCTTGAACCCGTAGCGGCTGAACAGCACGGTCGCGGCCGCGAGGATCCGCCGCCGCTTGTCCTCCGCGCGCGTGTCCATGAGGCGCGCACTCTAGCACGGCTGCCACACTTGCATGATTGAACCCGAATGCTATATCTGGTTCAATTCGTTCGCGCCGGGATGGACCGGACGAACCAAGGGGAGAGAGCACCATGTCGTCCGTCCTCGTCACCGGCGCCACCGGCTTCATCGCGTCGCGCATCATCGAGCAGCTCCTCCAGAAGGGTCACCACGTCCGCGGGACCGTGCGTTCACTCGGCAAGGAGCGAGAGCTCGTCCCGCTGCGCATGCTCCCCCACGCCGAGGCGCGGCTCGAGCTCGTCGAGGCCGATCTGCTCACCGACGGGGCCTTCGACGCGGCGGCGCAGGGCTGCGACCACGTGCTGCACACCGCGAGCCCCTACGTGCTCGACGCCAAGGATCCCCAGCGCGACCTCGTCGATCCGGCCGTGAAGGGCACGCGCAACGTGCTCGAGGCCGCCGCCAGGGCCGGCGTGCGCCGCGTCGTGCTCACCTCGTCCATGGCCGCCGTCACCGACGAGCCAGACGGCGACCACGTGCTCACCGAGGCCGACTGGAACACGAAGTCGAGCCTCGAGCGCAACCCCTACTACCTGAGCAAGACCCTGGCCGAGCGCGCGGCGTGGGACTTCGTCGCCGCGAACAAGCCCTCGTTCGACCTCGTGGTGATCAACCCGTTCCTGGTGATCGGCCCGTCGATCACGCCGGGCCTCAACACCTCGAACCAGCTGTTCGTGGACCTCCTGGCCGGCACCTACCCGGGGATCATGAACCTCACCTGGGGCTTCGTCGACGTGCGCGACGTGGCCCGCGCCCACGTGCTCGCCATGGAGACCGAGGGCGCGAAGGGACGCTACCTGTGCGCCGGCGAGACCATCGGCATGCGCTCCATGGTGCAGCTGCTCGACGAACACGGGTTCCGCGAGGGCTACAAGCTGCCGAAGCTCGGGATGGACTGCGCGATGGGCGACTTCGCGGTGCGGCTCTCGTCGTACCTGCAGCCGCGCGGCGTCGGGTCGTACCTGCGCACCCACATCGGTCGGGTGCCCCGCTACGACACGAGCAAGATCCAGCGCGAGCTCGGGCTCTCGTTCCGCCCGGTGCAGACGTCGATCCTCGACACCCTCGCCGATCTCGCGCGCGCCGGGCACCTCCCCGCGCGCGCGTGAGCTCAGGAGGCGAGGGCGGTCGTGACGGCCTGCTGCGCCGCCGCCCAGGTCGTCGCGAACTTGTCGGGGGAGAGCCCGAGCCCCGCGGCGAGCGCCGGGGCGGACACCGCGCTCGGGCCTTCGAGCCCCGGCGCGCCCGTCTCGAGGGCGACCTTGTTGCCGAGCATGATCATGACGCCCAGCCAGTCGTTGCCGCGTGGTCGCTGGTGGTGGCCTGCGATCGCGGCGCGCACGTCGTCGGGGAGCTTCCAGAGCTGCGCGAGGCGCTCTCCGGTCTTGGCGTGGGTCTGCTCCACGACGGGGAAGATCTCGTCGAACGGCGGGGGCTTACGGACGCGATCGGTGAGCGCGACGAGCGCGGCCGCCATGCCCGCGTCGTGCAGGAGCCCGGCGAGGAACGCGAGGTCTCCTTCGCGGCGCGCCGCGTTGGCGAACACGCGCGCCGCGTGGGCCACGGCGAGGCTGTGCTGCTGGAGCGCGTGCATGGGCTTCTCGTAGCCCGGCACGCGGAACACGCGCTGACTCGTCGCCGCGACGA
>Ga0154020_10004158_pt1 | contig 17283 bp, 13 predicted proteins | sample Klosneuvirus_201_FD_109709 | JGI IMG/M metagenome (GOLD analysis project Ga0154020, IMG submission 109709) | Active sludge microbial communities from wastewater, Klosterneuburg, Austria - Klosneuvirus_20160825_MG | ecosystem: Engineered > WWTP > Aerobic digester > Activated sludge | place...
GAGGTGGGGCGCGAGCAGCTTGGTCCAGATGGCATACCCGGCGGGAAGCATGTGCAGGCTGTCCTCGCGGAAAAGCTCGGGACGGTAATCCCCGGCGGCCGTCAGCATGGGCGTGGCCACGTCCACAAAGGCGCAACGCGCATCGGCGGCGCAGTCGGCTGCGATCAACTGGTTCGCCCGCCGGACCTGCGGGCGAACTTTGGCGCGCGACGGACTCTCCTTGCAGGCCAGGTAGATGATCTTCGTGGCGGGCAGCGCGGTATGGACTTTCGTGCGGAAGGCTTGGAAGTCGGCGAGAACGGTTTCCGGAGACTTGCCCGCCGCCAGGTCGTTTTCGCCGGCATAGACCACGACGGTGCGCGGTTTGTAAGGGAGGACGATCTGATCTGCGTAGAAGACGCTGTCCGCCATTTCCGAGCCGCCGAAGCCGCGATTGATGGTGATCACGCCGGGAAAATCCTCCGCGATCGTGGGCCAGAGCCGGATGGAAGAGCTGCCGACAAAGACCACAGCGTTCACGGCCGGTGGGTGGGCGGCGTCGGCGGCCGTGAATTTGGCTATGTCGGCGGCCCATTTTTCCGGCGCGGCGAGGGCGGGCGTAGTCAGCAGCAGGGCGGCCAGCAAGCTGATGAGCGAGCTGGTGGGGCGGGGGAGTGATGAAACCATGGAGGCAGCATAGTTCGCCTCTGATCGGGTGCAACTCCCCTCCTGCATCAGTCGGCTGGTCGCGCGAAGCTTGCACAGGCCGACAATCAGGTTTCCTTGGGCGGATGCAAAAAAATGCGTGCCTTGCCCTCGTGGCCACTCTGACGCCGGTTCTGGCGCTGGCGGCCGTCAATTATCCCGTGACCAAAACGATTGAACATTTCGACGACTATTCCGGGGTCAAAATTTCCGACCCGTATCGCTGGCTGGAGGACCTCGATTCCCCCGACACCAAGGCTTGGGTCGCCGCGCAGAACGCGCTGACTGATTCCGTCGTGGATAAGCTTCCCGAGCGCGCGCGTATCAAGCAGCGCTTGACCGAGCTGTGGAACTACCCGCGCACTGGCCTGCCGTTCAAGGAGGCCAACTGGTATTTTTATACCAAGAACGACGGTCTGCAGAACCAGTCGCCCCTTTTCGTGACCGATGGGTTGCGGGGAACCGAGCGGCTGCTGCTCGATCCCAATACGCTTTCCTCCGACGGCACGGTGGCCCTGGCGCTCACGGCGCCATCGCCCGACGGCAAATGGCTTGGCTACGGCCTGGCCACCGGCGGCTCGGACTGGCGCGAACTGCGCCTGCGCGAGGTCGCGACCGGGCAGGACGCGGCCGACTCGGTGAAATGGGCGAAATTCACCGGCATGAGCTGGACGCATGACGCGCAGGGCTTCTTCTACTCGCGTTATCGCGAGCCCACAGGTGGGGACAGCAAGGTTTTCAGCAAGATGGAAAATCGGCAGCTCTGCTACCACCGGGGCGACACGCCACAGTCGGATGACCGGTTGGTGTTCGCGCTGCCCGGGCAGCCGGCCTGGTTCCCGAGTGGCACGGTTTCCTCCGATGGCCGCTACCTGATCCTCGCCGTGTCGCAGCCCGGCCAGCGGGGCAACAGCGTCTATTATGTCGACCTGGGCGACGCTCAGGAACCTCGGTTCGACGGTCCCGTCGTGAAGCTCATCGATCAATTCACCCACACCTACAGTTTCATCGGCAATGTCGGCTCCGCCTTCTATTTCTCGACCAACGCCGGCGCGCCGCGCTACCAGATTGTGGCTTTGAACCTTGAGGCCACTGCTGGGGCTGTCCCGGTGCCTGTGGTGCCGGAATCAACCGATACCCTCGAAAGCGCGCGCATCTCGGCGGGTAAGTTTGTGCTCACCTACATGCACGATGTCGCGAGCCGCATCGCGCTGGCCAATCTCGATGGCACGCCTGCCGGTGAGATTTCGTTGCCTGGTCTCGGCGCCGTCGGCGCCGTCACCGGCAAGTTCCGTGATCCTGAGCTATTCATCAGCTTCTCGTCCTTTCTCGTCCCGGGCAGCACGCTCCGGCACGATCTGAGCACGGGGAAATCCGAGACTTATCACGAGACAAGAACGGCGTTTGACGCCTCGCCCTATGAAGTGCGGCAGGTGTTTTACCCGTCAAAGGACGGCACGAAGATCCCGATGTTTCTGGTGCATAAGAAGGGGCTCAAGCTCGATGGAGCCGCCCCAGCCTGGCTATATGGCTACGGCGGATTCAATGTGGTCATGAAGCCGCAGTTCGCCGTGCCGCCGCTGGTGTGGATCGAAGGCGGCGGGGTATTCGCCGTGGCCAACCTTCGTGGCGGGGGCGAATATGGCGAGTCCTGGCACCAAGCTGGCACAAAAGAGCGCAAGCAAAATGTGTATGATGACTACATCGCAGCGGCGGATTGGCTCGTCGCTCAAGGTTACACCACGCACCAGCGGATCGTATTGGACGGCCGTTCCAACGGCGGCCTGCTGCTCGGTGCCGTGCTCAACCAGCGGCCTGATATGGCGGGTGCCGCCGTGCCGGCGGTCGGCGTGATGGACATGTTGCGCTTCCACAAATTCACCGTCGGGGCCGGGTGGACGTCGGACTTTGGCAATTCGGACACGGCGGAGGGTTTCAAGTATCTCGTGGCCTACTCCCCGCTGCACACCGTCAAGCCGGGCGCCAAGTATCCCGCCATTCTGGTCACCACGGGCGACCATGATGATCGGGTGTTCCCGGCGCACTCCTACAAATACACGGCGGCGATGCAGGCGGCCGTGGCACCCGCAGCCGGCCCCGTGCTCATCCACATCGAGGCCAATGCCGGCCACGGAGGCTCCAGCGGCACCACCCCAGTGTCCAAGACAATTGCGGACTGGGCCTACCGGATGGGCTTCGGCGCGCATTACACCGGCTGGGGGAAGTAGTTCGTCATGCATAAGCGGCGGTTTATGACCGCTGTCGCGCCGGCGCATTAACGACGCTCATAATGTGAGGCGCAATTTGCGAAGCGTCCGGGCTTGGGTATATCGCAGCACCATGTCCCTTTTGCACAGTCCGCTCCAGGTCGGCGCACTCACGCTGCCGAACCGCATCATCATGTCACCGCTCACCCGATGCCGCGCCGGCACCGGCCGCGTCCCGACGGAAACGATGCTGGAGTATTACGTCCAGCGCGCCACGGCGGGCCTGATATTGACGGAGGCAACTGCCGTTCACCCGATGGGGGTCGGCTATCCCGACACGCCCGGTATCTGGTCGGAGGAGCAGGTCGCGGCTTGGACGAAAATAACTGCGGGAGTGCACGCCGCCGGCGGCCGTATCATGCTGCAGCTCTGGCATGTCGGCAGCATCTCGGACCCGGTTTACTTGAATGGAGCGCTGCCGGTCGCGCCCAGCGCCATTGCCCCGTCCGGTCACGTCAGCCTGATTCGTCCGCCAAAGGCGCATGTTGTGCCGCGCGCGCTGGAGTTGAGTGAGATTACGAGGGTCGTCTCCGCTTACCGGCTCGGCTCGGTCAATGCCTTGCGCGCCGGTTTCGACGGCGTCGAAATCCACGGCGCCAACGGCTACCTGGTCGACCAGTTCCTGCAGGACGGCACTAACCGCCGCACCGACCAATACGGTGGATCCATCGAGAACCGCGCTCGCTTTGCGCTGGAGGTTACCGACGCCGCGATATCGGTATGGGGTGCCGACCGTGTCGGCTACCATATCGCCCCGCGCGGAGGCTCGCATGGCATCAGGGACAGCAATCCGGCGGCGACATTCGGCTACCTCGCGACAGAACTCGGCAAGCGGAATATCGCCTTCCTATTTGCCCGAGAGTCGCTTTCCGGCCAGCGCTTCGGGCCTGCGCTCAAACGGGCCTTCGGTGGCGTCTACATCGTGAACGACGGTTTCACGGCGCTCACGGCAGAGGCTGTGCTCAGAACGGGCGAGGCGGATGCGGTGGCGTGGGGCAAGCTCTTCATTGCGAACCCTGATTTGCCGCGCCGGTTGCAGGCCGGCGCCGCGCTCAACGATCCGGTGCCCGCCACCTTCTACGGTGGTGACGCGCGCGGCTACACGGATTATCCGTCGCTTGCAGCGTGAGGTGTAAACGCGGAGGTGATGATCTGCGGGACGTGAAACTCGTCTTCGCCCCAAGAGGACGGTCCTCTTAAGGGGTTGACCAGCCGGCGCGCGATCAAACAGGCTGTGATCGTCAAACGCTGATGTTTTACGCCTGGCTTCTCGGTTCTGCCGTCATGGGATATTTCCTCGGGTCACTGCCTTTTGGGGCTATGGTGGCCCGGGCGCACGGCGTGGACATCTTCAAGGAAGGCAGCGGCAACCCCGGAGCAACCAACGTCAAGCGCGTGCTCGGCGAAAAGTTCGGCGCCAAGGGCAAGCGCGCGGGCAACCTGGTCTTTGCCCTCGATGTCCTCAAAGGTGCCATCGCTTCCGCTTGGGGCGCGCTTTCCTGGACCAGTCTCAGCGTATCGGTTGACCTTGAGCGTGGTGCCGGCGCTGCGGTTATCACCGGCCAGGACTGGCGCCTGCTCGGGCTTGCGGGCGTCATCGGTGCCATCCTCGGGCATTCGTTTTCAATCTTCACCGGGTTCAAGGGCGGCAAGGGTGTCGCCACCGCCGCAGGCGGCGTGCTCATGTTGATGCCCGTCTCCTGCCTGATCGGCGCGCTGGTCTGGCTGATCACCTTTTCCGTGACTCGTTACGTCTCACTCGGTTCGATCTTGGCAGCGTTTGTCGTGGCGATCGCCAGTTGGGCCTTGGGCAACCCGCTGCCACTGAACATTGCTGTCACGATTATCGGTCTGTTCGTAATCGTCCGCCACCGCAGCAACATCACGCGCCTGCTCAACGGCACGGAGAACAAGTTCGAGAAGAAGTCGCCCGCACAATCCTGATCACTGCAAGTGGTTAGTGGCGCAAGGTTATGACGCGCGGGTCTCACTCGCGCCTTGCCAAACCACGTCCGGCTGAGCCATTTATGCGGGCTTCATCCATGGCTCTTATCGTCCAGAAATACGGCGGCACCTCGGTGGGCGACGTCGATCGCATCAAGAATGTGGCACAGCGCATCAAGAAGGCGCGCGACGAGGGTCACAGCCTGGTCATCGTCGTCTCCGCCCGCTCCGGGGTGACCAACGAACTCATCGCCCGCGCCAAGGCCATAAACGACCGGCCCGACACCCGCGAGATGGACATGCTCCTCGCCGTCGGCGAGCAGGAGACCATAGCCCTGACCGCGATGGCGCTGCACGCGATCGACATCCCCGCCGTCTCCTACACCGGCGCGCAGGCCGGCATCGTGACCGACCAGGTTTTCACCAAGGCCAAGATCAAGCAGATCGCCCCGAAGGGCATCCTCAAGGACCTCAAGGAGGGCAAGGTCGTCATCGTCGCCGGCTTCCAGGGCATCAACGAGGCCGGCCAGATCACCACACTCGGGCGCGGCGGCTCCGACCTGACGGCCATCGCGCTCGCCGCCGCCTGCAAGGCCGACAAGTGCGAGATATACACCGACGTCGACGGCGTCTACACCACGGACCCGCGCATCGTGAAGACCGCGAAAAAAATCGACGAGATCAGCTACGACGAGATGCTCGAGCTCGCCAGCCAAGGCTCGAAGGTCATGCAGTCGCGCTCCGTCGAGTTCGCCAAGAAATACGGCGTCGTCTTTGAAGTCCGCTCCAGCTTTAACCACAACCCGGGAACCATCGTGAAAGAAGAAGTAGCCTCCATGGAAAAAGTCATCGTCCGCGGCGTCGCGGTTGACAAGGACCAGGCCAAGGTCGTCATCACCGGCCTGCCAGACAAGCCGTCGGCCGCCGCGACCGTCTTCAACGCCCTCGCCGAGGCCAACGTCAACGTGGACATGATCGTCCAGAACGCCGCCCACGCCGGCGCGGCCGACATCACCTTCACCGTGCAGCGCGATGAGACCCAGAATGCGGTCCGCACGCTGCAGCCGGTCCTTAAGAAGCTCGGCGGCGGCGACGTGAAGGCCTTCGACAACATCGCCAAGCTCTCCGTCGTCGGCGTGGGCATGCGCACGCACGCCGGCGTGGCCGCAGCCCTGTTCACCGCGCTGGGCGACAAGGGCATCAACATCCAGCTAATCGGCACCTCCGAGATCAAGATCACCCTCGCGGTGGATCGCGCCAAGGCCGACGAGGCCGTCCGCGCCGCCCACGAGGCATTCGGGCTGTCGAAATAACCCAGAGGACAGATGTCAGAGGTCAGAAGTCAGGGCAGTCGGGCTATCCACCACTTTTCGGATCTGATCGTCTGGCAGAAAGCCTTTGATCTTGGGCTTAAGGTGTTTGTCGCGAGAAAGGGGTGGCCGAAGGAGGAGAAGTATGCATTGATTGATCAAGTGAGGCGATCCTCCCGTTCGGTAGGTGCCAACATTGCAGAAGCTTGGGGCAAGCGCCGGTATGAGGCCCACTTCATCAGCAAATTGTCTGACGCTGATGCAGAATTGCACGAAACCGAGCACTGGTTGCGGTTTGCCTTGGCGCATGGATATCTCCCGGAGGGCGAGTTGAAAGCTATGTCCGGCTTGCTGGACGAGGTGGGAAGGATGCTGGGCAGCATGATGGCCAAGCCGGCTCCCTTTCTCTTGGTCCGTGAAAAAGCTCCCTCTGAACTCTGATATCTGACATCTGACTTCTATGAAATACGTCAGCACGCGCGGCCAGACTGATCCTGTTGGATTCTCCGAGGCCGTGGCACTCGGACTCGCGCCTGACGGCGGACTGTTCCTGCCGCAGAAACTGCCGAACCTGGCCCCGCACCTGACGAAGTGGGAGTCGCTGGGCTTTGCGGACTTGGCGCATGAGTTTCTGAAGCTGTTCGCCACTGACCTCTCCCCGGACGTGCTGCGCGGCATCGTGTTGAAGACCTATGGCACCTTTGGTTCGGCGGACACCCTCGCGCCGCTGCGGAAGCTCGACGAGCGGTTGTTCGTGCTCGAGCTCTTCCACGGGCCGACGCTCGCCTTCAAGGATTTCGCCCTGCAACTGCTCGGCAATCTCTACGAGCACCAGTGCGCGCTCAGCGGGCAGGGTCTCAACGTTCTCGGCGCCACCTCGGGTGATACCGGCGCAGCGGCGATCCAAGGCCTGCGCGGCAAGCCGCGGACGGCTGCTTTCATCCTCTATCCGGAAGGTCGCGTCTCCTCGCTTCAGGAGCGGCAGATGACCTGCACTGGCGCGGAGCACGTCCACGCCATAGCCATCGATGGCAGCTTTGACGACGCCCAACGCGTGCTGAAAGAGATATTTGGCGATGCGGAATTCGCCGCCAGGCACCGCTTGGCGGCGGTGAACTCCATCAATTTGGCCCGCATCCTCGGTCAATGCATCTATTACCTGTCGGCGTGGCTGCGACTCCCTGCGGCTGAGCGCGGCAACGTCGAGTTCGTGGTTCCGACCGGAAATTTTGGCAATGTATTCGCAGGCTGGCTGCTGCAACGCATGGGCCTGCCTATTCGCGGATTCAAAATTGCGACCAATCGCAACGACATCCTGCACCGGCTGTTCAACACCGCAGAATATCGCAGTGAACCGGTGCAACCGAGTCTGGCCCCGTCGATGGACATCCAGGTGGCGTCCAATTTCGAGCGCTTCCTCTACTACGCACTCGACGAGAACCCGACACGCGTGAGGGCAGTGATGGCGCAGATCAAGGCGACCGGCGTCTATCGCTTCGACGTGCTCAACAAGGCGAGTTTCAGCACATCGCGCGCGAGCGACGAGGAAATCACCGGCCTCATGCGGCAAGTTTATGCCCGGCATCACTACTTGGCCGACCCGCACACGGCTTGTGGATTCAAGGATTTGAACCCGGCCCGCGCGAGTGTCGTGCTCGCCACGGCGCATCCGGCGAAATTCCCTGAAGCCATCCAGGCGGCCACGGGCCAAATGCCGACGCACCCGACGCTCGAAGCGCTCAAGTCCCGCCCCATCGTCAAGCAGCGGTTGCCGGCCGACACGACGGCGATCAAGGCGTATGTCGCCAGGCACGCGGTGTGAGTTTCAAGGATCATTTCTCCACGCAGGCGGCGACTTACGCAAAGGCGCGGCCTGCATATCCGCCCGCGCTGTTTGCCGAACTCGCCCGACTGGCACCGGGCCGAGCGCTGGCGTGGGACGCAGGCACGGGTAACGGGCAGGCCGCGGTGGCGCTGGCGGCGCAATTTGAGCGGGTTGTGGCCACCGAACCGAGTGCGCGCAACTGGCGCAGGCCGCCCAGCACCCGCGCGTGACTTACCACCAGTCGGCCGAGACGACGCCTATGCTCGGCGCTGCCCCGGTGGATCTCGTGACGGTGGCGCAGGCGGCGCACTGGTTCGACCGCCCGAAATTCTACGCTGAGGTGAAACGCGTGCTGCGTCCGGGCGGGGTAGTGGCGCTATGGACGTATGGCTTGTGCGAGATCAGCCCTGAGATCGACGCCCTCGTGCATCGATTCTACAACGGCCCGATCGGGCCCTACTGGCCGGCGGAGCAGCACCATCCCGAAACTGGCTACCACGAACTGGACTTCGCCTTTGTCGAGCATCCCTTTCCCGCCGCCGCGATGGAGCTGACCTGGTCCTGCACCGAGTTCACCGCCTACCTGCGGACCTGGTCGGCGGTAGCCCGTTTCAGCAAGGACCGGGGCTTCGATCCGGTGCTGGAGCTGGAAGCCGAACTGAAGCCGCTCTGGGATGACCGGTCGCGCAAGGTGAGCTGGCCCCTGTCCGGTCGCGTGGGTTTGCTGTGAAGGCAGGGGGGGGAGGCAATGGCCGAGGCGGTTTGGCGAAACAGGTCGAATTTCCGTTCAAATATTGGGCACTGAAGGCCGAAATATACCGAGGATTTTCGCTCGCCCTCGGCGCGGTCATTCACACGCTCCGGGCCTAGTGAAACTCCGCATTCCCTCCGACCGCATCAATTGGACCAACAGTTCGTTCCTCATCGGGACGACCATCGTGACGCTGACCGGCGTGCCGTATTATCTGTGGCATTACGGCGTGGATGCCTTTCAGGTGGCTATGTTCTTCCTGTTCTTCATCGCTACCGGCCTGAGCATCACCCTCGGCTACCATCGGCTTTTTTCACACATGGCCTTCCAGGCCAGTTGGCCAGTCCGACTGGTGACGCTGATCTTCGGGGCCGCCGCCTTTGAGAACTGCGCGCTCGCCTGGGTCTCCGACCACCGCAGGCACCACAAGCATGTGGATCACGACGAGGATCCCTACGACATCTCCAAGGGATTTTTCCACGCCCACATCGGCTGGATCCTCTTCAAGGTCAACCCGGAGCCGCCGTGGGACAACGTGGCCGACCTGCGCAAGGATCCGCTGGTGATGTGGCAGGACCGCTTCTACGTGCCGATTGCGGTGGTCACCAGTTTCGTGGTGCCCGCCCTGCTCGGCTATTGGCAGGGCGGTGCGATTGGCGCGCTCGGTGGCTTCCTGCTCGCCGGCGTGGCTCGCGTGGTCGCGGTCCAGCACATGACTTTTTTCATCAATTCGCTCTGCCACACGGTCGGCAACCAGCCCTATTCCAACAAGTGCAGCGCGCGGGACAGCTGGTTCATGGCGATCTTCACCTTCGGCGAGGGCTACCATAACTATCACCATGAATTTCAACACGACTACCGCAATGGCGTGAAGTGGTGGCAATGGGACCCGACCAAGTGGACGATCTGGACCTTGGAGAAGATTCGCCTCGTGCGCGGCCTGCGCCGGGTGCCGGAGGACAAGATTTTGCTCGCGCAACTCGCCGATGCCCGCCGCCGTCTCGGCGAACACATCGCCTGCCCGAAGGTCAGCGCCAACGCCCGTCTCCATTCGTTGCTGCAGGCCAAGGATGCCAAGCTCCACGAAATCGGCGAACGCTGGGCCGCCCTCAAGGTGCAATATGCCGGGAAGGCCGTGGCCATGAAGACGGAGTATGCCGAGAAGCGCGCCGAATATGCGGAACGCGCCGCCCACCAGATCGAGGAACTGAAGGAAGCCTTGTCAGAGATGCGCCGTGAGCTGCAGGCCGCGCTCCAGTTGCTCGATCACGCCGCTGCCGCCGCGTGAGCTCTGGCGATTGCTGATTCACCGGGCGGAGCCATTGGCTCCGCCTTTTTTTGCGAGAATTTGTTCCTGCCGGCAGTCCGAAGCCGGTGGCTGCCTACAGGAGCGGCGCGAGCAGGCGGGCAACCTCTTCACCAATCTTCGGTATGAGGCGGCGCTCGAGATGGGGTTCAGGCATGGGCTTTGACTGCGCGAATATCTCCTGCATCCAGCCACCAATCGCCTTGGCCTCGGCGGGCGAGTAGGTGACCGCACCGACCTCAAAATTGAGAAAGAGGCTCCGCGGATCCAAATTGGCGGAGCCGAAGAGCCCCGTCCGCCCGTCCACAAGCAGCATCTTGGCGTGGATCATGCCCGGACCGTAGAGCAATACCTTGGCGCCGGCGGCACGCAGGCCGCGCAGATAGTGGCGGCGGGCGAGATCGGTGATCGGGTGGTTCGAGTTGGCGGGCACGACCAGGCGCACGTCAATTCCTGCGCGCGCCTGCACCACCAACGAGCGGAACAACACCTCGTCGGGAATGAAATAGGGTGTGACCATCCACACGCACTTCTCAGCCTGTTGCACGAGTGACAGGATGCCCTCATAGAGGGCGTCGCCGGCCACATCCGGTCCGCTGGCCACGATCTGCACCTCGCTGTCACCCACCGCCGCGGGGGCCTCCGCCGGTAATTCTTTTTGCAATTCGGTCAGACTTTGCCCGCTGGCAAAGGCCCAGTCGGCCAGGAATATTTCGTCCAGCAGCCGCACGGCCGGACCCTCGACGATGCCGCCAAAATCGCGCCAACGGCGCTTGAGGGGTGTCGGGCCCATATATTCAGCGGCGAGGTTGCGGCCGCCGAGGGCGGCGACACGGTGGTCAAAAATGGCGATCTTGCGGTGATTGCGAAGATTCGCCGAGTGCGGCGTCTGGAGCGGCATCACCGGCATAAACTTCACGACTTCGCCGCCGGCCTCACGGATAGGGTCGCAAAAGCCGCCGCTGCTCAGGAAACAGCCGAGGCCGTCGAGCAACAGGCGGACTTTAACGCCTTCCCGGGCCCGCTGGGCGAGGAGCCGGACGATACGCTTCGCCACGGCGTCGCGGCCGAGGATGAAGGTCATCAGGTGGATGCTGTGTTGCGCCTGGCGGATGCCGTGCTCGAGGCGCTCGAACGCCTCCTCGCCTGAAGTCAGAAAGGTCACGCGGTTGCCTCGCACCGGGGGGCAGGCGCCGTTGCGCGTGAATACCCGGGCGGCGAGTGTCTGCTCCAGCGTGGCGAATGGGGCGATGGTGGCCGTGGGGCAAAAAGGGGCCTTTTTGGCGGCGAGTCGCCGCAGTTTGCGCCCGCCAAACATCAGGTAGATCGGCACGCCGAGGTAGGGCACAAAGACGATGAAGAACAGCCATGCGAAGGTGTTGCCGGGCTGCTTGCGCTGGCTCATCAGGCGGGCGATGGCGAAGAATGCCAGGAGGAAGTCCGCCACCGTGAGCAAATGGGGCACCACGCCGTTGGTGATGGGGTGCTCGATGAACTGATCGTAATACTGTTTCAGCGTCTCCATCGCTGCAATAGGTAGTCCATTCCCAGTTGATTACGCAAGCGGCGCAGGTGGGCGACGATTGAACAAAAAACCTCTTGGCAAAGCTCACCCGGCCACCATACCTTCACCGTTCGTTCTTTTGATGGTGGAGTATCCAAGTGGCCAAAGGACGTTGACTGTAAATCAATTCGGCTCTTGCCGTTCACTGGTTCGACTCCAGTCTCCACCACCAATTTAACGGAAATCCCGCTGGCCTAATGGTTAGCGGGATTTTTGTTTTCTGCAGGAATGCCACGGCGAGGTGGCCATGGCTCCCGCTTCGGTCTGGATGGGGCGCAAGCGGTCTTGCTTGCAGGACGGTCAGATGACCCCGGCCTCGCGGAAGCTGTAATAACCGCGGCCCTGCGGATCCGCTCCTTCGCGCCCGACAATCACGTGATCCAACAGTTCGATATCCACGGCTTTGGCCGCATCGCGCATCTGCCGGGTCACCTGCACATCGGCCGCGCTGGGGGCCGGGTCGCCGCTGGGGTGATTGTGCACGCAGATGATGGCCGTGGCCCCGTGCCGGATGGCCTCACGGAAGACTTCCCGCGGATGCGCCAAGCTGCTCGTGGCGGTGCCCGAGGTGATCTCGGCTTGTTTCAGGAGGCGGTTCTTGCGGTTCAGGCAGAGCACCCAGAACTTCTCCACGGCGAGCCCCGCGATCTGGGGTTTGAAATGGGTGTGGATGAGATCGGGGCGGTTGAGCATCTCGTCTTCGGGACTGGCGCCCCGGGCCTGGCCGCGCCGCACGATTTCCATCACGGTCACGAGTTGCAGCGCCTTGACGCGGCCAATGCCCGTCAACCGGCGGAAGTCTGCCTCGTTCCATTTGACGAGGGCGGCGAGGGAACCAGCCTCGGCGATGAGGCGCTGGGCGATGCTGATGACGTTGTGGCCGCGGCTGCCGCTGCGGAGCAACATGGCGAGCAGCTCGGTGTCACTCAACGCCCCGGGGCCGAGTTTCTCAAGCCGTTCCTGTGGGCGGTCGCCAACCGCGAGATCCTTGACGCGCAACGGCTGGTAGGATTCTTCGCGCATGGGCCGTGGTGTCGGCCCGCCAGCCTGGCGGGCTCAGAAGTGTTTCACGTAGGCGTTGCGCCGGAGCTTCTCCAGCCAGCGTTCGGTGGCCTGGCGGGAGCCCTGTTGCACGAGTTGCTTCTCGATCTCCGGGCGGACTTCATCGAGCGGCAGGATCCCGGCATGTTTCCGATCCTCGACGTAGAAGATAAACGCGCCTTCCGGCATGATGAGGGGCTCGCTGCGCTGACCCTTTTCTAGGGTGAATATGACGTCGCTGAATTCCTTGCGCAGATCGGGGCGGCGCTGCCAGCCCCAGTCGCCGCCTTTGCCCTTGCGGGAATCCTGGCTGTATTTGCGGGCGACCTCACCGAAGTCGACACCGGTGGCCAGCTCGGTGACGATGGTGGCGGCTTTGCCACGCAGGGTCTCGTCGGTGTCTTCCGTCGCGCGGGTGACCTGAATCAACCGGAGATGCACACTGTCTTCCTGCTGGTAGCGATCTTTGTTCTCCGCGTAGAAGGCCTCGATTTTGACCGGGCTGATGGTGCTGGCGGACTTGGCCTTTTGTTGGCGCATGTAGCCGTAGATCATGTCCTCCTCCTGTTCCTTGCGGTAATCTTTCTGGGAAATGCCGCGGGAGCGCAGGTAGGCGAGGAACTTGCTCCGGTCGCCGTCGAACTGGGTGATGATGGTTTCGGCTACGGCGTTATCCACGTAGCTGGCCGGCACCCGGCGCTTTTCGTCCGAATAGAAATCTTTCACGATGAGGACGCGGTCGATTAGGTTCTGCACCACATCCTCCTGCAGGGCTTCGAGCTTCTCGTTGAATTCCTGTTCGTTGCGGCTTTGCTTCTGGATTTCCGGCACCAAGGGGCCGATTTCCCGACGCACATCGTCCACAGTCACGATATGATCTTCGGCAATGGCGACGATGCCGTTGGCGTAGCGTAGGTTAAGGTTGTCCGCCGGTGCCTGGGCCAGTTGGGCGCGGGCAGGGGCCATACCGAGGGGGACAACGGAGAGCGCGAGTAGGGGGACGGCAAGAACAAGGGAACCTCGGAGACTCATGGAGCGGATAGATTTTGCAGGAAAACGTTTATTTCCCTCAACCTTGCAAGGGGGGTGGGGGCGGTCAAGCGGGGAAAGCGGCTGCTTAGTTGGACATAGTCATCGCGTCGGCCCGAATTGCGCAGGCACTTCAAACGATGGCCTTGGCTTTCGACGGATAGGACTCCCTTTTGTTCCGCTCGCACGCGGATTTCCGTGACCAGCAGCAGCGCGCGCACCGATTCGCCGAATTTGCCGAAGCGGTCGCGCAGTTCGGCTTCGAGGTCTTTAACCCGCTGCGGGGTCTCCGTCAGCGCGAGGCGGCGGTAAAAATCGATCCGCAGACGGGTTTCCTGGATATAGGTGTGAGGGAGCCGTGCCTGAATTTTGGCGATTTCCCCCTCCTTGCGCTCCGCTTGTTTCAGGGCGCTGAAATTATCGGTCGCCCCATGGCTTTTCCCGTGTCCGGTAGCCTCGCCAACAAATACGAAATCCAATTTCACACTGGCGCGGACGAGCGCCGCGTGCTTTTCGCCTTTCAGTCGGGCCACGCTCTGCCGCAATAGCTGGCAATACAGCTCGAAGCCGACGCCGACAATGTGGCCGCTTTGCTCAGCCCCGAGCAGATTGCCCGCCCCGCGCAGCTCGAGATCCCGCATGGCGATCCGGAAACCGGCTCCGAGTTGGTTGTGCTGCCGCATGGCGCTCAGGCGTTGGCGGGCAATGTCGAGCAGGCGGGTGTGGCGGTGCAGGAGGAGGTAGGCGTAGGCTTGGTGCCGAAACCGGCCGACGCGTCCGCGTAGCTGGTAAAGCTGGGATAGTCCGAACCGGTCCGCTCCCTCGATGATGAGGGTGTTGCAATTGGGAATGTCGAGACCGCTCTCAATGATCGTGGTGCAGACCAGCACCTGATATCGACCGGCTACGAAATCCGTCATGATCCGCTCAAGGCCGTCCGCCCCCATTTGCCCGTGTCCGACGCCGACCGTTGCGCCTGGCAGGAGTGCCCGCAGGCGCGCCGCCACAAGGTCGATGCTCTGGACGCGATTGTGGAGATAGAATACCTGGCCGCCGCGGCGAAGTTCGTGCTGGATGGCTTCGACGACGATTTTCTCGTCGTAGCTCTTGACGATCGTCTGGATGGGGAGGCGGTTGGCCGGCGCGGTTTCTATCGTGCTGAGGTCGCGGGCGCCGGTGAGGGCGAGGTAGAGCGTGCGGGGAATGGGCGTGGCGCTCATGGAGAGCAGGTCCACATGGGCCCGCCAACGCTTGAAGACCTCCTTGTGCTTAACGCCGAAACGCTGTTCCTCGTCGACGATGACAAGGCCGAGTTCCTTGAACTTCACGTCCTCTTGGATGAGGCGGTGCGTGCCGATGAGGATGTCGATCTGGCCCGCGGCCAGGGCGGCGAGGATGCCGTCCTGCTCCTTGCGGGTGCGGAAGCGGCTGAGCATCTCGACGGCCACCGGATAGCCGGCCATGCGCTCACGGAAGGTGTTGAGGTGCTGCTGGGCCAGCACCGTAGTCGGCACGAGCACGGCGACTTGCCTGCCGCCCATGACTGCCTTGAAGGCAGCGCGGATGGCCACCTCGGTTTTGCCGAAGCCCACGTCGCCACAGAGCAGCCGATCCATCGGCCGCGTCCGCTCCATGTCGGCCTTGAGATCGGTGATGGCTTTGGCTTGATCCCGGGTCTCCGTAAAGGGAAAGGCAGCCTCAAACTCGCGCATCCAGACATTATCAGGAGCAAAGGCATGGCCGGGCTGCGCCTCGCGTTGTGCCTGGATGCGCAGGAGTTCCGCCGCGAGGTCGAGGGTGGAGCGTTCGGCGGACAGGCGGGCCTTTTCCCAGCGGCCTGAGCCGACACGCCCGAGCGGTGGCTTGCTTTTTGTCAACCCGACGTAACGGCTGATGAGGTGGGATTCCTGCAGGGGCACGTGCAGCGTCATCTGGTCGTCGAACTCCAGCGAGATGACTTCCCGGATGCCATCGGCCGTCTCGAGTCGGGTAAGCCCGCGATACTGCGCGATGCCGTGTTGGAGGTGCACGACGAAGTCGCCCTCGACCAACTCCGAGAAGTCCAGCAACTGGTCCACGGCTGATGTCGCTGCGACCGCGCGTTGGGTGCTGGGGCGCCGGGCGCGCTGGCGGCCGAAGATCTCGGTCTCCGAGACAACGATGCGGCCGGTGGTGGGGCCGTGGCGGAGGGTTAGCCGGAATCCTTCGTTGAGCGTGCCCCGCAGGTAGCGGGGCTTGATCTTCTTGAGCGCGGTGTGCTCGTCGAGCAACTCGCGGATGCGTTGTTCTTCACCTTCCTTGGAGACGACGAAATCGACCGCATATCCAGTCTGTTTCCATCCGGCAACCTGCTCGAGAAACTGTCGGCGTGCATCCTCCTCGGCGGTGAGGCGTTCGTGGGCGAGCAAGCGCTTTTCGGGATAGTTGCGGTGGTGGGAGAGCGATTCGGTGTCCCAAGTCTCGCCGTCGCCCGCGTCATCGAACAGGCGGGTGGCGAGGTCGAGATCGCCGACCCCGAAAAGCTGGGTCGCCGCGTGCGCCAGGCGGTCGCCGAATGCGGTCGAGTTATCATCGGCGAGCGTGTCGAAGAGTTCCTCCAGTGCCTTGGGCTCCAGCAGCGCGGCGTGGGCGGCCGGATTCAGGTAGTCCAGCAATGAGGCCGCCGGGCCGGAGGTGTGCAGCTTGGGCGCGGCTGTGAGGATGATTCGCCCAACCGATTCGCCCGAGCGTTGGGTGACCGGATCGAGCGTGCGGATCTCCTCAAGGGTTTCCCCGAAAAAATCCAACCGGTAGGGCTGGTGCGCGGTGATGGGGTAAAGATCGACGATACCGCCGCGCACGGCGTATTGGCCCGGTGCTTCGCACACGGCCTCAGAGTCGTAATCATAAGAGCGGAGCAGCTCGAGCAGCCCGTGGAACGAGCGGGTTTCTCCGCGCATCAGCTCCGTCTCCCTTGTGGCGAAGTCGGCCAGCGGAGGCACCGGCTGGAGCAGCGCGGCGGGCGTGGTGAGGACCAAAAGCGTTTCTTGCAGGCGGGGTGCCCTCACCCCGCTGGCTGCATCCTCGCGGGGTGAGGGCACCCCGCCTGCAACTGAACGCAGACCGCGCAGTTTGCTCAGCACCGCGAGTCGGTCGCTGGCCGCGTGGAAGGCCTCGCGCAGCTCGCCGGTCTGCGCTTCCGGGAAGGTCAAGATTTCCGGTTTGGCGGAGACTGGGCTGGCCGCGTGGAACAGCGCGATATCTTCGGCCAGCACGGCGGATTTTTGCGACTCCTCGTGGATAAGGAGCCAGACCGGGGCCGGGTGGAGCCGAAGCAGTTCAGCCAAGGCATAAGCCTGGGCTGCCGGGCAAATGCCGGTGAGTTTTGTGCGCGAAGCGGGATTGACGGATGGCAAAACTATCGTGGAAACGCGGAAGGGCGGAAAAAAGACCAGTTTCCCCGGCAGCGCAATTCCGCGATTCGGTTATTCCGTGTTTCCGCGATTTTCCGTCCGTAGAGTCGTCAGCGCGGCGCGGGCGGCCATCTCCTCGGCAGCCTTCTTGGACGAGCCGCGCCCGGTGC
>Ga0154020_10004159_pt1 | contig 17282 bp, 25 predicted proteins | sample Klosneuvirus_201_FD_109709 | JGI IMG/M metagenome (GOLD analysis project Ga0154020, IMG submission 109709) | Active sludge microbial communities from wastewater, Klosterneuburg, Austria - Klosneuvirus_20160825_MG | ecosystem: Engineered > WWTP > Aerobic digester > Activated sludge | place...
ACACTAGCTAAATTAAAAGGGATCTTGAGCGTTAGAGCTAACGCTGTGGCTGCTTATGAGGGGTCTAGTAATTTGAAAGAAGACTCAAATACCCCTTTTACAGAATTACTTGAGGTGATGAATGAGGATATTTCAGGGGAGGAATCTTCACGAAATGACTTCGATAAGGGAGAGTATGAATGAAAGTTCTAATCAATGAAGTAGTCAATCGTGACAGTAAAGTTAGTGATAATTCGACCTATTCCTATGCACGCTGTTCATGAAGGTTTCTTGAATATGAATCCATGCGCAGGACTTTTTGTTAAGGTGGCCCCAATAGAGCAAAAAGTTTTAAACAAAAATGAAGTAGAAATTCTCTTGAGAGAAGGAAAAGATTCAAATCATCCCTTTTATCCAGTGTGGGTCTTCTCCCTTGAAACTGGAATGCGTAGCGGAGAAATGTTCTGTCTTCTATGGACTGACATCGATTTTGAAAGTTGTCTTATTTTTGTGGATAAATCATGGAATAATAAGAACGGTGTCAAATCGACTAAGTCTGGAAAATCTAGAGTGATTCCTATAAGTGACGATTTACTTCTATTTCTTAAGGAGCTAAAGCTACAGTCCACTCCTGATTCAGCCTATGTCCTTCCAAGACTAACTGAATGGGCTCGTGGAGAACAAGCAAGAGTTCTAAAAGCTTTTTGTAAATCCAGTGGTATAACTCTTGTTCGTTTCCATGATTTGAGAGCAACTTTTATTACTAACTTGCTCGCGCAAGGAGTATCCCTAGCCAGAGTAATGGCTGTTGTGGGACACACTCAAATCGATACCACAAATATTTACTTAAGAAAGGCTGGAATTGATTTAAAAGGCGTCACTAATGAACTGGGTTATTCGATTCCCAGCTACCAGAAGGCTCAAGTATTGAAGCTAGTAGATTTCAGAGATGCTCCACATGAGTGATCGCCTTTATCGAACGTGCAAAATAAGTGATTTTTCTGAAAGCATTGGTAGGATTTGGTAGGCGTAAGTTTGTGAGTGCCGTGGTTTCAACAAGTTAGAAGCCATCCTCTCTCCGCCACATGCCTCTAAAGCGACAGTAACTTTATTCAACCCTTTTCTGTGAAGAATCAAGTGCAATTTATTCGAGATATAAAACTTTAGTGTGTAGTATTTATTAATTTTTTTTCCCAGTCTATCACCAAAATTGCAGCATTATAAGAGGCTAAAACTTCCTCGCGAGTTATTGGTAAACTACCTTCTTCATATCTTCTAATTGATGCATAGGGATTCAAAGCTGTCCATTCGAAGCCACCAGGAGGATAGTTGGACTCAGGCAACAGGGCGATCAAAATACCAAGATCATGAACTAAAGGGAATGCGATTTGCTTTTTGACAAGAACTGATTTGAGTGTTTTTTCAACGCTTTGTTGAATCATATAGAGCACATTTTCAATGCGTCCAGGTGAATTTGACTCTATTAAGGCCCAAGCTGTAGCTAGATCACCTTCCGCAATTCGAAGGAGACTGGTAGCATATTCTGGTCGAAATAAAGTATTTTTATTTGAATTCATTAATTTTAATCCTGATTCCATTGAGAAATGCAATTCTACTGATTCCGCCGATTTCCTTTTGAACATCAAATTCGGCTTTAGTTTTAAAAATCCAATCAATAGCAACTGGTGAAAAAAAGGGTTGTGCTACGATCTTATAAAAATCTTTAATTCTTTGATCATAATTATCTGGAACTATTACCAAAATATCTAAATCGGAATCTATAGTGTTTTTCCCCTCTGCAGCAGAACCAAAAAGAAATACATCTACTATAGATAGACTTGATAAGGTGCACGAACTTATCAGTTTTTTGGTAAGGTCTTCCGCCAAGGCAACACCCTGAAAGGCCGGTTTAAAGTTAGGATCAAGTCTCAATAATCGTGACATTAAATTGAATTTATTTCGCCCAGTCTATTAAATCAAGTCTTATTAAGACAATAATATGAAAACATCAATGACGTTCACTTTTGCTAGCTCTTATAAGATACATAAGGATTCAGTGCTGCTTATTCGATATCACACACTGGCTTCAACAACAATTTTAGCAATCACCTTAACGACTTCACTAGCTTCTTTGGCCGCGAAAGAGGACATGATTTGACCAAACTCAAAAAATATCCGAATTACTTCTATGATTTTACCCTCGCAAACATAATAGCATGAGGACTAAAAACTGAGTTTAAGCTTGAATTTAAGTACCCACAATCTTGATTAATTTTATGACGTTTGCGTGTTTACTGGTAACAATGAAATGATATCAAATTCCGACAAGCACAAGAATGGTCGACCCGACGTTACGCAGCCAAATCCTTAGAAAAACCTGATCCCAAAATAAAAACATTTTTACTCATTTATAACCTCTATTCTTCAAACCAAGTCGGAATGTTCGTTGAACTTTTAATTACAGAAGCAATCTGTTTTAGATGAATAGTATTTCTTAATGGATGCTTTGGGGCTAAAGATTGAGAAATAATATAAGTTCTATCCGCATACTGCTCGGAACTAATAGGGTGCTCAATTGGATAATTCGTGAAGATAATCATATTGAAGATATCCCTTCCATCGATCCCACTAACCCTTGCCCATTCGTGAGGGGACAAAGGCTGGCAATCTGAAATGATTCGAAAGTTATTAAGCCGATAATAATCTAGTTGTCATATTCGTCATGCATTCCTCCTCTCTACGCAGGCAATTTTTCAACATTTAATTAAAAATAATTTCTTGATTCTCAAAGATATTAAAATCAAGTGATACATTTAACGTTTTATCAGTGCACATTTCTTATTTTTACAAAAAGCTCGTTCTAAACTTTTATTCTGTCGCTTTAGTGGTTGAGCACATTCAATTATGTTGCTTAGACACTTATAATAAATATCAATCTTCTCTAAAAACTTTTTATTATAAGCAACAAGAAGAGCACATGCATCGAATATTAATATGCATTCAGAGTCACTGGTACAATCTTTCCAATTTGAATCTACATCGCCACATGGAAATTCATGTGACCAAGAAATTTGAGTGCAGAATAATACAATTAAGCTAAAAATAATAGTTTTCAAGTTAGACATCACTCCCATCTTTAGCATAATGTGCTGAGCAGAAACTTCAACCCTAGGACACCGAGGAAGTTTTGTTAAACTCTTGATTTGATTTTAAAATTTAATTTTATTGTCACAGGTTCGTTAAAATAAACTTCTGTCACGATGCTGTTTGCGGGTTCGCCTAATTCACTTAACTATTTGATTTTATTTATTATTTTTAATTTCTAAAAAAGTGGCGGACCAAGCGATAGTCGGACGAACCTCTTTCCTCGCTGAATCTCCTAAAACCCATCTCGTTGAGATGATTGATTTTATTCATACTCCACTTTGGAAATCAAAAACTTTCCTCGAAGAAAAATACGTCAAAAATGGCCGCTCCATTGCTCAAATTGCTGATGAAACTCTTTCCTCGCGTGCGGCCGTCAGAGATGCTCTAATCGGGTTTCAAATCCCACTCCGTGAGAAAGGAAAACCTGGGCTCAGACCTGCTCAAGTCCCCTACGGCTTTAGAAGATCCAATGGATTACTAGTTCCCAACCTAGGTGAACAGAGAGTGATTCAATCGGTAAAAAAGATATCAAAGGAGGGCCTGCCCTACCGAAAGATTTGTGACTTTTTAACTAGCGTTGGAGTGCCAACCAAGAATCGAGGAAAAGGTTGGCAGCCTGAGATGATTCGCCGGTTACTTAATCGATGAATAAGCTTTCTATACTTAATAATACTTATTTACTCACCAGACTTAAGCCAAAAACAGTCAATATTGAGATGAGCAATCTCTTCGCTAGGAGACTCTTTAACAACTTGTAAAAACTTTTTAATGGTCTCCATCAGGAGTTCTCTTAAGTGCGCAAAATCATTCTTACCAATCGAAAAAGTAGCAGTATACATCAATTCTTCTTCTGTTAAGGATTCATTGGACTGGATTGCCTTTAATCGCCAATTAGTATGATGCTTATTTAAAAATGGTGAATCACTTGGCAGATGCGTAGATATGGTTCCTGCTTTAAAGCAACCATCTTTTTCATGAATTAAGTTAGCTTGAATTAAAAAGTTTAAAATCTCTCTTGCTTTTTTTGGTTCTAAAGAAAATCTTTTACAAACTTCCTGAATATCTACTGATTTATTCAGTGTTGTTGCCAAATGCACCGCTGAATAAATCCAGCTAGAATAAAAAACAGCTGCATCTAATTGTGAAAGTTCTTTTTTGCTATAACTTCTATTTGATATTTTTAATGATTTGTTTTGATATGTTTTTTTAGCTCTAAGTAATGTTTTCTAATGGCCAAGCTACCCGCTCGATCAATTTGAAGTAAGGCCCACAAATATTGCTTCTCCAAATGTCCAATTCCAAAATGATCACAAACTGAAAATAGCTGTACTTCTGAAAAATCTTTATCCCCCGAAATAATCTGTGAGATCAGAGTAGCATGTACTCCTAAATGTTCAGCCAAACGTCTAAAGACACCTCTCTTATTTGCACTTTGTGTCCGTATTACATACCTTAAAGCCTCTTTATAGTTCTCATATAAAAATACACTCATAGCAGAGGTTTCGGCTAGATAAACTAATAACTTTACTATTTTGTCATCCATTACGTTATATAATTACTAAATATGTATTGAAATGAGACGTGTAAATAAAATATATATAGACACACAATTTGAAAGGAAAATAGAAATGAAACAAATATTTATAATCTCAGTTTTATTAATAGTGAGCCCAATTATAACCTCTGCCATGCCTATATTTTTGACGGCTGGAGAGCGAAAAACTGCAAGTGATGGAAATCAAAAGATTCACTCCCCATTGGATACTAATGAAAATATGGATCTTCTCATTATGAATGGAGGTGTTAATGATGGTGGCAGTGGAAATTCACCTATACCAGTCAAAATGGATAATGAAACATTTAATAACTTTACAAAATATAAATTAAAAAAAATATTACGACTTATTTTTCAAACTATAGAATACAATTCATACAAAGAATCTAGTAGCACAACATCTTTACTTGGTAATATATACGCTGACGGAGATTTAAAAAATACTATCAATAGCATTAGATCAAAACTTTTCAAAAAAAATGAAAATATTTTTGATATACTTGATAAAGCAAAAATGATTGTACAAAAACAACCATGTCATACTCCCTTTGACTATATTCTTTCTGATGGTTCTGCCGATAAAACTAACTTAAGTGTCTGCCTTAGTTATGACAGATTAGCACCCAAGTTATCGATGGAAGACTTTTCGCATTACATTATTGCTTTAGCAGCTCATGAATACTCTCATCTTTTAGGCACCACAGAACAAGAGGCTAATCTGATCCAGCAAGAAGTATTAAATAACATCAGAATCGGTGGGCGAAGTGGTTCACTTTTATTAGAACTAGCCGTACGCTCATTATTTGGAACTGAAAATATTTTAAGACAGCTAAATATTATTCTTGAAGATCTTGAAGCAATCAAGGAATCCAAGCTAGATAAAGATTCTCTTCCATGTGACAATATTATAATGATCGATAAGTTTTACTTTGGTATAGAGTCAAAAAGGAGTGACTTCTACTGGAGCTTTAATCTCATTGTAGAAGGCGCTGAATTTGGTCAGAAAAAAACTTTTTTTAAAAATAATTTAGATAATTTTACTGATATTTGTAACTTCCGTCACCATAATGTAACCATCGAAAAACAGAAGGCAATTAGACTTATTAATGAAATGAAATCTACAATAGAATATATTCATAAAGCTAAGAATTTACTTTCCCCTTTGAATTAGGATAGATCAGCAGCAACACATAAAAGGCACTAATCACATTGAACGTATAGTACTGTCATTCAATCAAATTTAGTGCCTTGAACATAGAATTTATTTTTTGAATAGTAAATAATTACTGATTACTTAAAAGGATATCCAGCCAAATGAAATCGCCTTCGACTCTTATAGTGTCTCCAAGTCTGCTAAAGAGTTGAGTGCCCTATCCAGATACTAATATTTTTCATTTGTCTATGATGCAGCTTTAACCTTTTCCTCGAGTCGCTACTAATAATAAAGCCCTAGGATTTCGAGAGGCCACCTGTAAAAGCCTGCGCGCTGCTCCCGATGGCTTTTTGTCCCCTTGCTCCCACGACTGAATCACACGAACACTCACTCCTAAAAGTTTTGCAAACGCTCCCTGACTCATATGTAAACTTTGAGATCTGATTTTCGTTACATCTCTAGGTGAAATTTCTGGAGGTAAGGCCACCATTTCAAGTTCTGAAGTTCGAAGAGTGATTTTACCTTCTTGATGGTCAATGATCTCTTTCATTCCAGCTAGTAATTCTTGTCCTAATTTTGTTTTTTTCATCATCATCTCACTTTTATTTTTTTAGCAAAGGCTCGAAGAAGAGCTTTTTCTTCATCAGAAATATTTTCTGAATCGCGCTTATCCAGCAATGTCATCAAATACGTCTGACCTAATTCTGGTAAATCCAAATAAAAAACCCTATAACCACCGCTCTTCCCACTCTTCGGTTTAGCCACTCGAATTTTCCTCACTCCTCCAGCACCTGAAATAATATCCCCTTTCGTCGGGTCTTTTAAAATTTCAGTTTGAATAGCCTCAAGCAATTCGACTCCACCAAGAGTGTCGACTTTAATTCGAAAAATGCTGAGTTCTATGAATACTCTTGATGCCACTACTTAGTAGTATAACACACTAAGTAGTATAGAAAAAGTAAAATTATTAATTTGAAACATAAAAAGATCGGCTGCCGCGGCTGAATCAGCCGAGGTTTTTTATTCTAAGTTATTGATTTTATTGAAAAGAATGGCGGGCCAGACGATCGTCGAACGAACCTCTTTCCTCGATGAATCCCCTAAAACCCATCTCGTTGAGATGATTGATTTTATCCATACCCTCCCCTGGAAATCAAAAACTTTCCTCGAAGAAAAATACCTCAATAATGGCAGATCTATTGCTCAAATTGCCGATGAAACTCTTTCCTCGCGAGCGGCCGTCAGAGATGCTTTAATCGGGTTTCAAATCCCCCTCCACGCAAAAGGAAAACCTGGGCTCAGACCTGCTCAAGTCCCCTACGGGTTTAAAAGATTAGATGGATTGCTAGTACCCCATCTCAATGAACAGCGAATAATTCAGTCAGTAAGAAAGATGTCAAATGATGGACTTTCTTACCGTAAGATTTGTGACTTTTTAACGAGTGTTGGAGTACCAACCAAGAATCGAGGAAAAGGCTGGCAACCAGAGATGATTCGAAGGTTATTAAATCGATAAATAGTTTGATTTGCCTGCTCCAGTACAAGATGAACTAGATTAATTAGCGAAGTAAGTCCCAATATACCTAAAATTCCAAAGAACCAATCTTCCTCAGCTTACCACTTTACTTCAGGGCCCGCATTGATCACCTCAATCTTCGTTGCCTGCAATTTTTTATCAAGATCCACTGCTTTTACAGCACTTGAAGCAATCATTTCAAACTGAGTTCCATTAAAATGGTATTCTTCTAAATTACCATTATCTGAGGAGTTGCGTCGATACACGAAAATATCTGAAACGCCATGGTGCTTGGATTTCATTATTTGAAAAGCAAGTGGATGTAAAAAAATCTCACCACCATATACATACTGTTCCTTGCTTGTAAAAAAAACAAAATACATTCTTCCTGCATTTCCGGAACCGTCTTGAGCACTTACAAAAAGATCACTTCTATTATCACCATTAATGTCAATACTGAAACGAGTTGCTCCACTCTCTCTAACAAACTCTTTATATGAGATTGTGTAACGATAGGGATCGACCATGAACGATTTACTTGCTAAAGTAGTTACCCCACAAAACAAAGCTGAAAAGAGAAAAGCATCCATAGGATAGTTACCTCTCTTGCCCAATCATGCTACCGGGCTTAATAAAATGTCGCAATGTATTTCTAGATCTTTATTATCAATATTTGATCCTGTATTATAATTAGAGAATCTCGCAACTCAGTTGAATGGTGGGAGCTTTCTTTCGGTTAAAATGAGCCATAAAATTTCGACTAGCATCCATCTTAGAAAGATAGCCTATTAATTCAAACTCACTCGCTTTCCACCTTACAATCCTCATAGTTTCATTTCCCGGAATATTTTCTGTCGAAACAGTTAATTCAGAAAATGGCTTAGAGTTTACTCCATCCTCCGTTAACAGGGCATCAATGAAAAGAAGACTCCCATTCACTTTGTAATGTTCATCAATTTTCAATTCAAATTGATGAGGTGAATTGGAAGTACAAAGATAAGAAGAAATAAAATCAGCTGTATGGCTATATGAAGCAAGTTCCCACATTAAACTCCAAAAAATCAACATAGACTCTCCTCTATTATGTGCAAAGGCATTGACTCCAATACCTTGAATTGTGAATGATAAAATACTTTATATTAAAAGCTGACAAACATAACTTTTAGTCATTCGAGTCAACAGTAATTGCATTTTTTAAATTAATTACATTTACGTGTCTGTGTTGTAATTTTAGTTAATTTATTTCCATCTTTCCACTCTAAAAGAACCTCATCGTTTTCTTTGAGATTGTAGGTTGTACCCTCTAATTGGAAGTCAGTAGTTTTATCCACTATAGCATTAGTAAGATTATTGCCTTCAAAAGAAAGAATAAAATAGTCTCCACGTTCAGATTTGGTAAACATTGGACATGAATGTTTACTTCTAAAATTGAAGGTGTGTCCATCATAGATAAACGTTGATGGGCCATTCAATTGTCCACTGTGTAGTACTCCATTGAAGAAATTGACGTGACTATCTGGCTTTAAGTTGTAAGAAACAGAATTAACAGAAAGCGTTGTAGGATTAATAAATTTACCATTATCTGGTAATCCATTCGAATCAGTAGATACATCTTTCATCAAATGCCATTGACCTTGAACCATAAACTCACCATGAGAATTAAAACTCCTCATAGCTCTTCTAATAGGTGAACCCCAAGTCTCAGGATCAGAATCAGCATCAATTGGAATATCAGATTGTACATATCCTAAGTCGCTTATATTTAAAAAAACTTTATCAAGATCATAATTATATGGTTCTAGGTAAAAATTGGCACGATAATGATCTGTTTCATGATAAAAGGTTATATTATCAGTTACACAGAATCGTAATTCACCATTGGGAAAAAATCCAATTGGCTCATTGATATACTTAAAATAACCTGTAACGCAATTAATTAACCTTTGAATGGTATTACTAAAAATCAAATGATTTTCAGTCGCTCTATAGAGTACCTTTAATGCTCCAGATGTATAAAGTAATACACTATTGGCCTTTACTATCTTATTAGTTAAAGGCAATGCCACTTCTAACACTGTTTTTACACCTTCCTGAGGTGTGATGCGGATTTCATTTTTTGAATATACCACATCAAAAGGGCCATATAATTTAACGCCTTCAAAAAACTCTCCCTCAGCATAAATCGATAATTTTACAGGGCGTCCGCTAGCATCAAATTCTTTATAAGAAATTATAGCTTTGCTTGGGGGAATAATAAACCGATCTATTCCTAGATTATAAAAAAGCTCATTTAGAGCGGCCAAAGAAAGATTTTTTAAGTTATTAGCGGCGACTTTTCCATTAAAAAAACGCACATAACGGGAGTTAGACCCTAATTTTTCTCGATAAATAATCTCATGTATTATTGTTCCTGCTTGGCTAACGTTATCTAGATGGTCCCAAATATCTTTATTAATAGTATACCGTTTTTCACCCTGTAGGAGATCACTTTTCTGAATGACCAATTGTTCTACCTTACAGCCGCGTGGAAAAGTTGTATGATTGGAATCAGGAATATCCACTAAATCTACATTTTTTAAAAAATTAGATTCAGAGAAAAATTGATGAGTTCTTTCTTGGTATTTAGACTTATGATAAGAATTAATTTTTGCAATACGTTCTAAGAATCTTTGTAAGATTTGGTCGCGTGAACCTGATTCTTTTATGTTCCAACCAAAATTAACTCGAGCTTCATAGTAATCTAAAAGCTCAGCAGTTTCAATTTTACCTTCTGAATCGCGACAAACGGTAGCGTCACCTCCATTACCAACTTCGACACCGCTGGCATGGACAATGGAATTTATCCCTACAGCTAAATATAAGCTTATAAGAGTATTAAGTATGTTCATTTTTATCTCCTTCTTGATCTAATGGAAAAAATTGAATAGCTAAACAATAAATTCGATCTTTATTATCACCTTGTTGAAGCTCTTTACAAAACTCTCGACGAAAATTAAGCAAACTCTTTCTTGCTTCTTGCATTCGAGATGAATCAATAGCCATGGTTATAGCTGAAAAATCTCGTTCTGTTAATTGTGCCGATTCTAAAGATTGGTCAGCCTTTAATAAAATTTGCGAATGATGTTCTCTTATTTCACGAGAAGGAACTCCAGAAGGAGTAGCTAAAAAACAATCGGTTCTGATTAATTTATTCGTCTTATGATCTTTTTTCAAAAGTCCAAATTCCACTAGTCTTTCAATGGCTGATTCAACTTTCTTTTTATCTAAATTTAAACGCACACTGATCCATTTTACAGTAGAATTAAAATATTTTAACTTTGGTAACTCTAAAATAGCAGCATGATACCAATCAGAAATAATTTTGAATCGCTCAATAGATAAAGGAGCAAAACCATCATCTACTTTTAATTGATTTAGTTTATTTTGGGCTTGTTGTCGCGTTATAGGACTTCTGCTATGCTCTGCTTCTACTAAAGTAACAAAAAAATCCTTTTCATCCGCTGAAAGATTTATTGCTGTTGCAATATTTATCGCGCGAGTCTTAGAGATTCCACATACTCCATTCAAAATTTGAGAAAGCTTTGGAGCTGGAACTTTTATGTCTCTTGCAAACGCACGAAGAGAATATCCAGAGCGCCTACGCTTCCTAGCCTCTAGCTCCCTGCTGATAATTGTACGATAATTTTTATCCAACCCATTTTTCATAAAAATGGGTTTAGAGTAGCGCTATTTAAAAGTCAATAATCAAAAGTAACAATTGTTACCTGATGTTACTTATACTGAGTATCCAGTTAAATGAAATCGCCTTCGACTCTTATAGCTTTTCCAAGTTCGCTGAAGAGTTGAATGCCCCATCCAGATGCTAATATTTTCAAATGATTGACCTTTTGAGAGCATCAAATCTGAAAATCCTTTTCTTCCACCATAAGTGGTAGTGCCTTTACCAAAATACTTATGAATCGTTTTTGCTAATGGTCGCTTAAAATGGCCTAATTCAATGATCCGATAAGCAAAATATTGCTCTGGATAAATAATTGGAATCGGCTTCCAGCGATCTTCTACAGGAAGAGCAATAATTTTTGTTTGAAAGACCCAAAGAATTTTTTGACCATTGGATAATGTCTCGATCTTCCACATTTCAGCATTGTGAAGGCTGTCAATTTCTTTTGGCCGCAGCCCAAACCAAACAGAAATAAAAAGCCAATTAAAATTGAGTTGGTTCATTTTACTTTTAGTTTTCTCAAGTAGCTCTGGAGTAATCTGTCTCGATGCTCTTGAGACGCCACGAGTTTTTTCAGCATTGGCATTAATCAATTTCAGTCTGTCATAGCCTCGGGGCGATTTCACTGGGAGAAAAGGACGAGCCATTTTATGTGAAATAAAATACCCCCAGAGATTGGCCATTGATAAAACTGTGTGAGCATATTTTACACTCATCTTTTGGCTCACCATATATTCGTAGATTTGGTAACTGTGGTACACCCAATAAGACGGCTCAATCCCTACTGCTACGATCATTCTCTGCGCAGCTCTCCAGACAACCTGAGCCCTTGTAGTTTTTCGCAGTCCCTGTTTTGTTTGGCTATCACTACTACGAACAAAAACTCTTTCAAACTCGATTAAGAATTCAGATGGTAGCATAGAATCATGGCGAAGATGAAACTGATTTTGTTTATCTGTAGAACCGTAGAACCGTAGAACCGTAGTATAGAAAAAGTAAAATTTTGAATGTGAAACATAAAAAGATCGGCTACCGCGGCTGAATCAGCCGAGGTTTTTTATTCTAAGTTATTGATTTTATTGAAAAGAATGGCGGACCAAGCGATAGTCAAACGAACCTCTTTCCTCGCTGCACCTCCTAAAACCCATCTCGTTGAGATGATTGATTTTATCCATACTCCACTTTGGAAATCAAAAACTTTCCTCGAAGAAAAATACCTCAAACATGGCCGCTCAATTGCTCAAATTGCCGCGGAAACTCTTTCCTCGCGCGCGGCAGTCAGAGATGCTTTAATCAGGTTTCGAATCCCACTCCGTAAGCAAGGAAAACCTGGATTAAGACCCGCTCAAGTCCCCTACGGCTTTAGAAGATCCAATGGATTACTAGTTCCCCACTTAGGTGAGCAGAGAGTGATTCAATCGGTAATAAAGATGTCAAATGATGGGCATTCTTACCGCAAGATTTGTGACTTTTTAACGAGTGTTGGGGTGCCAACCAAGAATCGAGGAAAAGGTTGGCAGCCAGAGATGATTCGCAGGTTATTAAGCAGATAAGCGATATGGTTCTTATCTATACCCATATTACACAGACCCACTTTGTGATTAAAGCTGACCCGATATTGCAATGGCGAACCAAGATCTATTTCTCAATTTCAGTTCCCCAACCATCGTAATCCCCCTGATACTTACTAGAAATTTGATCAAACTTTACTCTGATATCTTTCATATCCTTCAAGGAAATTTTCATTTTATTCTTAATGAGAATTACAAATTCTTTATCACTGCGTTTTTCTACTATGGGCTCAAACCCCAGGATATGAATATCATTAGAAGCACGATTTGCCGAATCTTCATCAGGAAAGTAGAGAAAAAAATCCACTACATGTTCTTTTTCATGGATATCTCCTTGCTCTCTCAGTTGCTTTATAACTTGAGCATCAGGATCCTCTACTTGCGTATTTTGATTATTAGTATGAGCGTATTTAAAATAGACTAGAACTCCTACAAATAAAACAACAATCAATACTATTATATAATTAATTTTCATCACTTTCCTATTTCTTCGAAAATGTTCTAATGAGCGCTAGAGAACATTTTTGTCTACTTTGGTAGAGTTATATTGCAATAGAAGTTTTCTTAGTTTTTAAAATCTGGTTTTTATAAAGATCCGCAATGGGGAAAATTAAATCAAAGTCACCCCACATGAGTTCTCCATTTTTAATATGAAATTTTTTAAAATAATTTTTTTCTAAATATTTACGAACTTCCGAGTGAGAGGATTGCTGTAGAAAGGGTTCAAAATCAACGATTTGCTCTTTCTTGTCTGAAAAAACAATATTCAATTTATAGTCTTCGAGAAGTTTTACTTTTATAATCTTAAGCGGCTTCATTAGTTCAAACTTCCTTTAATTTTTTTTGTAATAATTTTTTTGTTATAAACAAAATAATTGATCCAGCTTTGAACGATTTCATCTCCCAAGAGAGAGGCAAGTTGTTTGAATTTCTTTGCTTGAGTAACAGGAAGAGGTTTTTTACCCGGAACAGATTTGAGTTCTATTTTTTCAATGACACCATTTTTAAGAACAAACTCTATTTTACTTTCACAATCCCCATAACGTCCATGAACATGAACTGGCTCATGTTCATTCGAGTAAAAAAATACTATAATTCCTAAATATTCATAAAGTTTTGGCAAGCTATTTACCTCTTTAAATAAAGCAGATTCATTGTATCCAAAAATAAAGAACTGGTCTAGTTAGGATTTTTAATTTTAGTCTTTATGATTGTAACAAAATAGTAAGTCCTATTACTCCAAAAACTAATTTAAAAGTTGGAAAACAACCATTCTGTCACACCTTGAGGAGAGTGGTTCGTCTGAGTACAGATTGGGTGCCTATTTGTACTTAAACCAAAATTTTTCTTAGTAGGTTTTGTTAAACGTTTGATTTAATTTTATAATTTAATTTTATTGTCACAGGTTCGTTAAAATAAATATCTGTCACGATGGTGTTTGCGGGTTCGCTTAATCTATTTAAACATTTGATTTTATTGACTATTTTTAATTTTTAAAAAATGGCGGGCCAGACGATAGTCGAACGAACCTCTTTCCTCGCTGAAACCTCCCCTACTCATCTCCTTGAGATCATTGATTTTATTCACACACCACTTTGGAAATCAAAAACTTTCCTCGAAGAAAAATACCTCAAAAATGGCCGTTCAATGGCTCAAATTGCCAATGAAATTCTTTCCTCGCGGGCAACTGTTAGGGATGCGTTAATTGAGTTTAAAATCCCCATCCGGGAGCAAGGAAAACCTGCTCTCAGACCTGCTCAAGTCCCCTATGGGTTTAAAAGATTAGATGGATTGCTGGTGCCCCATCTCAATGAACAGCGAGTAATTCAATCGGTAAGAAAAATGTCAGATGATGGGCTTTCTTACCGTAAGATCTGTGACTTTTTAACGAGTGTTGGGGTGCCAACCAAGAATCGAGGAAAAGGCTGGCAACCAGAAATGATTCGAAGGTTATTGAGCAGATAAGCGATATGATGTTCTTATCTGCACTAGTATTACATTGATAAGCCGTCTGACCATTGGGCGCCAATGTGACGTATAAAGGAGATTTTCTTTGGAACTACTAAGCAGCTTTTTTTAAAGCCTCGTTTATAAGGGTTTGATAGGGCTTTCCAGTCTTTTTTGCTTTATCTTTGAATTTTTTGATTACTTCAGGGTCTAGCTTAATATGCACAGATTTTTTCTTTACCGAAGCATCAAGTGCTGGTCTGCCAACTTTACCAAAGGTATTCTCAAAAGCTTTTCTATATTTTTTCTTTTCTTCCGCTGTGAAATGGCGCCATCTAGCTTCTTTATTTATTTTTTTCTTCATACTTACTCCTTTCAGATTTGGTTGCTTTTCTAGCGGATATAATTCTAATGGACTTTTTACCGCGCTCAACAAAGACAACAAACAATAAATTTAAACTGCTTGAAAAACCAATAACTTTAAATCTGTCTTCATTGTCTGAATGGTGAAGATCAAATTCGGCAATAGCGTTATCGTCAAAAAATACCGATGCAGCTTCTGAAAAGGCCACTCTATGTTTTTTAATATTCAGTGCTTCTTTTTTCAAATCCCATTCAAACTTCATAGCAATTAAAGTGTACATCTAAATTATCTAAAAAAACAAGAAAAAAATATCTTAAACCCAACATATCAGGGTTTATTTATGAAAAATAAAAAAGTACTGTTGGTCGTTGAGTCAACCTCCAAGGCCTTAGACCGATCCTTTTCAGCTTTGGAGCGAGCATCAAAGCAAAACAAAAATATCACCATTATTAGCTTTCCAGACTTTGAAACTCTAGGACGCGTTATTTCAGGAGCAAGATTAGAACTTTTGACCAATATTTGAAAAATGAAGCCACAATCGATTCAAGAGCTCGCTCGATTGGTTAAAAGAGACTTTAAAATGTCTATCAAGATGTAAAGCTACTTGCCGAGTTTGGGCTTATTGATCTTAAAGAAACAGGATCAAGAAAATCTGCTGAACCTCTTTCAAAATTTTCTGAAATTATTTTAGCGGCTTAAGATTCATTTTGGGAATCTAAAACTTACTTCTGTGTAATTTTACCTAATTATACCCTAACCATCGAGCCGTTTGAATTTTAGGTGCACACAAGACAAGATTTGTTCTGGAATATTTTTATTCGATGTTCTCGTGCCAAGAAAAGATTTCTTTTCAGCTCTTCTACATGATCTTGATTCCAAAGATTTAAATAAATCTCTTTTGGAGTTGCACCCTTAAAAAGAGCTTTGGGTATTTTTTCATTATGCTCGTTAAAATAGAAAGATACTTTTTTTTCGACTTCACTTTTGTTTTGAATATCTTCTGTATTTAGAAAATTAGACTTCAAACATCTAAAGAGTGATTCTGCCATAGAATTAGAAAAATGAATATCCACCATGGCAATTAACCTTTGCAAGCGATGAGAGGTAGAAAACCTAAGAACCGGGAAATTATAATTTTCTGGTCCTCCATCCATAATGACTTTAGTATCATTTATCCCTTTATCTTCCATAACCAATGTTTTCGCTTTTTTAAGTAGCTCAACAGTTAATCGCCCTCCTATCTGAGTAGTTACCTGCCATGCTAGGATATATCTTGAAAAGTTGTCATAAACAATTTGTATGTAAATCGTATCTCCTTTTTGAGTTGTAACTTCTGTGACATCGATGTGCCATATTTCATTTGGCGCATTAGCTCTAATGCCTATTTTGAAAGGAGTTTCCTTTTTTTGTTCTTCTCTGGGTCTTATCCAACCAAAAATACGAATGTATTTATACCAACTATCTAGAGAGCAGAGTAGCTTTTTTTCCCTCTGTGCCAATAAACAAAGAGATGGAATAGAAAAGTGAGAATAGCGATGAGCTAAGAGAAGTGTCTTCATTACTTTTAATTCATCTGCGGTAAGTTGATGCGGAAGCCTTTGATCACAATATCCAAACTCATTTTGGCATAAAAAGAATTCCGTGAGCCACTGACTATAGATTCTTTTAGAAAGCCCAATTATTTTTAAACAATCCTTAATGAGATTCCAGTGAGCAGCTTGTTGAATAGCTTTAACAATATTTTTCCGCTGAGTTTTAGAAATAAATTTATTTGCTTGAAAGCTATGAGGAAAAATACATCGCACCTTTCTAATTAGCTTTAAAAGTGCATTTTGTTGCTTAACTTGAAACTCAAGTAAATTAATTCTTTCAGATTCTATTTTGGCTGGTGATATTGCTTCAAGTTTATGAGTCTTTTTAATCCAATAGATTGCAGTCGTTCGAGGAATTTTTAACTCTGGAAAGAGGTAGGGATTTTTACTCTGAGCCACAGCAAGTTTTATCTCATGATTATATTGTCGATATTTTTTAAAGGATCCCATTTTACCTCCAAAGTATTAACTGACGAAAATTCGTCACATTTTGGAGAAAAGTCTAATAAGTCAACTGATTTCAACTATTTAGTTTTATAAATTTCAAAAATTTGGGGTTCAAATCCCACTCTCTCCGCCATACGAAAACCATGACAAACATCGGTGTGCCTTTACTGGAAGAGCAAGTTTCGGATCGGCGTAAGAGATTACAAGAAAATAAAAAGATTATCGAAGGCTGTTCTAGTTTTATTCGATCCGCCGCCCTTACAAACCCTCTACAGCTAGATTCAGTCAGT
>Ga0154020_10004160_pt1 | contig 17278 bp, 12 predicted proteins | sample Klosneuvirus_201_FD_109709 | JGI IMG/M metagenome (GOLD analysis project Ga0154020, IMG submission 109709) | Active sludge microbial communities from wastewater, Klosterneuburg, Austria - Klosneuvirus_20160825_MG | ecosystem: Engineered > WWTP > Aerobic digester > Activated sludge | place...
CGTCGAGCAGCGGGGCCACCATGGCCGCCATCGGGCGGGTGCGCAGGCGGGCGCGGAACGACTCGGCCAGCGCGCGCCGATCGGCCCGGGCGCGGGTGCGTCGCAGGAGGTCGACGACGTCGTGCGCGCTGGTGTGGACGAAGAGGTCCTCGACCGGCGCCTGGTTCTCGCCGCCCTCGCCGGCGACGAGGCATCCGTTGGCGACCAGGTGGAGGATGCGCGCCTGCGGCACGTGGGTGAGCAGGTCGTTCTGCCGCAGCGTCGGCAGCACCTCGGCGCGGCTCAGGTTCGCGTTGCGGAAGAACGGCGCGTCGTCGAAGGCGACGGCGACGCGGTAGCCGAGGTCGGCGAGCCGATCGAGCACCTCGCGGCGGTGCGGCGTGATGCTCCCGCAGAAGTAGAAATCCAGGTCCTTTTCCTGGTCGTGGCGCACGTCGCCCTCGAGTTCGGGCACCCAGCCGAACCGCAGCATCTCGCTCTCCACACCGTGGCTCGCGAGGGCGGCCATGTTCTCGGGCGAGCTGTCCCACACGCCCCGCGCGCGCTGCAGGAGCGGCAGCACGAAGTCGTTCCATCGAGCGTCGTGCACCACGCCGTTGAAGCCCTTGCCGCGGACCATCTCCGTGTTGAGGACGACCACGTCGAGGTTCCGATCGACCACCGAGTCGAGCAGCCCGGGGTCGGTGAGCGTGTGGATCCCGACGATCACGTTGACGCGGTCGCGCTCGAGCACGTTGTGGGTCACCGTGCAGGGCCGCCCTGCCCCCTCGATCGCCCCGCGGAGCATCCGCACCGAGTCGAAGAAGAAGTGGGTGAACGGGAACCCCGGGGGCGTCACGACGGCGACGTTGAAGCGCATGGTGGAGCTCCCCAACGCACGGGCCGTGCCGCAGGCCGGAGAACACGGCACGGCCCGTGCTCAGCCGACCTTGCATGTTCACCGACATCGACCTCGCGCGGTTCCGCCGAGATGGCTTCCTCGTGGCCCGCAGCCTCCTGCCGGAGACCCCGATCCTCCGCGCGCTCCTGGCCATCGATCGGCTGCTCTGCGCGCGCGCGCCGGAGTTCACCCCGAGCGCCCCCCACCTCGTGCGGGACGAGATCCACGCCAAGCTGCTGGCGCTCGCCGTCAAGGATCGCCGCGCGCTCGGGGTGGTCTACGACGCGGCCCGCAAGGTCCTCCCGTTCTGGGAGCTGCTCGGTTCGGCGGAGCTCACCACCGCCGCCAACGAGCTGCTCGAGTCCGACGACGTGGGCCTCGCCTTCCGGGGCGCCGGGATCCGGCTCGACATCCCGGGAGAGCACCACTGGCGGTCGACGTGGCACCAGGAGTACCACGCGCAGATCTCCTCTCCGCGCGGCTTCGTCGCGTGGATCCCGTTCGTGGACGTCACCCACTCCATGGGCCCCGTCGAGATCGCGCGCGGCAGCCACCACGTCGGCGTGTTGCCGGTGCGGGCCCACGATCCGCTGAACCGCGGGCGCGACTACACCAAGACCTTCGAGATCCCCGACGCGGCCCACATCGCCGCCCAGCACCTGATCGCGACGGTGGAGACCCGGCCCGGCGACGTGGTGTTCCTCGACTTCCTCACCCTGCACCAGTCCGGCTGGAACCAGTCGCGGGACCGCGTGCGCATCTCGGGGCAGGCGCGCTTCTTCGACATGGCGCACCCGACCGCGATCGACCACGGGTGGGTGGGAGGCCTCCACGAGGGCGGCGACTTCACCGCGCTGCACCCCGAGCTCGTCCTCGACGACGACGCGCGGATGCTCGGAGGCGAGCGATGAGCTGCCCGGTCTGCTCCGGCAAGGGCGAGGTTCTGACGAGCCAGGCGCGCTCGGTCACCTCGGAGTCGAAGGTGATCGAGCGGCGATCCGAGCTCGTGCTCTGCACCAGCTGCGGGCACCTGCACACCGAGATCGACCTCGATCTCGCGGCCTACTACGCCGACGACTACGACGCGGTCCTCACCGACGACGACGGCCACGACGAGATCGTGACCACGACCGACGGCAGCGTCGTGTTCCGCACCGACCTCGACTACGGCACGTTTCGCAAGAAGGTCCTCGAGCGCACGGAGCCCAGCGCAGCGGTCTTCGAGTACGGCTGCGGCCGCGGCCGGATCCTCTCCCGCCTCCGCAAGGACGGCTTCTCCGATCTGACCGCGCACGACGTCGGGCGCCGCTATCGCGAGCCGCTCGCGCGCATCGTCGGCGCGGACCGTGTCCACCTCGGCGAGCGCCCGACCGACCGGAAGTACGACGTCCTCTGCTCGTTCTTCGCGTTCGAGCACGACCCCGATCCGATCTCGGGCCTGCGCTACCTGCGCAGCATCGCGGCGCCCTCGGCGATCCTCTACCTCGTGGTGCCGAGCCACGCGACCAACGTCGTGGACCTCGCGTGCGCCGACCACCGGAGCCACTTCGCGGCCGACGTGCTGGTCGAGGTGGTCACCGCCTGCGGGTTCTCGGTGCTCGAGGTCGACGAGGAGTCCAGCGTGGGTGCCATCGTGCTCGTCGCGAGGAACCTCGGCGCCGGCACGCGGCCGGTGCGCAAGAGCCGGGAGCGCGTGAAGGCGGCGCGAGTCCGGGCCCAGACCTTCCTCGACTACGTCGCGCGTCTCGAGCGGCTCGCACCCGAGCTCGCCGCGAGCCGCGAGATCTACCTCTACGGCGCGGGGTTCTACGCGACCCTCGCCGCGACCGTGCTGCCGTCGGACACCCACCTCGCCGGCGTGTTCGACGCCAACCCGAAGAAGCACGGTACGACCAAGCTCGGCACGACCGTGAGGAGCCCCGACGCGATCGAGCAGAGCTGTCGCGAGGCCGCGCTCCTCGTCTGCGTCAACGAGCGGATCGCGCCCAGCATCGCCGATCGCTACCGGTCGAGCTTCCGCCAGATCTGGGTCGTCTGAGACGCCATCAACCTCCATCCCTTCGGTCCGTTCAGCGCATCGCCATGTCCCGCTTCCTCGCCCGCGCCCGCACCTACGACTTCCACAGCCTGCCCACGCGGGTCCAGGAGCGCTTCGTCGCGGCTATCTCTGGTCGATTCCCGCCCCGCCCGACGCTGCACGTCCAGTGCGAGACCACCCAGCGCCGCACGTCCATCCCGTGGACCCTCGGCGCAGTGGCCGCGACCGTCGCGCTGCTCGCGGTGGGCTTCGGCGACGTCGGGCGCGCGCACCAGCCGATCTGGGTGCTGGCACCCCTCGCGGCGCTCGTCGTGATCGCCTGCTTCGCCGGTCGAGCGCGGAGCCGTCGCGAGACCCCGTACACCGATGGCTGGTACGTCTTCCCGACCACGGTCGTCCGCGCGGCCGGCGGGGAGCTGCGCAAGTACCCGCTCGAGGATCTCTGCCTGCGCCGCAACGGCGCGCGCGTCGAGGCGAGCCTCGGCCTCGGCGCCGCCTTCGAGCTCGAGACGTTCGATCCGGGCAGCGCGCGCGCTCTCCTCCGCGCCCTCACCGCGCCGCCGCCCCGTCCGAGCGGAATCTTCGGCGAAGCGGGCGACGCAGCGCTGCTCGATCCGCTCGCCGACGCGGACGGCGCGCGTGGCCTCGGCCTGTCACCCTTGCTCCCCTCGCTCCCCCGCCTCGCCTTCGCGGTGATCGTGGCGGGCGCGCTCCACGTCGTGCGCGACCGTGTCAGCGACGAGGTCGCCTTCGCCCACGCGCGCACCATCGACGACCCGACCACGTGGACCGCCTACCTCGCCGACGGGCGCTACGCCCCGATCGTGCGCGACCACTTCCTGCCGCACGCCGAGCTGCGCGCCGCGGTGGCCGCCGGCTCGCTCGGCGCCCTCGCTCGCTTCTCGGCAAGCCACCCCGGCTTCGGCGTCGCCGAGGTCAAGGCCGCGCGTCGTCGCCTCTTGCTCGAGGACCTCGGCCAGGCCAGCGCCACGCTCGCCACGCTCGCCGCCTTCGAGACCCGCAACCCCGACCACGGCCTCGACCTCGAGGTGCGCCGGGTTCGTCGCTCGATCTACCGCGACGCCGTCGTCCAGGTGAGTCACTCCCCGTGGCAGGGCGCCCTCGCGGCCACGCCCCCGAAGCTCGCCCGACTGCTCTACGCCGCCGAGGCCCACGGGCCGCGCGTCGCCGTGCGGTTCGTCGCCGAGGCCACCCCGGACCTCACCCTCGTCGACGCGGCCGTCACCCACTCGGCGCGGTTCGCCGGCACGGCCTTCCTGCCCTCCTACCAGCTCGATGGCGCGCGCAAGGCCGGCGAGAAGGTCGGCGTCACGGCGCTCCGCACCTCGATGCGCGACTGGCTCGGCGAGCTCGTCGAGCTCGTCCCCGAGAGCGACGGCGGCCTCCCCCCGGCAGTCACGCTCGACGTCATCCACGCGGTCGACGCCGCGGGCTTGCTCGACGGCCCGGGCCCCGCGCTGCCCGCCCTCACCTTCCGCTTCCGCCTCGTGCTCAAGACCCCGGGCGCTGCGCCCGAGGCGCTCGCCGCGGTGAGCATCACGGTCGACCGCGAGTGCGTGGACACCGCCTCCGCCAAGGCCCCCGACAAGGCCTACGCCGCGATGGCGCGCTGGGCGTTCCGCGAGCTCGGCGCGCGGCTCCTCGGCACCTCGCCCGCGGCCAAGCCCTCCCACGACTGCGCGAGCTGAGCTTCCGAGACTACGCTGGCTTCTTTGCGGCCCAGAACGCCTGGGCCTCGCGCAGGAAGGCGTGCAGCCACTTGACGCCGAAGCCCTTGTCGTCCGTCGTGCTCTCGTCGAACCCACGCATCTCCGGGTGGAACTGCGTCGAGTAGAGCAAGCGCGTGGGATCGTCGAGGCGCATCCCCTGGACGCGACAGCGCACCTTCACCTGTTCGCCCGCCGTCGTCGCGGGCGTGCGGCTCTCGTCGCCCTGGTAGAGGAGCGTGAAGCCACTCGTGTCCACCACCATGTCCTTGTGGTGCGAGGCCGCGATGGGCGCCGTGCCGCTCGCCTTCACGATGGGGTCGAGCAGCCCGGCCTGCGTCGCGAGCACGGGGTAGTTGCCCTCCTCGCCGACGCGCGGCCACGGCCACATCCCGCGCGGCTTCGGCGCCGCGAGCTCCTCGGAGACGCGCACCGGTGCCCCGTGGTCGGTCATGTGCGCGACGGCCGAGAAGCCGTTGAAGGCGATCGCCACGAGCTGGTGGCTGCCACACACGGCGACGAGCGGGATCTTCATCGTTCGCAGGAGCCCCATGTAGTGGTCGAGCCGCGAGCGCCAGCTGCTGTCGACCGCGTACATGAACCACTCGGTGAAGCTGCCCGCGCCGAACACGGCGAGCGGCTGGTACGTCGCGTCGAGGAGGGCCGCGTCCATGCCGGCGAGGTCGGTGACCGTGAGCGCGACCACCTCGAAGGTCGGGTCGAACGCGGACACCGCCGTGCGTACGCCGTGGATGTTGGACTGGTGGTACGACATCGGCCCGTCCTCCACGCGATCGATGACCACGTAGAGCACCCGCCGCCGCAGGGTCGGCTCGAACGTCTTCGGCTTCAGCAGCGGATCGAGCGTCGGCGCCTCGCCGAGGCCGGGCGCCGCCAGCGCACGGGAGAGCCCGAGCGGCGAGAGCGCGGCGCCGGCGAGCGTCGCGAGCACGCGACGGCGAGTGGACACACCCATGGTCTAGCACGCAGCCGGCGGACGATTCGCTAGCCTGTCGCCATGCAGCGCGTCGCCTTCGGTGCCTTCCCTTCTCCGCTGTCGCCCGAGGCCGTCGCTGGCGCGGGGCTGCGGCTGTCGTTTCCGAGCTTCAGCGCGGGTGGCGCGCGCTTCTGGGTCGAGGGCCGCCCCGAGCTCGGCGGCAAGGGTGTGCTGGTGTGCGAGGAGCCCAGCGGGGCGCGCCGCGACCGGACGCCGGGGTGGCTCGACGTGCGCACCAAGGTGCACGAGTACGGCGGCCGCCCCTATGCGCTCGCGCGGTCGGGTCGCATCGTCGTCTCGGACGGGACCGACGGCCGCTTGCACCTCGTCGAGCCCGACGGTCCCGTGCACGCGCTCACGACCGAGTCGCCGCGGCGGTTCGCCGAGATGGTCTTCGACGAGCCGCGCGGCCGGATCCTCGCGGTCTCGGAGCTGCACGACGGTGGAACACAGCCGGTCAACGAGCTCGTGGCGATCGACCTCGAGACCGGCGCGGTGCGAGCGTTGCTCTCGGGCCACGACTTCTACGCGAGCCCCACGCTCTCGCCCGACGGCCGACGCCTCGCGTTCCTCACGTGGGATCACCCGCACATGCCCTGGGACGCGGCGGTCGCGTGGGTCGCCACGCTCGACGGCGAGGGCCGCGCGGTCGAGCCGCGACGTGTCGCGGGTGGCGAGGGTGGCGCGGCCTACCAGCCCACGTTCGGGCCCGACGGCGCGCTCTACGTGAGCGTCGAGGTGGACGACCGGTTCCGCCTCCACCGCGTGACCGATCAGGGGCTCGTCCGCGTGCTCGCGACGGAGGCCGACGTGTTCCAGCCGCTGTGGCTCCTCGGTACGGAGTGCTTCGGCTTCGCCGGGCGCCGCGTGGTGGCCGCGGGGCTCGAGGCCGGCCTGTCGGTGCTCCTCGTCGGCGACCTCGACACCGGGGCCGTCACCGTCCTCGACGACGGGCTCGGGCACGTCGGTCAGGTCGCCGTCTCGGAACACGGGGCGCTCGCGATCCGCGGCTGGGCGGGGCGCGACAGCAGCCTCGTGCACTACGATCTCGAGACGAGGAGCAAGACGTTGTTGCGCCAGCCGCCGCCGATCCTCGACGCGGACGACCACAGCGCGCCGGTCCCCGTCCGCTTCGCGACGACGCACGGAGAGACGGCGCACGGCTTCTTCTACGCGCCTCGACTGCGGGGGTTCGAGGGCCCGGGCGGCGAGCGGCCCCCGCTGCTCGTCACGGTGCACGGCGGGCCCACCGGGTGCGCGGCGCCGACGCCGAACCTCGCCATCCAGCTCTGGACGACCCGCGGCTTCGCGGTGCTCGACGTGAACTACCGCGGCTCGACCGGATTCGGCCGGCGCTACCGCGAGCGCCTGCGCGGACAGTGGGGCGTGCTCGACGTGGACGACTGCGTGGAAGGCGCGCGGGCGATGGGCGAAGAGGGTCGCGTGGATCCGGCGCGCCTCGCGATCCGCGGCGGCAGCGCCGGTGGCTACACGGTGCTGCGCGCGCTCTCGCTGTCGACCGTGTTCCGCTCCGGCGCCTGTCACTTCGGGATCAGCGACCTCGAGGCGCTCACCCGCGACACCCACAAGTTCGAGTCGCACTACGATCGCTTCCTCGTGGGGCCGTACCCCGAGCGCAAGGATCTCTTCGTCGAGCGCTCGCCGATCCACGCGCCGGAGAAGCTCACCGCGCCGGTGGTGTTCTTCCAGGGCCTCGAGGACAAGGCGGTGCCGCCGGCGCAGACCCGCGCGATCTACGACGCGATGCGCGCGCGCGGGATCGACGCCGAGTACCACGCGTTCGAGGGCGAGGGGCACGGCTTCCGGCGCCCGGAGAACGTGCGCCACGCCATCGAGGCGGAGGTCGCGTTCCACCGGCGCGTGCTCCGCCTCGGGTAGATCGGACGCAACCGTTGGTCCGCTCGCGCCGACCTCGTCGCATGAGGTGCTACGATGACGGTGCCCATGACGGCGCAGGCCCTGCTGACGGTCGAGGAGTGGGGGCTCTTGCCCGAGGACGACGCTCGCGAGCTGGTCGAAGGTCGGCTCGTCGAGGCTGAGATGGGCACCTTCGCCCACGGCTACGTCGTCGCCGAGCTCTCGGCGTTGTTGCGCGAGTACTTTCGCCCCCGGGGCGCCTGGGTCGTCGGCGATGGCGTCCGCCTCTCGATCGGCGAGCGGAAGGGGCGGGTCCCCGACGCCGCGGTGTTCCTCGAGCGTCCATCACCGCGAGGCGTGGTCCAGGTGCCACCCGCCATCGTCGTGGAGGTGCTGTCCGAGGGCGCAGAGAACCACCGCCGCGATCGGATCGCGAAGCTCGACGAGTACGCCAAGCGCGGAATCGCGCAGTACTGGATCGTCGATCCCGAGGACCGGACGCTGGAGATCTTCGCCCTGCGGAGCGGCCTCTACGCCCGGGTCGCGGCGGCCGAGACGGGCGCGCTGGTCGTCCCGGACCACGAGGGCCTCGTCGTCGACGTGGGCGCGCTCTTCGCCGGCCTCGACTAGCCACGACCCAGCGGTCCACTTTGCGCACCGAACAATGTTCGGTACCCTTGCGAACGATGTTCGTGCCTCGGTCCGAAGGCCAGTCCCGGGTGCTGCGCGCCGCGCGGGCGCTGGTCCGTCGGCGAGGCCACGCGCAGTGCTCCTTGCGAGAGATCGCCGCCGCCGCGGGCTACAGCCCCGCGGGTCTCTACGCCCATTTCGCGGGTCGCGACGCGATCCTCGCGGCGGTGGCGGACGAGCTCCGCGACGAGCTCACCGACCTCCTCGAGCAGGCCGGCCGCGGCGTGAAGGATCCGGTCAAGCGCCTCGTCGCGTTCGGCCTCGGGTACGTCGCCTTCGCGGCCACCCACCCCGCGGAGTTCGAGCTCCTGTATCGGTGGACGCCGCCCAAGCGTCGGCACGTCCAGGACCTGCGGGAGTCCCCGATCGACGTGGTGCGCGCGACGATGCGCGAGGTGACCACGAGCGACCGCGCCGCCGAGCTCGCGAGCTTCGGGCTCTGGGCCACCGCGCACGGACTCGCGGGCCTGCGCGCCTCGTTCCCCGGCTCGGACGAGGACTACGAGGCCCGTTGCGCCGCGGTGCTCCGCGCGCAGATCGAGCGCGCCGAGCGAGACCCAGCTTGACCGCTTCGCCGCCCTTGGCGAAGGTGTCTGCGTGCGTGGAGCCGCTGAGCTCGGGGTGGGCGAGGTGTTCGCCGACCGATACCGCGTCGAGGCCCGACTCGGCGCGGGCGGCATGGGTGCGGTCTACCGCGTCCGTCACGTGCACACCGACGGTCTCCTCGCGCTCAAGGTGATGAGCCCCGCGCTGGCGGATGACCCAGCGTTCCGCGCGCGCTTCGCGCAGGAGGCCCGCGTCGGCGCGCGCATCGAGAGCAACCACGTGGTCACGGTCGTCGATGCCGGCGTCGACGCGCCGACCAACACGCCGTTCCTCGTGATGGAGCTGCTGCGCGGCCGCGACCTCGCCGCGGAGCTCCGTGCCCACCTTCGCTGCGCCCCGCGCGACGTCGTCGACTGGCTCGCGCAGGCGGCCAAGGCCCTCGACAAGGCGCACGCCGCCGGCGTCGTGCACCGCGACATCAAGCCCGAGAACCTGTTCCTGACCGAGAACGAGCACGGCGCCCCCACGCTCAAGATCCTCGACTTCGGCATCGCCAAGGTGCTCGACGTCGGGCAGAACAGCACGCTCGGTGGTGGCACGCCGCTCTACATGGCGCCCGAGCAGGCCACCTCGGGCGGGCGGATCGGCCCCGCGACCGACCAGTGGGCGCTCGGGCTCGTGGCGTACACGTTGCTGGTCGGACGCCCCTACTGGCGCGGCGAGCAGTGGCTCGACCTCGCGCGCGAGATCGGTCGCGGCGCGGCGGAGTCGGCGAGCGCGCGGGCGAGGGGTCATGGTGTGGAGCTGCCCGAAGCCTTCGACGCCTGGCTCGCGCGGTGCACGGCGCCGGACCCCAGCCTCCGCTACCCGAGCACGTCGCACGCCATCTCCGCGCTCGCGGTGATCCTCGGCGTCTCGATGCCCGAGCCGTCGATCGACCCGCTCGCGGCGACGCAGGCCAGCGAGCCGAACGCGCCCGTGAGCCGCACTGCGCCAAGGGCAGCTGGGCCCCGCGCCGGTGGGAGGCGCAACGCGTGGAAGCCGTGGGCCATCGTCGCCGTCGTCTCGGTGTCCGCGTGGGGCCTCGTCCTCTTCCTGCGACACGACCGCGAGGCGAAGCGCGCGGCTGCGGCCCCTTCGGGTTCGGTCCCGACCGTGGCGGCGCCGCCCGCGTCGAGCGCGATCGCACCGGCCACCGTGGAGCTCCTCGAGCCCGAGGCCGGAGGCTTCTACACGAGCCACCGCCCACCCACGATGTACCGCTGGAAGACCCTCGGCGCTGGCGGGCGCGTGGCCATCGAGATCGAGCGAGCCGTCGCGGATCGCTTCGAGCCGCTCGGCACCAAGCTCGCGCCCGAGGGCGACGACTATCTCCTCGTGAAGTGGGCCGAGCTGCGCGCCACCCCTGGCCGCCTGCGCATCCGCGCCACGCGCGACGGCAGGGTCACTGCCTGGCGTGAGTTCTCGTTCGACGAGCACGCCCTCGCCCGGGTGCTGCGCCACAAGCGGGTGCGGGTCGGCATCGAGCGGATCCAGCACGAGCCGTTCGTCCGCTGGAACCCCGACACCGGCAAACAGGAGGGCTTCGACGTCGAGCTCGCCGCCGCCGTCGCCAAGGAGCTCGGCGCCGAGATCGACCTCGTGCCCTCGACGTGGTCGGAGCTGCTGACCCCCTCGCACGGGTTCGATCTGGTGATCTCCGCGGTGAGCATCACCAAGGATCGGTGCAAGGCGTTCACGTTCTCGCGGCCTTACCTGCAGGTCGGGCAGCGGCTCGTCGTGCGCGGCGACCACGTGCTCGGACCGAAGGACGTGTTCGTGCTCGGCGCGCAGAAGAACACCACCTCCGAGGCCGCGGCGCGCGCGGAGTATCCGAAGGCCACGCTGCAGCTGTTCGACACGACCGACCTCGTGTTCGCCGCGCTCGGCAACAAGACGGTCGCCGCGATCCTGGTGGACGAGCCGCTGGCGGCCGCGCGCCCCGAGATGACCATCAAGGGCAGCGACGGCTGGCGCTTCTCCTCGCCCGAGAAGGCCGACGAGGCCTACGGGATCCTGATGCCGGCCGGGGAGGACGAGCTCGCCGCGAAGGTCGACGCCGCGCTCGACGCGATCGAGAAGTCGGGCCGCCTCGCAACCCTCGCCGAGCGCCACCACGTGCCGCTGCGCAAGGGCACGGCCGCTGGCTGCCCCAAGTGAACGGCCCGTGCCCGGTCTGCGCGCTAGACTGACGATGATGGCGAACCAGGCCGCGCCACGCTCGCTGAGCCCCGAAGAGTACCTCGCGCTGGAGGCGACCAGCGACGAGAAGCACGAGTACGTGCGCGGTGAGGTGTTCGCGATGGCCGACACCTCGGTGGCCCACAACGTCATCACCGGCAACCTGCACGCGGCCTTGCGCGCGCACCTCCGCGGCGGTCCGTGCCGGGTCCTGTTCGAGAGCGTCAAGCTCCGGGTGGACGCCGCCAACGTGTACTTCTACCCCGATCTCTTCGTGACCTGCGACCCGCGTGATGCGGACGATCCGCTCGTTCAGCGCCACGCGACCCTGATCGTCGAGGTGCTCTCGGAGTCCACCAGCGACTACGATAGGGGGGAGAAGTTCGCGGACTACCGTCGCTCGAGCAGCCTCCAGGAGTTCGTCACGGTGGATTCGCGCATCCAGCAGGTGGTCGTCTATCGCCGCAACGACACAGGGGTCTGGGAGTTCCATCCCGCCGAAGCTGGCGGCGAGGTCGTCCTCGCGTCCGTGGGTCTCACGCTGCCCGTCGCCGCCATCTACGAGGACACGAGCGTCCCCGTCCGACTGAGACAGGGATAGCCATCTGGCGTACCCTGGCGTCGTGGCCCGGGTCGCCCACTACGCCTTCGAGCGACCCGTCGCCGTGCTCGGCGATCTCCACGGCCGCCTCGATCTGCTCGACCGCCTCTTGCCCCGGCTCGCCGACCGCGCCCTCGTGGTGATCGGCGACGTGGTGGACCGCGGCCCCGACACCCGCGGCACCATCGACCGGCTCCTCGAGCGCGGCGCGGTCGGCGTGCGCGGCAACCACGAGGAGTGGGTGCGCGCGTTCGTCCGCGGCGAGGAGCTCGACCCGTTCGCCATCCTCCCCAAGATGGGCGGCCTCGCCACGCTCCGATCCTACGGCGCGATCGGCGACACGGTGCAGGAGCTCGAGGGTCAGGCGTGGCGGATCCCCGAGACCCACCGCAAGTTCCTCGGCGCGCTGGCCATCGCCGCGCGCCTCGACGTGCTCGGCCAGTCGTACTGGCTGATCCACGCCGGCGTGCCCGCGCACGTGTCGTTCGAGGGCGTGCCGTTCGACGGCATCGTCCCCTGGCTGGTCGAGCACCACGCGCAGGACCTCCTGTGGAGCAAGAACGATCCAGAGGCCTGCCCACCCATCGATCACCCCGTGATCATGGGCCACCGACCACGCGTGGATCCCCTCGACACCGGCGACGTGCTCGCGATCGACACCGGCGCCGGCAGCACCGACGGCCGCCTCACCGCCTTGCTCCTGCCGGAGCGCGCGTTCGTGACCGTCGGCGTCGACTGACCACCTCTCTCCCCAGGTGGGGACCCGAGTACCCAGCCCTTCCGACGCGTGCACGGCACCGCGCCTCGGATACACTCTGGCACTCGTCGTGCTGGTGCTCGAGGCGTGACCAAGGAGCCGATCATGACCCGCCCCGTCCTCGTCCCCGTGTTCGCGATCGCGCTGCTCGCCGGCTGCGGAGACGGCTCCACGGGCGTCGACGAACCGTTGGACAGCGGCGCGACCGACGACGCCGCGAGCACGGACAGCAAGGTCACGGGCGACGCCGACGCGGGCACCGCGTCCGACACGGGCATCGTCTCCGACACGGGCATCGCCCCCGACACGGGCGCTCCGACGGACACCGGCACACCACCCACGGACACGGGGACGCCGCCGGGCGACACGGGCGTGCCGCCGACCAAGACGTTGCTCGGGAAGTACGTGATGACCTGGTACTCGTTCCAGGACAACACGCCGGTCAACTCGGCGATCAGCGGCTCCGGCCGCAAGCTCGTGCCCTACCTCTCGGTGGCGCTGCCGTTCCGCCTGCTCAAGCCGTTCGGCGGCAAGCTGGCCTACGGAGACCACCTCTACGTCGAGTTCCTCGACGGTCGCACGATGCCCAACGGCAGCAAGCACACCGGGTGGGTCCAGATCGACGACTACTGCGGCGACAGCGGCGACGACAGCTACTGCTACCAGACGGTCGGCGGCACGAAGTACCCCAACGTCGACCTCTACCTCGGCGACTTCTCGAAGTCCGGCATGAGCACGACGAGCTGCACGGGGCCCGCGGGGAGCGGTCAGGAGCTGACCAACCTGTCGACGGGCACGCCCGGCTCGGCGTGGATCGCGGACTACGGCGGCAAGGCCCTCGGCCCGGGAAAGTGCGGCGATCTCGCGTCGGCGAAGGCCGCCCACGGGTCGTGCTGGGACTACACCCCGCCGTCCAGCTCGGCCTCGATGTGCGCGGGGTGCAGCACGTCGTCGTGCACGAGCTGGTAGCCGCTCACCAGCGACGCCGACGTCGTCGCCCGACCAGCCCGAGGCCGAGTGTCGCCGCGATCAAGCCGAAACCCGTTTCCGTGCTCCGGCTCGCGACACCACAGCCGCCATCGCTCTCGCTCGTCGCGACGGGCTGACACGAGTGATCCGCCAGATCGCACGCGGCGCCACTCCCGCATTCCGTGCTCGACTCGCACCGCTTGAGACAGACCCCGGCCGGTCCGCAGCGGTAGGGAGCGCACGGCCGCACGCTGCCGTCCTTCGCGATGGTAGCCGTGCCATCGTCGCTGCATCGGGCCCCATCGATGCAGGTGCCATCGGGCCCGCAGACGAACCCGGGCGCGCACTCGTCGGTCTTCGCGCAGGACGTCCGGCACGCGCCGTCGGCGCACAGGTAGTTGCCGCACTTCTGCACCGCAGGCGTGAGGCAAGTGCCCGCACCGTCGCAGCTCCCCTTGGGCTGGACGCCACCTTCCACGCACGCCGAGGGCTTGCACTCGGTGCCCTTCGTGGTCGCGTACGCGTCGCAGGTGGTGCGCACGTTTCCGTCGCACTGCTTGTTGCCACACAGATCCTTGCCCAGAGGGCACGCCTCGCGGGTCGCGCGGGGAGGACCGGCGATCGGAACGCAGGTGCCCGCCTTGCCGGGAGCATCGCACGCCTCACACACACCCTTGCAGGCTTTGTCGCAGCAGACGCCGTCGCTGCAAGTCTTGCCGGCACTGCACTCGAGATCGGACGTGCAGGCAGTGCCAAAGTCCTTGCGACAGGTGCCCTTCGAACCCGGCAGATCGCATCGGGAACCCGTGGGACAGCTGCTCGCGCCGCAGCACACGCCGTTCACGCAGCTCAGCGGCGACTCGCAGTCGGTCGGACCGCTGCAGCTCGCGCCGAACGAGCTGATGGCCTTGCACAGACCACCTCCGCACACGTACCCGGGCGCACAGTCGGTGCCCGTCGTACAGGAGGTCTTGCAGGTGGTCGCGCCGCACGTGTAGGCGCCGCAGAGCACCGATCCGCCACTGCACGCCCCCCCACCGTCACACGTGCCCTTCCGGGTCTCGATGAGCGTGGTCGAGTCGCACTTGTCCGCGCCGCAGGCGACACTGCCTGCCACCGCGTAGTGGCAGGCGCTCCCGTCGATCCCGTTGCAGGCGGGCGTGCACTCCGTGCCCACGCCCGCACCCGCGCACGCCTTGCGGAGACCGCTCGAGGGGTGCACGGCGCCCGTCACGTTCCAGCAGGAGCCTTGCTTGGTCGGGACGTCACACGCCATGCATTGACTCGTGCACGCGGTGTCGCAGCAGAGTCCGTCGACGCAGAAGCCACTGGTACAGTCGGTGATCGTCGCGCAGGGCGAGCCGTTGCCGCGCTTGCCGGTGCACACGCCGCCGATACATGCTCCGCCCGCCGCACAGTCCGTGACCGAGCCGCAGGTCGACGCGCACACGCCGCCGGCCGCGCACCGCTTGGCGGGTGCACACAGGCGAGCGCCAACAGGCATCGAGTCGGCAGGGACGCTCGTGCAAGCGCCGGTCGAGCTCGGGAGGTTGCAGGCCTTGCAGCTCTCGGTGCACGCGGTGTTGCAGCACACCCCATCCACGCAGTGGTTCGACGCGCACTGACCGTCGCTCACGCAGGCGTGCGCGTCGGGCCAGGCGACCACAGGAACGAGCTCGAACGCCATACCACCAGGACTGACCGAGCCGCCCTTGGTGTATCCGTCGCTGCCGATCAGCAGGTCTTCGCCGCTGAGGGCGACCGAGCGACCGAAGTAGTCGTAGTTGAATGGTATCGGCGAGGTCAGTGTCGTCTTCTCCGACCACGTAGACCCGGCACGCGAGAAGACACGGATCTGGCCGGTGTCGGTCTTGGCGCCCAGATCGAAGGAGAACTCGCCGACCACTGCGACGCCGCTCGCCACCGTGACCGCGCTGATGGCGCTCTTGCCGACCGCCATGCGCTGCAGGCTGCCGCCCGAGGGAGAGCCGAGGTAGACGGCCCAGTCGCCGGTGACCGTGTTGGTGCCCAGGCAAGCGAGCGTGTCGCCCACCACCGCCACGCCCCGTGTAGGCCCGAAGCCATCGCTGACTGCCTCCCCGAAGTAGCCGTCGGTCCCGGTGGGCGTGAACACGGGCCCTGTGGCCCAGCTCGTGCCGCTGCCGTTGTAGATCTTGACCGCACCAATCGCGTCGCCGCTGCTGCTCTTCGTCGCGACCGCAAGGGTCGTGCCGGCGAGCGCGACATGGGTCGGAATGCCGGTTGCGAGCGTCCCCGCGGAGGCCCAACCCGAAGAGCCGCGCGTGTAGATGACGAGGTGAGTGGGGCTCACGGCGGCGTTCGCGACGACCAGCGTGGTGCCGGACAGCGCACTCTCGATGGACGGTAGCGTGGCGACCTCGACCCACGTGCCGCTGGTGTGATCGTAGAGCAGGTCGCCGACAACGAGCGCGTTGCCGGAGAGCGAGAGCTGACGCGAGTAGTTGCTCCGCGCAGAAGTGAGCTTCTGTTCGAGCGCCCACGTGCTGCCGGTACGTCGGTAGACGTACGCCGCGCCGTTCGCGGTCACCGCCGCCACGTTCCCGTCGATGGCTACCCTCGCGCCGTATTGGCCCGAAGGCGTGCTCGGGACGAGCGACGTCAGGATTCCGAGCACGGGATCGATGACGAGGGGGTAGGTCGCCTCACGGTCGTCGACGACGACGGCAGGTGTGCCATCGGCGAGCACCTCATAACGTGACGGCATCAGCCGACCGTCCGCATCACGGGCGGACAGCCCCTCGAGGGAGGCCAGGAAGCGCCCTTCGTGCTCGAGCACCAGGGTCCCGCCAACGATTCGAAAGCTCCGTCCACCGAGGTCGAGGGGGAGCGCCAGCGGGCCGGGCCCCTCGCCGAGCGGCCGGGTCGACAGCGTCCACCCGACCTCGAGTCGACCCGCGTGCTCGACCCACCACTCGGTCAGACCGTGACCACGGTCCCTCGTGACGCGCCCATCAGCCATCGAGACTTGCCCGGCAGGCAGGGCCCGCATGACCTCGCCACGGCGGAGGGCGCGCGCCGAGACCCCGAAGGACCCGGCGATCTCCGGGTGGACGAGGGTCACACCACGCTCGTCGAACGTGGCGCGCAGCCCGGACGGCGTGACGAGGCTGAGCGTCTTGCGCTCCGTCTGCGCAGGAGAAGGCAACGCGACGCTCGCGGGGGCCGCATCCGACGTCGGCGCCCCGGATGGGGGAGCGCACGAGACGATGCACACCGCGATGGCGGCTTTGGTGAGTCTGCTCACGACCCACGCCCCGCGCGGCGGGCGCGACGGCCGAGCAGGCCGAGCGCACCGAGGATCGACACAACGGCCATGCTGGCAGAGCCAGCGCCCGCGCCACTGAACGCGCAACCACCCGACTCGGCGGTTTCGCCGGCCCCGCCGCTCGATGGTGGGACACAGTTGTGGGTGACCATGTCGCACACGTTCCCGATGAGACAGTCGTCGCTGGTCACGCAGGTGGTCAGGCAGTCGCCGTCGGCGCCGCAGCGGAAGGGCGCGCACGGCCGGGGGCCGTCCGGTCCTATCGACGACCCGCCGTCCGCGGAGCACGTCGCCCCACTGCCACACAGGCCGCCATTGCACGTGAAGCCCTTCGCGCAGTCGCCACTGGTCTTGCAGGTCGTACGGCAGGCGCTGGTGGAGGGGTCACACGTGTACTTGCCGCACGACGACCGCGCCGGCGTCGCGCAGGTCCCCTTCCCATCGCACGTTGCCTCGGCGAACACGCCTTCGCCGTCGCATTCGCCAGCCTTGCACACGATGCTGGGCCCTGCCTTGTAGCCGGCGCAACTCGCTCTCTCGATGCCGTCGCAGGTCTTCGCGGAGCACGTGCTGGTACCTGGATCGCAAGCGACGCGCGCCCCGTGAGGAGCGCCGGTCACGGGCCCGCACGTGCCGTCTCCGCTCGTGTCGCACGCCTCGCACTGACC
>Ga0154020_10004161_pt1 | contig 17275 bp, 33 predicted proteins | sample Klosneuvirus_201_FD_109709 | JGI IMG/M metagenome (GOLD analysis project Ga0154020, IMG submission 109709) | Active sludge microbial communities from wastewater, Klosterneuburg, Austria - Klosneuvirus_20160825_MG | ecosystem: Engineered > WWTP > Aerobic digester > Activated sludge | place...
GCTGAGGTAGCTAGAAAGGCTGCACTGGAGGCCGCAAATGAGAAGCAGAAGGAGGAGCTGGCTAAGAAACAGCAACAAGAGAGAGAGGAAGAGCAAAGGAAGGCCGCAGAAATGGAGAATAATAAGTTATTGCGTGAAGCTGAGGAACGAGCTAGGCTGGAGGCTGAGGCTGAGGAAAAAAGAATTGCGGCAGAACAGGCTATTGAAATTGAGAAGGCTGCTAAAAATGCAGAAACACTCTTTAATCAGGTAAGTGAGGCGACAACGCTAGGATCGGCCCCGGTAGCACGGCATGGCTATTCTATTACGGTTCAGCATCAGGCGGGGTGGGTAGAAATGTTTACTTTCTGGTATGGGAAAGAGGGAGTAGCTTTAAGTCTCCCTGAGCTGGAGAAAAAAACATTTAAGCAGATAAAGACTTTTTGTGAGAAGATGGCAAAAGACGGTGAGATGATTGATAGTAAGTTTTTAAAATATACAGCTGAGGTGAAGGCTGTAAATAAAAAGTAGTATGGAGATTGATTATAATCTGGCGGCATTAAGTTTAGTAAATAGTTTTTATCAGCCTTTAGGCCCGTTAAAATGTATGACAAGCAATAGTGAGCTATGGGCATATTCAATTAAAAGAGCAACCGAAGTTATATCTCTTATTGAGAGTACTGGTGCTTTAAGGGATCGGGAATGTGGTTTTTTAAGGGTTGAAAAAAATCATAAAGAATATTGGGTTAATCTAAGAAAGGCATTAGAAACATTATGACTATTACTGAGGAAATAAAAGATGTTTATTTCAGCCGTCCGGAGGTTAGTAACAGTGATCTGAGTGAGCTGGCTAAGTATTGGATGCCGCAAGAATTGGTGTATGATATTGAGAAGGCTTACCGCTTTGGTACCTTGATTGATATGATGATAACTGAGCCTGATAAGCTCAATTATTTTAAGTTCACCTGTTCTGGTATTCAATATTCAAAAGAAGAGTTTAAGCTGGCAGAAGAAATGAAAACTTCTTTTTGGAATGATCCTTTCTGTGCTATGCTTGCCAGTAATAGTGAGATGCAAAAGGTTACAGTAAACAGCAATTTTAATATCGAACACGAAGGGGTAAGGTTTAGCTTGGCAGCAAGGTGTAAGTGGGATTTAAACGCAATGACAAAGCTAAGAATGACCGGGGATATAAAAAGTACAACGGCAACTACTGAGAAGCAGTTTTTAGCCGCCTGTCACCACTTTCAATATTTCCGGCAGCGGGCTTGGTACATGGATTTGCCGGAGGAACCAGTACAAAAGGATATGTTGATCGGTATTTCAAAGGTTAATAAGAAAGTTTTTAAGATTCCAATTGTCCGGGGTGGCGATCTTTATGAAATAGGACGGCAGCAATATCAGGAGCTTTCTTTTAAATGGTGGTATTTATTCGGAACAGTATGATAACTGAGTTTTACATTGATATTGAAAATGGTAATATCGTACAAAAGAGGCTGGTAAGAAAAAAATTTGACGAACTTAAAGACGGGAGTTATAGAATTGCTATTCAAAGCGGGAAGCGGAGAACGACTAAAGAAAACAGGTATTATTGGGGAGTTGTAATACCGTTGGTATTTGATGGGTTAAGAGATATGGGGTTTGAAAAAATAATTGATAAAGAAGATGCTCATTTGGTTTGTAAATCGTTATTTTTAAAGCAGGATGAAACCCGGAACGGAGTTCGTATTGAAAAAGCAGGTTCCTCTAAAAAATTAACAACCGTTGAGTTTGAAGAGTATATTCAGCATATCACTATATGGGCAGGAGATTATCTAAATGTGGTAATCCCTCCACCCGGCCAACAAATGAGTATTGATTATTAAAAAATATTTTATGCGTAAATTTTATGTAGGACTATGGTCAGTTATTGCGGCTGTTGTTGGGTGGCTTATAGGTAAGTGGCTTGGTTCTATTATTTATTCCGCCTATAAAAAAACTGGTGATATGGTGACAGCTGAGGAAAATATTAGTCTTAACTTCATTTTCCCAATTATAACTGGCTTAGTTTTATGCTTATTCGTATATTTTCTTTTAAGTGATGAATCGTAAACTCATTTTTTATTTATAAAATTTAATCTATGTCAAGACAACCAAAAAAAGGTGCTTTAACAGTTGCTGAGGACGGCAACTTAGAAGATTTAAGTGAATTTCAGGAAGTAGAAAAAACAGGAAGGGAGATCATTCCGGAAAAGAAAAAACGGCAGGTAGGTTCTGTTGTTATCAAAAAAATGAAGCTGGTGAAAAAAGAGTTTATCACTTTAAGTTACTCCCGGATTGAAGCAGACGGATCAACTACCAATGTTAATGAAGATCACAAGGCCCCTGTTCACAATGATTTAAAGTCTAAGTTTCAATCTTTGTCCGTTCACCTTGCTCTTTTATGCGATTATCTTTCTACCAGACAGATAAAAGATATTAACGCTTACGATCCAGAGCTGGTTTCCAATTTTTTTGTAACTGGAGTAAGTATTGGCGGTAATGATGATGATGAAGGGATTGTATTGACCGGCTACAAAATAACCAGAAGTGATAAGGCTGTTATTTTAAATACTCCTTTTGCCAGAATTGAGGAAGTTCAGGAAACTAAATACCGGTACATGGATGATTTAACCGGGAAGGTTGATGAATTACAGAAAGAGATTGAGTTGTACTTAGGAGGCAAACGAGGCCCCGATCCGCAGGGATCATTAGAGTTTCCAGAGGATGAACCCTTTGTTGAGGAGGGTTTGTAGTAAGTCATAAAGTCCGGGGATAAAGCCCCCGGACTTCTTAAAATACAGATATGCAAAAGTTGAATAAACAAGAGGCAATTGTTTATGATTTGATCGTTGCCGCTTCTCCCAAAGCACGGCCTTTATATTGGCGCTGGGAGGGCTGGCTATTATATAGTGAAAACCCCGGAGCAAATAAAGGAATACATGGACAGGTTTGAAAAGCAGGCGAAGGCATCTGCAAAATCATATTTACAGAGGTACAACGTAATGAGTAAAAATTTTGGAATAAAATCAAGATATTTTGATAGTCAGTCAAAACTTTTGTTTGGAAATGAGTAGAAATCCTGATAGGTGGGAAACCATTAAAAATTATCTTCTTACAGACCCGGATTGTCTTGGCGTTAATAAAATGGTTTGGGATGGAGTTGCCTATGTGACCAATGCAACCGGGCGGCATGAAATCACAGACAAACTAACTTTACATCAGGTTAAAAAAATAATTAAAGAAGGAAAGTATGAGCCTGCAAATCGTAACAACTAGTAGGGGGTTTGAAGTTTCTTTTCAGTACAACCCCGTAATGGTAGAAGCTGTTAAAAGTATCAATGGCTCCTATTTCCGTTCGCAAGATAAAACTTGGTTTGTTCCCCGGCATAGGGAAAGAGAGGTTGATATGCTTAAAAAAAGATTTGGTATCGCCGTTGATCCCGTTATTGAAATGCCGGAAGAGGCTGGTGAGTTGCCAGAACTTCCTGATCTTGATATTGACTTACAACTAAAGCGAGAACCGTTCCCTTTTCAAAAAAAAGGTATAGCTAGAGGGATGCAGCTTAAAAGGTACATTTTAGGAGATCAGCCCGGACTAGGTAAAACCTTACAAGCTATTGCAACTACTGAGGCCCTTAAATGTAAATGTGTTTTAATCATTTGTCCGAACACGTTAAAGATGAATTGGCAAAATGAATTAATGGTAGTGGCCGGTAAGAGAAGTATGATCTTGGAGAATAAAAACAAGTCTAGCTGGCAGACTTATTACAAGGTTGGTATGGTGAATTACTTTATTGTCAATTACGAAAGCCTTAAAAAGTATTTTGTGCAGGCTGGTTGGGCTAAACCAAAAGTTGGTTTTAAAGTAAGTAATATCCCTTTTAGAGAGTGTGTTGATATTTTTGATGCTGTTATAGTGGATGAAAGTCATAAGGTCAAAGACGGACAAACGATGCAAAGCAAGTTTGTTATGGGGATTTGTAAGGGTAAAGAAATAATCATTGAATTAACCGGTACTCCAGTGGTAAACAAGCCTAGAGATTTGATCTCTCAGCTGGTGGTCATTGACAGACTAAAAGAAATTGTTTCTCATATACCCCAGCCAATAGATAAAAATGGCAGGCCAACAGATGCCAGCGGAATACAACGGTTTGAGAATAGATACTGTGGTGGTGATAAAGGGCAAAGTAATTTGAAGGAGCTTAATTACCGATTGAATTTGCATTGTTTTTTTAGAAGGGAGAAAAAAGATGTACTTAAAGATTTGCCAGATAAAATACGTCAGGTTGTTTTGTGTGATATTACGAACAGGGCTGAGTACGATAAAGCCGAAAATGATTTTGTGAATTACTTGAAAGAGGTGAAGGGGTGCAGTGATGTAGAGGTAAAAAAGAAATTGAGGGGCCAAATGATGGTCAAGATCGGTGTATTAAAACAGATTTCAGCCCGTGGTAAGATTGAGGCAGCTCAGGAGTATATTGAAGAGGTGATCTCAGGAGGGCAGAAGATTGTTGTATTCTGTCATTTGAAGGAGGTGGCCGCACAGTTAAAAGGATTGTACCCCGGTGCCGTTACAATAATAGGGGATGATGATTCTGTAACCCGGAATAGAAATATTATAGCTTTTCAGAACGATCCATCGGTAAATATTATTATTTGCTCATTGATGGCTGCTGGAGTTGGTATAACGCTTACAGCGGCATCAGAAGTCTTGCTGGTTGAGTTCCCTTGGACGGAGGCAATACTTGAACAGGCAATTGATAGAACACACCGTATAGGGCAGCAAAACAAGGTTAGGGCCGCTTTGCTATTAGGTGATAGGACAATTGACGAATATTGCTACGAGGTTATTTTAAAAAAGAGGGATTTGCACCGACAGGTAACAGGATCAAGCGATACCGGGGAGGATGAAATTATAAATGAATTACTTAACTTGTTTACTCAGAGATAATGGAAAATATAAACAAAAAATCAGACGAGCTTGCCGATTATGATGTGTTACTTATTCAGCATGAAGAAGTAAGGAGGCAACTATGGTGTAATGCTTGGCTTAGTCTTTCCAATGCAGTTAATTGTTTACGTCCAGAAAGTGCTACTAATTGGGCTGATGCAGCTTTAAAAGATTTTGATAAAAGATTTCCTAAACCTCCGATGGACACAATAAAGTTGAACAAATTTTTGAGTGGAGATAAATAATTAGTATGGCATCTGACTGTAAGCATCCTACTTGTTTTGATAGCCCTTTTTGCCGAAGAGTTAAGAAGGTAAAAAAAATATACCGGCTTCGCCCGTTCAGTAAAAAGCGGGCTGATATTAATAAAGTATATAGTGTTGAGGCTAAAAAATTTAGAGAAGAAAACCCGCTATGCAGGATAAACAGCCCTGTTTGTATCATAAATACTCAGGGAGTTCATCATGTGAAAGGAAAGGCAACGGTTCAGCTTTTGATGGATAAAAAATTCTGGAAGCCGAGCTGTAATCCGTGTAATGGCTATATTGAGGATCATAGTCAGTGGGCTCAGGAAAACGGGCATAAAATTCCTGACTATTAAATTTCTAATATGGATTTATTTGGTAATGATATTGGGGCAAAGTTCAGTGAGGATCGTAAACACAGGTTTGCATTGTGGCGTATTTGGGATAACACTAGGCCGCTGATAATGTTTATTGGCTTAAACCCTTCAAAGGCTAATGAAAAAGACAGTGATAGAACCGTGACCAGAGTAAGGAACCTTGCTATTAAGTGGGGCTATGGTGGTTTTTATATGATGAATTTATTCTCTTATGTTAGTACTAATCCAGAAGAGCTTGTCATTTGTACTGATAATACAGAAAATGATAGTTGGCTACATCAGGTAAGGGAAAAATGCAAAGAGGTTGTGTTTGTTTGGGGTAATTTTTCTATTGCTAAAAAACGGGCAAAGCAGGTTGAGTCTATGTTTGAAGATGCGAAGGCTTTACTATTAAATAAAAACGGATCACCACGCCACCCATTATATGTACCGGGCAATATTGAACTTATAAATTTTGAATATGGAAAAAACACAGTCGTTAACAAAAGATGATATTTTACAAAAAGTATCTTCATACTTCAATGTTAATCCAAATGAATTTTTCACATCTACCCGTGGAAAGGAGAGGATGGCCTTTATGAGACAGGTTTATACTTATTGCTTATGGTTATTCACTGATATGAACCAAAAGCAAATATCGGTTTGTATTTATCGTGAGAGGTCAAATGTCTCAACGACTATCCGAATGATAAAAAAACGGTGTTCTGTTGAGGAAGATTTTAAAAATGAAATCATTCAGATTGAAGAAATGTTTGAATGAACTATTTTACTAAACATAAAAAAATAAAATCATGCAAGTAATTTTTGTAAAAGAAAAAAGCGTAGTCTCATTCTTAGAGGAGAATTTGCTAGGCTACAAACCTAATGATGATTGTAGAAAATTTGATGATCCGTCTTACAATTTAATCAGAGATGAAATGTTTTTTAAAAAGCATAGTCTTGCAATCGGGCAAACAGTAAAAATTGAATTGTCAGACCGTTCGCAAATGAGCCAAAAGAAATTAAAAAACATTTACACATACAAAGCGGAGCAATACGATGATGTTTCTATAAAAATGGTATTAGAGCATTTCGCTATTGAGCTGGTGTCTTGATTAAATATTTTTTTCTTTATAAAAAATTATTATATTCGTTGTTCGATCCGGTAATGTTTTATGAAGCGAGATATTACCAGATTTTTGAGGAATCTCTTCATTAATCACCCCGCAGCTTCATTGTGGGGTTTTTTTATTCTTTTATTATGATAACAGTCTATTCTGAGTTAATGAAATTTTGCGTTAATCAAGGGCCAGAAGTAGTGATTAACCCCCAAAAGAAAGATATTAGTAATTTGGGCAAACAAGTCTCCTCTGACTTTAAAACTATTTGGGTTCCCGGAGCTGCTTCTACTGCACCACAATTATTTACCACCCAACAAGCCATAGTTGATACTGGAATGATATACGAGGAGCAAGATGGAGGTTTATTTACAGTTAACGGCTATCCTGATTTATACAGGGAACGAATGTTGGGTATTTTTAAAAAATATTTCAATGTTTCGGATCAAAAAAATAATCCCAAAAAACGGAAAAGAGTACCAGTAAAAGGGGTAAAAGTCGCAGTTAATTTTAAATAACGATGGCAAAAAAAGAAAGTTCTGGCTGGGTTAAAATTCACCGTAAGTTAACGGACAGTGAGGGGTATTTTTCGGAACCTTTCTGCCGCAATATGGCATGGGTTGACTTACTTATTTTAGCCAACCACCGGCCCGGAATAATACGCAAGCGGGGTGTCAGAATTGAGCTAAAAAGGGGTGATGTTGGGATGGGAAGTAGGGAATTATCAGATCGTTGGAAGTGGAGCCGTGGTAAGGTTTTACGTTTCTTAAATGAACTTGAACGTGATAACCAGATAGTACAGCAAAAAAACAATATAACTAACTGTATAACAATAGTAAACTATGCTGAACATCAAGACGGTGATACCACAGACAGTACCACAGACGGTACCACAGATAGAACCACAGACGGGACACAAACGGGACACAAACAGTACCAGAACAAGAAGAAGAATAATGTAAAGAATGATAAGAAGAAAAGAATAATACAGCCGGTTTCTCCTTTGTTAATAAATTTTGCTTTTGAATCTACTGAATTTCAGGAAAAATACATGAGCTGGCTGTCACATTTGCAAGCAAAAGGAAAGACGGCCACCGAGCCAACGATAATTGCACAACAACAATTTTTAAAAAAATATACTGAACCTGTTGCGATTCAAATTTTAAATTATTCGTTAAAGGGTGGGTACCCCGACCTTTACGAGCCAAAAGAAAAAAATAATGGAACATATCAGCAAACATTTGCCAACAACAACGGGAACTCAAAACTTGGAACTAGCGAAGCAAGAATCCAAACTGCAAAAGAGTGGTGATATTTTTTGTCTCCAGAGAGCTATTCAATCCACGTTAATTTGTTCAACCAATTTAACAGAGTTGAAGCAAGTTTTAAAACTGGTAATGGTGAAAGTAGGACTACGGGCTAATAACTGGCCTGCCGGTGAGGAGAAGGATATTTTGTATCACCATATCTACTCAAATTACGGGGGAAACAGGATAGAGGAAATTGGTTTGGCTTTTGAAATGGCTAATGCAGGAAAATTAGATTTAAGGCCCGAAGATGTAAAATGCTATGAAAACTTTTCTTGTGCCTATTTTTCGCTAATTATGAACGCTTACCGTACTTGGGCCGCCAGAGAGGTTCGTGCCTTAGAAACGGCTGAAATTCCACCACAGCGGATTTTTACCGATGTAGAGCTGGAGAATATGGCCCGTGAAAATGCTGAATTGCAGTACCAGCGATTTTTGAGAGGGAATAAATTATTTGGATTGATGTATAACCGGGAGATACTAATAAAAGACAATCTTTTAAAAAGTGGTGGCTGTAATTGTGAACACAGTGTACTAGAATTTTTCAGAAAACAAATGCTTGCAGGTAAATTAAATATTTATATAAATGAACTGGAGTGAGAAGCATATAGAAAAGCTAAAAGCAGGTGGATTTATAAGGGGGTATTCAGCTCCCCGTAAAAATGCAGGTCAAAAACTTCCACCACAAAAAAGCAAAGCATTGATCTGGTTGGATTTGAATATTTTGTATTGGTGTAATGAACGGCTTTTATCTTTAGAGAAAGAGTATCAATTTGATCCGGAGAGAAAGTGGAGATTTGATTATTGTATAACAGCACACAAGATCGCTATTGAGTATGAAGGTGGAATATATCTTGCTAAGAGTGGTCATAATACTGCAAAAGGTTATACAAAAGACACTGAGAAATATAATAGAGCAACAGTGCTAGGCTGGAGAGTAATAAGGGTCACTGCCTCTAATTATAAAACAGTTTTACAGCAACTTAATCATTTGTATGGCAGCTGAACGAAGTATAACGACAGCCGGGAGCAGGATAACTCAGGAAGGGTTTGTTGTTTATCTAAATGATAAGGTTTTTGAGATTTTGCAAGTGTATGTTAATCCTGAATGGTGCGAATACGTTCCACATGAAACGCTGGTTAGATTAGTCCCGGTTGGTTATAAAATTTGGATCAGTTCAATGTATTGTAAATTAAAGTGTAATGAACGAAATAAGAAAGCTAAAAGAAACCCCCCTTCCTTTTAAAACCGAAATGGTATTGTCAGTTTTAGATAGGAAAAAGAACATGACCCGGAGAGGTAATGGACTGAAAGAAATTAATAAAAATCCTGATCAATGGGCTTTTATTGGAGTCTTAGTACCGAATCACAAACAAAAACAGAAACCTGTTTTCCGGTTTGAGCATAAAGAAACGAGGCTAATCCTAGATATTCATTGTCCCTATGGTGAACCGGGAGACACTCTTTGGGTACGGGAGACATGGGGCCTCATGCCAGATGGTGATGTTGTTTTTAAAGCCGGGGCAACAGATATACAGAGATCATTTGTTCCTAAATATGGTAGATGGAAGCCGGGTATTCATTTGTTTAAAAAAGATGCCCGTATCTGGCTGGAAGTAACCGATGTGAGGCCAGAACGATTACAGGAGATAACAGAAGAAGATGCAAAAGCGGAAGGGATTGAGCATATTGATGGCCCGTGGTATAAGAATTACGAAAAGCCTGTTTATGGTAGTAGTAATGGTTTTGATAGCTGTGATGCAATTACTTCTTTTTCTTCATTGTGGCAATCCATCAACGGCCCGGAAAGCTGGGATGCGAACCCGTGGGTATTCGTAATTAGTTTTAAACATATTAAGCATGGAAATGTGCCTATCGGTAGCAATGCAGGGCCTTGTGTAAATCCAAATATTCCAGTGAAACGAAGAGATTAAAAAACCAGAGTACAAATGAATAAGAAAGACTTAATTTTTATAGCCTTAACAACTGTTTGCGTATATGCGCTTATAAGTGTACTTCAGAATGGCATTAGTAAAGGAGCATATTACAAGACCGTAGAATGGCCTGATACCATTCCATCATTCACGTTTATCATGAAACAAAATAATAAAAACGATACCAGTAATTATACCCATACGCTTATCGGTAATCAGGCTGAGTTTGAATTTAAAACAGGAGTGCAAAATGTCGCCATCGGCTGGGAAGCCATGATAGATACCACACTAAAAAATACTGGAATTAGTAAGTGTGGAAATATCATTATGGGTAATGGTGCAGGTAAATACTTAACCACCGAAAGTTACTGCGTTATCATAGGGCATGATAGTTTAGCGATTAATGCAAAAGGCAACGACTTAATTTGGATTGTTGATTGGGATGAACCGTACCTGTGTGAAAAGCCATCCGTAAAAACTATCCTGCTTCAATATTACAATGACTTTATTAAAACAAAAAAGGATGATAGGTCTAACCGGGCAGCTATGGTGTCGAGAGTTATAAATACATTACAGTAAAACAAAATTAATTTAGTTATGGGTAATATAATATTAAACAAGGAAAGAGTTTCTTACGGTATTCAGGTAACAATGGAGACAATTATTTGTTATAAATGTGCCATACCTTTCGGTGTCCCTGATAGCTACAAAAAAAATTTAATAAATACTGGAGAAAGTTTTTATTGTCCGAATGGTCATTCGCAATGTTATACAGAACCTAAAATATCTGTGTTACAAAAAAAACTTGAAAAAAGTATGCACGATGCTGAGGCTGAATCAAGAAGATTACGAGATATTATTGATCGTAAAAACTCTTCTATTGGTTCAATCACCAGACAAAAGTCAGCGATAAAAGGCCAGTTGACAAAAATAAAAAACAGGGTTAAAAATGGAGTGTGCCCGTGTTGTAACAGGACATTTAAAAATTTGGCAGATCACATAAGTTTAATGCACCCTGAATGGAAAAAGACTTAGACTTAATTGCTATCAGCGATACTATTAGGAGTAGTTTGCCGCCGGGGGCTTATTTCGGTGAGGCTTTGTGCCTGTTTGGGCATTTGAAAAACTAATGTTGAATAACTTAATACAATTGATATGATTACAAAAGATGAGGGCTTAACTGTCAGCCCAAATAGCACAAAACCTATTGTTGTAGGCAGTTTAGTCAAGCCACACGACAGGTTTAAAAATGCAGCTTTATTTCTTTGTGGATATTTAAAATATTCAGAAGATAAGGTTGATGATGTTGCAAGTCAAATAAGACGCTACGCTGCATTAAATGAGCCTTACGAGTTATGTACTTGTCAAAAATGCAATCAAGTTGTTGAATTGGAATTTTATGAAGGCGATGATGAAGAATGCAGCTATCCACACTATACTTGCCCTTCTTCGCAATGTAGAGCAATATATTATGACAAGTCTGGCAAAGAAAGGTGGAAAGAACTTGAGGCACATTATGAGGATATTGAAGAACGATACAGAGAACAGCTTGAAGATAGTTATGATAATGATGATTGGTAGTCGTCAAATTGCCTACAACTCGTTAATTGTCTTTTCTGACAAAGGTTATTCTTATGTAACGAATACAGGTACCGAAAAAATGGTAGAAGTTATAGAACTAGTGGCAAAAAAGATCAAAAAACAGCCCAAAAATGGGGTTTAAAATAATTTTGGAGTTTGTGTTATTTTGTGTTAACTTACATCTGTAATCGGGGTTGAAACCCCAGCTCTTTTCACTAAAAACTTCGCCATGACAGCAACTATTTCAATCAAAAACGAAATTCACCAGATGCACCGGAAACTGAATAAAAACCAGATTTCCATCACCGAATGGTGGGCCTTTATTGAGGATAAACCGAAAGAGATTGTTGGGCAGGTAGTTCGCCAGAGTCTTGCCGCTGTGAACAGGTTACAGGATTATAAAAAAAGCAGCCGGGTAGTTAATAAAGTGAGGAAATATTGTACCGAACTTGGCTACACTGACCGATACCCCTTTGAAGTGGTTAAGGTCGTTTCTGAAAAAATTGTTGAGATCAGGGCGCTTGATGCAGTTCAGGTTGTCGCCCCAAAAGAATTTTATCCCGGTGGTTTTTCTGGACACTATGCCGATAACCACAATCAGGAATACACCTACAACAGCAACGAAAAAAACGGTACCAGAAGAATCCATTTAGGGAAGAAAGGTTGGGGGAATGGCCGCTACCTAATGATGGATAGACCGTACAAATTTCACGATTACAACTTTTAAAATGAAAGATACAGTTGCTATATATTGTTTGCTTAATACCACTATAAATGTGTTGATCCCTAAAAGAAGAGGAACAGGATATTGTAAAAGTGTTTTTGGTTTTCATTCTGCAAACAAGGTTTCTGAAACATTCGATACCCTACGGGATTATGGTAAAAATCCTTTTAACTGGTTTGCTGGAGACACTTGTGATATAGATGGTTATTTATCAATTGAAACAAAATTGTTCTGGATGGACGAACGCTATAAAGAAGGTGCCCGTTTGACAATATCAGCTTTAAAGGTTTGTTTCCCTTTTGTTACTGAATTTAAACAGGTTGATCCAGACTATTTTTTTAAACAAATTGTATGAGTGTAAAATACGAATGGACGATAGAGGAACTGGAAGATGGAGAAGTCATTGATAGTGATTTTCGTGATAAGCTATCAGACTTTAAATATTTCCCGGCTGACATGGATTTAGGTTTAGTCAGAAATGAAGGGAACGATATTGATGGTGTGACTGACCGTGTTTGGGCTTATGTAAAAGACGGGAAGTTGCCGGAGTATTTTCAGGATGCTTATTTACAAAATACTTCCCATAAAATACCCGTAAGGTTCCATAAGGAATTGCAGGATTATCACGGCTATAAAGCAATAGCTAAAAATATACCTTAAACTTTCGTACATTTATTGGGCAAATAAAGTAATATGGAAGCAATACAATGGGAGCCACGAAAAATGAAACTGGAGGATTTAAAAGAAAATCCCGATAATCCCAAAATAATAACTGATCTAGGTAAGAAGAGACTACATAAGTCTCTTTCAAAGTTTGGACTTGCTGGTACCATAGTGGTAAATGCAGACGGGATGATAATAGACGGGCACAGCCGTAAAATTGATTTAATGTCAGAAGGGGTTGAGGAAGTTTGGGTATCGTTCCCATCCCGGCAGCTCACAGAAACCGAATACAAAGAGTTCAACGCTATTTTTGATTTAGCAAAAGCCGGTGATCCGGATATGTTAATTATCGAAGAGGTATTGACCGATGAATTAATGGAGGAGTGGGACTTGAATAAAACTGAAAAGAGTTTAATAAAGGAAGTTGAAATAATTCCATTTCGTCAGACCCACGTTTTACTTTCCTTCCCTCCAGAAAAAATGATTGAGATACAGCCCTTATTGCAACAGCTGTCGGAACTCCCATTTGTAGAATATGAACAAGCCTCAAACTAAAACCTATGAAAAAAATAGGGATTTATATAGATAACTACAAACTAGGAATGTTTAAAAGAGAGCTAGAGTTGACGAATCAGCAATACAGGTTCATGTATCTAATGATCAATTTGAGGATGCTAAAAAGAAAATAGCAAACATCTGCACTAAGGTTGAACTTCATTTTAAAAGAGGTAATTAAATGGGAGCCAGTATAAAAACCAATAACGACCAGCTAATGACAGAAGCGAAAATTCAGCTTCGAATAGAGTCGTTACCGGACAAGCCAGAGATAAACGTACTAGAGGCTTTTGGTGGAGAAGGAGTATTGTGGGGCGCTGTCCAGCGCAGGTGCCCGGAAAAGAAAATTAAAATCCTTAGTATTGATAAAGAGAAGTATAAAAGGGTTCAATTGCAAGGGGATAATATTAAATTTTTAATGTCATTTAACCTCAGTCAATTTGATGTAATTGATCTGGATGCTTATGGTATGCCAACAAAACAGTTGGAGATAGTGTTCAGCAAAAAGTTTAAAGGCGTTGTGCATTGTACTTTCATACAAAGTATTACTGGTAATATGGATCACGTTATCTTAAAAGCCAATGGGTACACAAAGGCAATGCTTCAAAAGGCACAGAGTTTATTCACTCACAATGGCATAGATAAATTCCTTAATTACCTAGCGATAAACGGGGTAAAAAGGGTTAAAATGGCCTCAAAAAGCCGGAAACATTATCTTTGGTTTTCCTTAAAATAAATTTGGAGTTTGTTATATTTTGTTATAACTTACACTTGAAACCGGGGGATGATCCGGGAGTTCTTTCACCTTTAAAAACTTCGCAAAATGGCAAAACACATTGTTACGGCAAACAATTAGTCAAATTTTAAAATAAGTTTTATGCAGACATTACTTATCACAGCTCAATATTTTGAAAATTATAATGATGAAGGTCTAACTCCCAGATGGAAACCCAAAGGAGGGGCACGGTTTAAAATCGTTGCCGACACAGAACAGCTTGATTGTTTTGTTTATAATACATCAGAGGTTGAAGAGGTTGTAAAAAAAATACTTGCCAGTAAGTCAGACAATCACCAAAGGTTTGAGCTGGTGGATATTGAAAGGCAATTTAGTGAGCCGGAAAATATTACCGAAGAATTTAAAAACGAGTTCGAGAAACATTTGGAACTTAACACAAAATAACATAACTTGTATCTGTTATCAGTTCTTATTAACTCACTCTAAAACTTCGCAGTTATGAATTGTAAATTAAAAAACCCGCTAAAATTAAAAGACGGTAGCCTTTACCCAAAAGGAACTCCGGTGTCGGTATCAGTAAAAGAAAATAAGCCAACAGTGGCCGTTCTGGTGATCGCTGGCCGGGAGATTAAAATAAGATCAATAAGCCTTTACAGGTACTTCGCAGAATTTGATCCGGTAAATTTAAACAGTACCATTTGGACGGATTGCATTGTTCCATCATTGACCGGGGAAAGTGTTGAGCCGGATGGCTGGGACGAACACGGGTTCCCTTCGGGCCTGTTGGCTGCCGGGGTGATCTAAAAATAGTATTTAAACAATCATTTTATAAAAATTAAACTTCGTAATTATGGCGCACAATCTAAATTTTAAAGCTGATGGAACCGCTGCATTTGTAGCAGTAGGGGAAGTAGCTTGGCATGGGTTAGGAACCTATGTCGAACAGGCACTAACGGCTGAGGAGGCTATAAAGTTAGGCGGCCTTGACTTTGATGTAATGAAAAAATCAATATCCGTTTCTGGAGGGAAAAAGATTGACGGATATTTTGCCACCGAACGGCAGGACACCAAAGATGTTTTGGGGATCGTTTCTAAAGACTACCAGATCGTACAGAACTCAGAAGTGTTTGGGTTTTTCGACCCGCTGATTGATCGGGCAGAAGCAATTTACCAGACTGCCGGGGCACTTGGTAAAGGGGAAAAGATTTTTATTACGGCAAAACTTCCGGCAGATATTTTGGTAAAGGGAGAAACCGTTGAAAATTACCTGCTGTTATCTTCCGGGCACGATGGAAAATCGGCTATTCAGATCGGGTTTACCAGTATCAGGGTAGTATGTAACAATACGCTGAATATGGCCCTGAACGGTTTGAAAAACAAGATCACAATCCTGCACTTCAAAAATGCACAGCAGAAGTTGGAGACAGCTTCAAAGGTTATGGGAATGGCAAGCAAGTACACAACTGAGCTGGCCCCGATTTTAAACCGTATGGCTGAGGTAAAGATCACTGATGAAAAGCTCCGGGAGTATTTTGTAGAAGTATTGAAACCGGCAAAAGAATTGATTGACAAGGAAACGCTGGAAACAAAGTATTCTACAAGGTTTATAAAGACCATTGATGAAGTGATGGCCTTTGCCCACAATCACCCAACCCAGCAAAGCAAAGAGGCTAAGGGAACGGTGTGGGGAGCTTACAATGCGATCTCAGGTTACTATGGCTACCTGAAAAATTACAAAAGTCAGGAGGACAAGATGAATGACCTGTATTTTAAGCAGGGAGCTAAGAAGATTGAACAGGCTTTTGAGCTGGCAAAGGAAATGGTTTAAACTTTGACCGACAAGTCAGTAGGGTATCCGCTGACTTGTTTTTTAATTATCGCATGGATCGGTTAACTAAAAAAAAAAGATAAAATGAAACAAGAAGTATTACAAAGTTGCACAGTAGAAAATAATGTTGTCAAACTTCCGCCTCAACAGTTAGACAGAAAGGTTTACATGGAGGTAGCCAGCGCCCTTGAAGGGATTGGCGGCAAATGGAACCGAAAAGCCGGGGGATTTGTTTTTGCACCCGGACATGAAGAAAAAATTGACGAAATGCTGGGCCGTATTCAATCCGGGGAAAAGGTAAACCTGAAAAAAGAATTTCAATATTTCCCGACACCGGAAGATATTGCTGTGTTCATGGTTAATCTGGCCGACATTCGAAAGTACGACAGAATCCTTGAACCTTCCGCCGGACAAGGTGCTATTGTTGACAAGATTTTAGGTGTATGCGACAATACAAACACTATAACTCTTTGTGAGCTGATGGAACAAAACGTATCTGTATTGCAAAAGAAATACAATCCGGTAAAAATTGTAATGCCAATAACAACGGCGGCAGATTTTCTGGCACAACCTCCAACGCCCATATTTGATAAAATTATCGCCAACCCGCCGTTCACAAAAAATCAGGACATTTTGCACGTTCATCACATGGAGTTGATGCTGAAACCCGGTGGTCGGCTGGTATCGGTAACATCAAAACACTGGAAGTTTGCAAACGACAAACAAAGCAAATACTTCCGTGAGTGGCTAAATAGTTTAAATGCAGAAGTGTATGACCTAGATAACGGTCAGTTTAAGGAATCCGGTACTATGGTAGCAACCTGTGTTGTAGTAATAAATAAACCCAAATGAGACTAGATCAGGAAAGAGTAAAAGAGTTGCAGCCTAAGAGGATGGCATACGCTTGTCAAAGGATCGCTGCATTAGGGATTAAGTATATTGCAGACGAAACAAAAATTTGTTTTCAGCATAAGGGGCACCAGATCATATTTTATCCGTATAGTGGATGGCATACCGGGAAGTCAATTACCGATGGCCGTGGATTGGAAAAACTTCTGGCTCAACTAGGAGTAAAAAACGAACCCCAAAAATAAATTTGGACATTTTGTTATTTTTCGTTAACTTGTATCTGTAATCGGGGTTAAACCCCAGCTCTTTTCACTCTTAAAAACTTCGCCATGCAAGGATATTATTCACAACAGAATTTTTACGGGGCCCTGTTAGATTCAGGAAAGTCTTTCAACCTTATTTCGATTGATGTATATTCCTCTCCTTA
>Ga0154020_10004162_pt1 | contig 17275 bp, 7 predicted proteins | sample Klosneuvirus_201_FD_109709 | JGI IMG/M metagenome (GOLD analysis project Ga0154020, IMG submission 109709) | Active sludge microbial communities from wastewater, Klosterneuburg, Austria - Klosneuvirus_20160825_MG | ecosystem: Engineered > WWTP > Aerobic digester > Activated sludge | place...
CCAGCCAGGTGCTGAGCCGCTGATAGGCCTGCTCGGGGCTGAGGAGGTTTACCGGGATCGTGCGGTTCTCGTGGCCGAGCAGGGCCTCGAGCACCGTCTCGGGGTACATCGCGTAGAGGTGCTCGTAGCCGCCGCGCTGCTTGGCGAAGGCCTTCTCGATCAAGGAGACCCAGTTCGATCCCTTGGTGGCGGTAGACGCGTAGACCAGCTTGCCGTCCTTCTTGGGTAGGTCGCCGTCGATCTCCACCGCGACCCGCTTCCACTTCTTGCCGGAGCGCTCGTAGAAGCGGACCTCCAGGTTCCCGGCGGCGTTGACCTTGAAGAGGTCGGCGATGCGCTGAGGGTTGACGGAGGCCACGGCGGAGAGGCTGCTGATGAGCCCGCAGTCGCCCTCGTTGCCCTGCTCGGGGTCGGTCGGCTTCACGCCGCCGGGGCCGATCACCGCGCCGCTGGTCGGCTGGTAGCTGGCGGTGTGGAGGTCTTCGCTGTCGACGCCGGGGTCGACGACCTTCCCGTGCTTGACCACCGGGCTCGGGACGTCGGGCGTGAGGATCTTGGGCGCGCGGCGGATGAAGCCCGCCAGCCGGGCCTCGGCCAGGGGGTCGAAGCGATCGTGGTGGGCCTGAAAGGCGCCGTCGAAGCCCTCGAGCTCGTAGGGGGTGATGCCGTGCTCGAGGACCCGGTCGATCAACCAAAGCGCCTTGTTGCGCGGCACCTGGGTGTGGCCGGCGATGGCGGCGTCGACGACTTTAAGGAAGTCTTTCTCGACCCTTAGGACGTTATTGACCTTCATGGTGGCCCAGCAGGGGCCCCATTATTGTCGGCTAAGGTGGGATATTGTTGCGGCCTTCGGGGCCCTATTTGGGGGCGGCCAAGGCCTCGCTCAGGCCCACGATCCCAGCGGCGCCGGCCGGGGCGGTGATGGTCGAGCCCTTGAAGTCCTCGCCGATCGGCTTGTAGGGGCCGCCGAGGCACTGCGCGAGGAAGGCCTCCGCGACCGCGTCGAAGGCCAGGCGGTTCTCCGGCCGCGCGAAGCCATGACCCTCGTCGGGGAAGAGGACGTAGCTGACCGGGATGCCCTTGGCCTCGAGCGCCTTCACGATCTGATCGGACTCCGCCTGCTTCACCCGGGGATCATTGGCGCCCTGCCCGATCAGCAGCGGCCGCTGGATCTTGTCGACGAAGCTGAGCGGAGAGCGCGAGGCCAAGTAGCGCTTGCCGTCGTCGGTGCGCGGATCGCCGCCGATGCGCTGCACGAACATCTCGAAGATCGGCGCCCAGTACGCCGGGATCGAGGCCAGCAGCGTGGCCAGGTTCGAGGGCCCTACGATGTCGACGCCGCAGGCGAAGGTGGTGGGCGTGAAGGTGAGGCCGACCAGGGTGGAGTAGCCGCCGTAGCTGCCGCCGTAGATCGCGACCTTGGCCGGATCGGCGATCTTCTGATCGACGGCCCACTTCACCGCGTCGATGAGATCGTCGTGCATCTTCCCCGCCCACTCGCCGTTGGCGGCGTTGGTGAAGCCCTTCCCAAAGCCGGTGGAGCCTCGATAGTTCACGCTGAGGACCGCGTAGCCGCGCGAGGCGAGCCACTGGTGATCGCGCCGAAAGCCCCAGCTGTCGCGGGCCCACGGGCCGCCGTGCACATTGAGCACGAGCGGGAGCGGCTGGGCCGGGAGCCCATCGCCATCGGGATCCGTGGCGGGCGGCAAGGAGAGGTAGCTGACCAGCGAGAGGCCGTCGCGGGCCTTCAGCACCACCGGCCGCATCTTGGCCAAGGAGAGGCCGCTCAGGCCCTTGCGGTTCAAGAACAGGAAGCTCAGCTTCTTCTGCTTGGTGTCGAAGTGGTGGAAGGAGGCCGGCCCGTCGTCCAAGAGATCGGCCACGATCCAGTGGCGATCGTCGTCGCTCCGGCTCATCACCTGCACGTCGCCCTTGAGCTCCTTCTTGAGGAAGCTGAGCAGCGGCTCGATCGCCGGATCCAGGACCTTCCACTCCATGCGCTCGTACTCTACGGCGACCGCCTGCACCTTCCCGGTCTTCCGGTGCGTGAGGGTGTCGGTGACATCGGCGCGCGCGTCGTCGTGGAGCAAGGTGGCCTTGCCCTTGGCCAGGTCGTACGCAAAGAGGGCCGAGGTGTCGCGGCCGCGGGAGTCGCGCAGGTAGACCGTCTTTCCGTCCTGGTCGAAGCCGAACACCTCGGTGGTGAGCGCGTCCTCCTTGGGGATCTTCATAAAGCTGGTGGCCTTGCCGGCCTTGAGCTCGAAGATCTCGGCGCCACCCTCGGGCGTCTGCTTGGTGGCCAAGCGGACCTTGTGATCGAAGTCGACCTCGAAGCCGGCGTAGCCCTCCTCATTCTTGAGGAGCAGCGTGCGGGCCCCGGACTTGAGGTCGACCTTGTACAGATCGTGGAAGCGCTCGTCGCGGTCGTTGAGGCCGATCACCAGCTCGCCGGGCTTCTTGGTGTCATCGGCGACGATCATGACGCGGACCTTGGGCAGATCGGTCAGATCCTTGCTCGCGCCGCTGGCCAGCTCGATCGCGTAGAGGTGGAAGTTCTCGTCGCCCGCCTTGTCCTGCAGATAGTAGGCGTGGGTCTTGTTGTGGGCGAAGCCGTAGATGCGGATCGGGCGGTCCTTGGCCTTGGTCAACGGGCGGGCCTCGGTCGGCTTGTCGACCGGGGCGATCCACAGGTTCATCACCCCCTCGTAAGGCGCCAGATAAGCCACCTGGCTGCCGTCTGGGCTGATCTGGACGTTGGTGAAGTCGGGGTTGCCGCTGAAGACCGCGCGCGGGATCAGCGCGTCATCGGCCTTGGCGCTGGGGCGCGGCGGGGGAGTCGGCGTGGGCGCGGGCGTCGCCGCGCTGGTGGTCTCGCCGGTCGGCGTGGGCGCGCTGGGCGATTCGCCGCCCGAAGCACAGGCCAACAAACAGAGTGGGGTGAAGAGCCAAGCGACCTTCGACATGCCCCGGATCGACTCCGGAATGGGGCGGGTGTCAACGGGCTCGCAGGCGATGGGGCGTCACCGGCTGCTGCTTGCCTTTGACGATGATCGGCTCGAGGGGAACAGCCTCGAGCCCCTCGGGCAGCGCGCTGGCGGTCGCGCTGTTGCACCACACCTCGCCAGCCGGTGCATGTCCGCTGAGGCGCGCCGCGAGGTTGACCGTGTCGCCCAAGACGCTGAACTGCGTGGAGCGCGCGGTGCCGAGATTTCCGGCGATCACCGGGCCGGTCGCCACCCCGATGCCGATGTCGAGGCGGCCGATCTCCGGGAAGGCGCCGCGCGCGTTCATCGTCTCCACATGGGCCAAGAGCGCCAGCGCCGTTTGCGCGGCCCGCGAGACGTGATCGGGCTGCTCGATCGGACCGTTGAAGACCACGTAGATCGCGTCCCCGATGAACTTATCCACGTAGCCCTCGTGCTCGGCCACGATCTCCAGCACCTCGGCGTAGTAGCGCCGCAAGATGTCGAGGATCTGGCCCGGCGTGAGGCGCTCGCTCATCGGCGTAAAGCCCCGGACGTCCGCGAAGAACACCGTGGCCTCGCGCTGCACCGAGGGGAGCTCGAGGGCCCCATGCTGGGCTCGGATGCGATCGAGCACGGGCCGGCTCACGTACGCGCCAAAGGCGTGTTCCATGCGGCGCGCCAAGCTGAGCGACTCGACCATCTGGTTGAAGCGGACCGCCAAGCGTTGAAGCTCGGCCGCGCCGCCCTCCTCCACCCGCACGTCGAGATCCCCGGAGGTCACGCGCTCCATGGCTTGATCCAGGGGGTGGATGCGCTCCACCGCCAGCTCACCGAGCTTGGCCGCCGCGCTGATCACCGCGGGCAAGAGGAGGAGGAAGATGACGGCGAGCGCCGCGAAGCTCAGCAGATCCGCCGGGCCGAGCTCGTGGAGAAAGCTCGGCACTTCGTCGCTCTGGAGGTAGGCCTGAAACTCTGGGCCGGTCATGGCCCGCTCCCCGATCGTGATGTTGAACTCCTGCGGCGCCGCCGCGAAGGCCGCCGCGATGATGCGGGGAATCGCCAAGGCGATCAGCGCGGCGCCGCCCGCCCATACCGCGACCAGGCCGAGCACGGTCGATCGGATGCGCGTCGCGAAGCGGCTGGCCGCGCTTCGTCCAATCGCGTCGATGACCAGCACGATGAGCGTGCCGATCGCGGCGCTGGCGAACCAGATCGAGCCGAGGAAGGCGGCCGCGCTCGCGGCCTTGGCTTGGATCGCCTTCTCCAGCAGGATCGTGAGCAGGATGCCGCCGAAGAAGGAGGCGCCCGGAAGCAGCGCGGTGATCAGGAGCTGGCGGAGCGCCCCGCCTCGGGCCAAGCGAACGTAGCTCTGGGTCTCTGCCCAGATGGCCAGCGCGACGCCGCTACCGAGGCATCCGAGCACGAGAGGGACATGGAGGACCTCGGGCAGGTCCGGCCAGGCTCGGTCGGAGAGCCCGGTCACGAGCAGCAGCGTCAGCCACCCCAGAGGCGGCGGAGGGAGCGGCCGAACCGCGGGGGTGAGGACGGTGTTGCTCACGCGGAGGGCGGGCGAAGCGGCAGCGTGAGGGTGAAGGTGGTGCCAATGCCGACGACGCTCTCGACGGTGATCGCTCCTCCATGGGCCAGGACGGCGTCGCGCGCGATCCGAAGGCCAAGCCCGGTGCCACCGCGCTTGGTGCTGCTGACCGCCCCGGTGAAGAGCCGATCACAGAGCTCGGGCGCCATGCCCCGGCCGGTGTCGATGACCCGCAGCTCCACTGCGTCCGGTACGCTGTGGAGCGCCAGCAGCACGGTCCCGCCGCTCTTCACCTCGGGGATGGCGTTGGCGACCAAGTTGTAGAGGGCGGAGTACAAGCGATTGGGGTCGGCGAGGAGCTCGGGAGGGCACTCAAAGCCCTTTAGATCCAGGGCGACGCCGGCGTCTTTGGCGGCCCTCGAGAGCGTGGCTAGGACGTCGCGGGCCAAGGCGGCCAGGTCACAGGCGACGAACTCGGGCGGGCTGCTCCGGCCCTTCACGCAGTCGGCGATCTCGCGGACGCGGTGGTGGATGCGCTCCCCGGTGCGCTGGATCAGCCGGATCGCCTCGGTGCTGAGCTCGCGGCTCAGGGCCAGCTCAGCGGAGCCCGCGATCTCGGGACGCGCGAACAGCTCGGCCAGCTCCTCGGACAAGAGGTCGGCGCTGGAGAGCACGGGGGTGAGGAGGTTCTTGAGGTCGTGCCCCACGTCGCCGATCGCCCGAGCGACCTCGGCCAGCTTGGCCTCCTCGAAGGCCTCGGCTTGCTGGATCGCGGTGGCGGCCAGCGCGCCGAGGACGGTGAGCAAGGTCAGATCATCCGCGTCGAAGGTGCCGCGCCGCTTGTTGATGACGTTGAGCACGCCGATCGGGGCCCCGCCCCAGCGCTTCAGCGGAACCGAGAGCAGATCTCGCGTCGCGTGCCCCACGCGCTCGTCGATGCTGCCGAGGTGCTGCGGATCGCGCTTCACGTCGGCGATCATCTGGGCCTGCCCGCTCTGAAAAACGGCGCCCGCGATGCCCTTGTTCCAGGGGATCTCGGTGCCGCGCGGCACGGGCTGCTCTCCCAGCGAGTGGCGAAAGACCAAGGTCTGGCGGGAACCATCCGCCAAGAGCACGGATCCGGACTCGGCCTCCAGCTCATCGAGGGCGGTGCTGAGCGCGCGCTCGATCAGAGACTCGACCTCCGCGGTCGCGCCGAAGAGGGCCTCGCTCAGACGGGCGACGGCCTGCAGCTCACGAGAGTCCCCGCTCATGAGGGAAAGCTACCTCGCGAGCCCCGCACGCGCTAGAGAGCCGAACCGGACGCGCTACTGCGGCAGGCCGAGCATGAGCTCGAGGAGCAGCTCGGCGACCTCGAAGTTGACTTTCTTGGCGTGCGCCCGCTGCTCGAGGATCGAGCGGATCTCCTGGTAGGCCGCGGGGCTCCCGAAGCGCTCTTGGAAGCGGTTTCGCAGGATCTTGGCCTCGTCCTCGTCGAGCTCGATCGCCTGAGGATAGGCCTCCACCTGGAGCAAGATCGCCCGGGCGAAGCTGTCATAGGCTTCGGCGTCCTTGGCCGGCAGCTCGGCCAGGTGGGCGTTCAAAAAGAGCAGCGCGTCCTTGGCGATGCTCACGCCGTCGCGGGGGACATCGCGGATGTTCGCGTTTTGGCGATCGACGACCTTTGCTGCCCACAGCTGATAGGGCGTCTCGACGCGTTGTTCGTCGCGCTTCTCCTTGTTGGAGTAAGTCAGCTTCTTCACCCAGGCGTTGACCTTCATGTCGAGCTGGAAGCTGGCCGGCCCGATCAGCTTCTGGGACACCAGGCTGAGGAGCACCGCCAGGGTCGCGGGAGCCATGCCGATGAGGTAGCCGACCGCGACCGGCGGGATCAAACCCAGGGCCAGCGCGCTCGTGCTCAGCCAGCCCCGATAAGGAGAGACCACCTCCTCGATGAAGGGCGCCAAGATCGCCGCGCGCTGCGCGTCGGTGAGGGGCAAGAAGTCGCGCTTGGTCTCTTCGATGTGCTCAGAGAGGCGGGCCTCGATCGCGCCCTGGTGACGGCTCCGGGCCGCGGCCACGAACCAGCGGGCTGGGGGATCGAGGGTCTGGATCGCTGCCCGTAACGCTCGCTCTACCGCCTCGCTTTGCGCGGCGTGCTCGGGCGACAAGGGCACGCTCCGCCGCTCCGCGATCGCGGGCGGATCGTTCATCACCGACCCGAGGCGCAGCAGCATCTCGCGGACGACCTCGGGGTCGGGGAGCGCTGCCGGCTGCTCGTGCTCGACCACTTCCTCCCGCTGCCCCTGAACTCTGGGGGGAGGCGCGCCGACGCCCCACTCACACAAGCGCAACAGATCGACGGCCATAGCTTTCACGGTCGCAGGAAACATGCCCTTGCTAGATCCGCATGAGGCCTCGCCTCCACGAGGTGAGTGTCGGAGTCGTCCGACAAGCGAGGTCCGACAGGTTGGGCCGAGACTCCGGGTCTATGCAGCGGAAAAGACCCACGTCTTGACGGTGCCGCGCGGCGGTGGCCTCCATGGGACACATGCCCCTCGTCCCCTGGCGTTGGCCTTGCTGGGCCGTGCTCCTGCTGTCGGCCTGCAGCGGGACGATTGGGGACACGACCCGTCCCGGCGGTGCTTCGCCCTCGCCCTCACCCTCCGTGTCCGTCTCGCCGTCGCCCAGCCCCACGACGCCGGGCCAGCCGGTCGTGACCCCCCTGCCCTCGGGCATCGAGCGGCTGAGCACGCGGCAGCTCGCGCTGGCGATCGAGGCCTTGCTCCCGGGTCAGACCATCGACGTCAGCGGCTTGCCGCCCGACACCCGCCAGTCCGACTTCACGAAGAACCGCGATCAGATCGTGGATCCCTCCTTCGCCAAGGGGCTGGCCGAGCTCGCTGAAGCCGCCGCGCTCGAGGCCGTGCGCTCGCACCGCGCGACGCTGGCGCCCTGCGCGAACGGGGCGGCGCCGACCGAGGCCTGCGCCGGCACGGTGCTCGCTCGGGTGGGCGCGGCCGCGTTTCGCCGGCCGCTCACCGACGAAGAGAAGACCGCGCTCTTGGCCGTGTTCCACGTGGGGCTGACCGAGCAAGACGCTTGGTATGGGATCCAGCTCGGGCTCGAGGCGGTGCTGCAATCGCCCAGCTTTTTGTATGCGGTGGCGATCGGGAACAAGGACGGCGCGGACCGGAGCAAGCTCGAGGACCGCGAGGCTGCCGAGACGCTGGCGCTGCTCCTCACCGGACGCCCCGCCGACGCCGAGCTGATCCGCGCCGCCGACGCCCACTCCCTGGCCGACCCGGCCGAGCGCGAACGCCAGGCCCGCCGCCTCTACGCGCTCCCGGCGGCCCGTGAGCACCTCGCCCGCGCGCTCCTCGAGTGGCTGCGCGTCGATCGCATCAACGAGATCGCCAAGGACGGGAACGCGTACCCCGAGTTCTTCGGTCTCCGGCCCGACATGTGGAGGGAGGCCTTGAGCTTCGCCAGCGCCGCCGCTGGACCCGACGTCGACACCTTGCACGAGCTGCTCTCGGCCCCGCCCGCGCCGATCAGCCAGGGTCTGACCGCGCTGTACGGAGGCGCCCCGCGCAAAGGCATCTTGACCCAAGCTGCGTTCCTCTCGGTGCTGGCCTCGCCCACCGAGACCTCGCCCGTACGACGCGGCAACGCGATCCTCAAGAAGCTGCTCTGCGTGGAGCTCCCGCTACCGACCGGGCTGATGGTCAACATCGTGCCGCCCGCGCCAGACCCCACCCAGACCACGAGGGAGCGCTTCAGCCGGCACAGCCAAGACGCGGCCTGCTCGACCTGTCACCGCCAGATCGATCCCCTCGGCTTCGCCTTCGAGGGCTTCGACGCGATCGGCCGGCCGCGGACGATGGAGAACAACAAGCCCATCGACACCACGGTGCGCGTCCTCAGCGTCGGCGCCGAAGGAGACTACAGCGGAGCGATCGCGCTGATCGACCAGCTCGCGCTCAGCCCAGAGGTGCGGACCTGTTTCGCCCGCAACATCTACCGCTTCGCCCTAGGCACTCCGGCCAAGAGCCTGGAGGACGCCTTGGTAGAAGACTGGAAGACCCGCGGACAGGCCAGCGGACGCCTCGGGGACGTGCTGGCGATCTACGCGTCCAGCCCGTGGTTCATGACCCGAGGAGCGCAACCATGAGCTCATATCGCGCGACCAGGCGGCAGTTTCTACGCGCGCTGGGCGCCAGCGCCGCCACCTTCCCCTTGGCCAATATGCTGAGCCACTCGGTGGCCCGGGCGGCGACCGGAGCGGGGCCGCAGCGCTTCATCGGGATCTACCATCCGCACGGCGCCAGCTCGCCGTTGTATCGAATGCGCGCGGGCGAGACCGCGACGAGCTACGACCTCAGCTACCCCGACTGTGTCCTCTCGCCGTTTGATGACGCGGCCACCTACGGCCGCAGCTTCAAAGATCGGCTGATCATCCTGGAGGGCGTGGATCTCGCCGCGGCTGTCCGCGCCGGGTCGGAGGGCCACTCGGCGCCCGGCTCTATCCTCACGGGCTGGGGCGGGGCGCCGCGAGGACCCTCGATCGATCAGTATTTGGCGGTAGATCGCGGCCTCGGCCAGGCCACCCCGGTCACCAGCTTGGTGCTCGGCGTGGGATCCACCGGGACCAGCGCCGACGAGTGCATCTCCTTCTCGTCGAGCGGCGCGCCCCTGTCGAAGATCGTGCAGCCACAGCGGACCTTCGACGTGGCCTTCGCCTCCGTGCTTGCCCAGCAGAACCCGGCGGCCTTGGCGGCCTTGCAGAGTCAGCAGCGGGCCAAGCAGAGCGTCCTCGACTTCATGAAGGGGGACCTCGGGAGGATGCAGCGCCGGCTCGCTGGGCCCGAGAAGGCCAAGCTCGATCAGCACCTCACCTCCATCCGCGAGCTTGAAAAAGCGGTAGCCGCGCTGACCCAGACCAGCGCGGCCGGCGGCGCCTGCATGGTGCCCGCGCGGCCAGCGGCCTTTGATCGCTATCAGAGCTACAACGGTGGTGAGCCCTTCTTCGAGGACATCACCAACCTTCAGGTGGATCTGCTCGCCCAGGCGCTGGCCTGCGATGTCACCCGCTTCGCCTCCTTGTGGCTGGCGGATCTGAGCCGGGGTGCCGCGGCGCCGGCCGGTCTGCCCGAGCTCCCGGACGATGTGCACAGCGACGTGGCCCACACCTACTCCGGCCCGCGCGGCAGCCACTACGGCGATGGTGGCGCGCCCGGTGACCCCGAGACCTGGAAGCGCCTCGGCAAGCAGATCCGCTACAGCTACGGCAAAGTCGCGCGCCTCCTCATGAGGCTACAGGAGCACGGGATCGTCGATGAGGTCGTGATGATGATCGCCTCGGACATGGGCGATCCCTCGGCGCATACCAGCCGAAACGTGCCGCTGCTGTTGGCGGGCGGCGGCGCCCGATCGCTCCAGATGGGCCGGCGCATCAAGGTCAATGACGACTGCCCTCCCGAGCGCTGGTGGTGCGACGCGCCGACCTTGGTGCCGCACAACAAGGTGCTGGTCTCGATCGCGCAGGCCTTTGGCCAAGCCGACGTCACCGCCTTCGGCAACCCCGAGCTGGAGAGCGGACCGCTCAGCGGACTCTAGGGGGATCTAGGGAGTCTAGGGGATCGGCTCGCGGCACCCGCCTGACCAGGTCGCCGTGCAGTCGGTGACCGTGCTCAGCGGAGTGATCGTCTGCGTCGGCCAATCGATAGTGGCGATGGCCCGCGTGAAGTGGGAGGGCAGATCGGTGATCGGGATCGTCAGCTGCGGCCCGCCCCGGAGCAGGATCGTCACCGAGCCATCCGCGTCTGGCGTGCCCCCGCCCCAGTGCTCCACCATCACGGTGTAGGGCGCTGCCTCCGGCCGATTGAGATAGATATTCTCGGGCCCGAAGGTGCCGGTGTTGTCGACGTCCTTGTGCGGGTCGTCGGCGGGATCGCCCACGACGCCCCAGTCGGGCGAGGCGTTGATGCAGGAGGTCCAGGTGCAGTCGGTGGGGTTGTCGTTGATGCGGCCCCCAGCCTTGATGAGGTGGAGCTCGAAGTCTCGGCCCTTGTCGTCCCAGGAGAGCGTGATCTGGATGTCGGCGCTCAAGCAGCCGGTGCGCAGCACGCTGATCTCCTCGCGTTGACAGCTCGGCGCCGCCCCGAAGGTGACGACGACCGTCTGCGACCCGCAAAACAGGGGCACTTCGATGGAGTAGTTGCCGACCCCGGTGGTGGAGAGCGGCACGCGCACGACCTGGCCGCTGGTGCTGGTGATGACCAGCTCTCCGGTGGTGGAGGCCGGACCGACGCCGTTGAAGATGTGGCTGGTCTCGGTGGTGTTCAGGACGCTGGTGCTGACGCCGCCGTCGGCGCAGCTTCCGCCGTCGCTGCTGGGAAGGCCGGCGTCGGAGGGGACGAAGCCGCCGTCGGTGGGCACGAAGCCGGCGTCGCTGTCGGTCGCGTCCGGCGCAAAGCCGAGGTCAGGAGAGCCCGCGTCCGCCTCGCGCGCGTCGACCCCCATCGCGTCAATGGCCGCCCCGGAATCGCTGGGCGGAAAGCCCAGGTCCAGCGCGGTTCCGGGGACGTCGGGGCCCGGAAGCGCGTCCGTGAGCGTCCCGAGCTTGCTGTCTTCGCAGCCGATCGCGATCAACAGTGCCGGTAGCGCCAAGACGCCCACGATTCGCATGGGCAAGATGATCCGCGATCTTGGGCTCGCCGTCGACCCACCTTAGTCCTCTTGCTCGACGACCCGCAGACTCAGACCGCTCGCGCGGTAGATGCACAGTGTGTCAGCCCACAAGAGCGCCTCGGCCTCGAGTCCGAACTCGGTAACGTCCGTGATCTCGAGCTCGACCCGGACGACCTCGTGCCGCGGGAGCACCTGACCCCGGTACTTCCAGATCAGCGGCGTGCTGGGCGCCAAGCATGCGAAGCGAGGTCGGCGGAGCGTACGGCCGAGCCCCCGCTCTTGTGCCGCCCACGCCAGGGTCTGCAGCATGGCCTCCAGGCCGAGCGAGCCCGGTTGCACCGGATCTTGGAAGAAGTGGGCTTTGAAGAACCACTCGTCGGGGTCCACGGACTTTTCGGCGAGCACACGGCCGAGGCCCCGTCGACCTCCCGCCCGGTCGAAGGCCGCGATCCGGTCGATCATGCGCATCATCGGGCCGGGCAAGGCGGGCGCTCCCTGATCGCCGATCGCGTGGGCCACGCCGACGAGGGCCGCCGGCGCACCGCCGAGCCCGACCTGCTCCGCCAGCGCCTCCGCCGGGAAGAAGCCGAACACCGTGGTGGCGCTGAGGACCGGTCCGCGCGGCCCGCTCACCTCCAGCTCGAAGCCCTGAATGATCATGTCACCCGAGCGCGAGCAGCTGGTCAGGGTCGTCTTCGTGCGGAGCGTGCCTTCCTCCGGTCCGACCTCGCGGTGGACGACCGCGCGACCATCGAGGTTTCGGTAGTAGAGATCGACCTCGGTGCTGAGAGCGCTACCGACATACGAAGAGAGCCACCCACACGGTTGGAGCGCGACCTCGAGCAGCACGCCGAAGGGCATGTGACCGTTGCCGGAGCGCTCGAAGTACCAGGCTTCGCGCGGCACGTCGTACTCAACCATCGCGCTGCCCCCAGGCTCCATGATCCCTTGGTCCGGGCCGCTCAGCGCGACGACCCGGCTCATGAAGTGATAGGGCGGCCCCGGGAGGCGCGGGATACGGCGACCTCCGTCGAAGCGGCGGTACATCTCGCCGAAGGCGGCGGAGGGGCGGCCGAGCGCGGTCGCGAGGAGCGCCGTCTGATCGAAGATCGCCGGCTGATCGCGCCCAATTCCTCCCACCGCATCCCAGTCGCTCGAACGTGGGCTGAGCCCTAACAAATCGTAGCGCCGATCGAGCGGCTGATCGGGGACCAAGGAGAGCTCGAGGTCCTTGGCGTGGAGGCTCTTCAGCCCATCGACCGAGACCAAGACGTCCGCGAGCAGGCGCGGCTCGGGCCCATCGACCAAGCTCTTCACGAAGACCTCGTACACCAGGCGCCGAGAGCGAGGCGTGGCCTGGCCCCGGCAACGGAGCGCGGCTTCTCGGCCCGGCGTGGGCTGGAAGCGATGACCGTCCCGCGCGAGCGTGAAGCCGAGCGCGGCGAGGTGGATCGCTAAGCACTCCAGCGCGCCCTCGAGCATCAGCGTGCCCGGCATGCAGGGGTCGTCCTTGAAGTGACCCGCGAAGAACCAGCTCTCTTCGGAGAGGTCGAGCTCGGCCGAGAGGTACCCGCGTCCCCACGGCCCTCCGCTCGGATCAAAGGCCGTCACCCGGTCGACCAGGAGGAGGCGACCCGCGGCGATGCGCGGCGTGGCGACGTGCGTTCGCGCGGCAGCGAAGCCCTCCCCGAAGCAAGCGTAGGCGTCGCCCGCTACCCAGGCCCCGAGCTCGGAGCTTGAAAAGCTGCGCTTTTTGGATGCCGTTGGGGCTGAAGCCCAGGGGAGCGCGGTCGGCGGGGGCGCGGTATCAGGATCGAAGAGCACTCCGCCCGATCGATCGAGCTCCTCATCGGAGAAGAAGCCGGCCTGCCCGCCGCGCACCGACAAAAGGAGTGGACCGTCTGGACCGCCCGCCCGGCAGTCGGAGTGGAAGAAGAAGATCCGCGTATCACCATGGGTCGCGAAACCGTCGACGTGGATGTCGTAGTGGAGCGTCGTTCCGGCCGGCGGCAGCGCGTCGTGGTAACGCAGATCGCAGCCGAGGAGCCGGTAGACGCGCTCACCACGGTTGTCGAAGTCGACCCCCATATAGCTGACGAGCAGGAGATCGGCCTGCCCTGCCTCGATGAGCACGCTGGCCGGAACCCGCCCGTCGTGCAGATACCAAGCGTCGTAGGCGACGTCGGTCTCGGTCCGGATCGAGGCCGGCGGCTCGAGCACCCCGGGCTGAGCGTCGATGGACACAACCCGGTCGGCGAGGAGCAGCGGTGGCATCGGCATCCGCACCTGGCGACGAAAGTGGTCCTGCCGCTCAAAGAGCGGGCCGAAGACCTCAGACAAGCGACCGGAGGCGGCGCGCTCGAGCCCGGCCCGATCGAGCCAGGGTCCAGTCGCGATCGCGGCGGGCTCGCTCTCCGGAGCCCCGATCAAGGCATAGAGCCGCGCTTCGTCGGCCTGCCGCAGCTCGAGGAAGCGGCGGTGGGCCCGGGCCTGCTCGTCCAAAAACGCACGGTGCGCGGCGCCCATCGCGGCCAGCGGGCCCAAGGAGGGAGCGGCCGGCTCGACCACCGCCACCGGCGACGGGCGCAGCACGGGAGGGAGCTGCGGCGGCGCGGGCATGCGCTCGACCGGCGACGCGGGCGGCGCAGGGAACGCGGGCAGCGGCGGATCGAAGCCCCGCATCGGCTCCAAGATCTGGCGCCGCGGCTCGGGCCAGCTCGGGAGGATCCGATCGAGCTCGAAGCCTACCCCTGCCGCGAAGAGCCCGGCTGCCACGCGCAGCGCCTCCGATTCGGGACTGCGGGCGGCCGCGTCCAGCGCCAAGGACACATGCGGTTTTCCTGCCAAAATACGGCTGATCCAGCCGGCACAAAGGCCGCGAGGGCCGTGATCCACGAACACCCGGAGCCCATCGTCGTAGGCTCGCCGGACCAGGCTCGGAAAGTCTACCGTGCCCAGGGCCTGCGCCAAGAGCGCGTCCGCGCAAGCCTCGCTGCCGATGTCGTAGGGCCCCTTCACGCCGTGGCCGTAGAAGCGCACGCCGGGCACCGCGCGGACGGGGCGATGATGGAGCGCGCGGTACGCGGCGGCCACCGGGCGAACCGCCGGACAATGAACCGCCGGGGCGCTCGGCAAAGGCACGTGCGGGCAGCCGAGGCGGGCGACGATCCGCGAGACCGCCTCGGGTGCCCCGCCGACCACGCACTCGTCGTCGGTGTTGATGAGGCACAAGAACGCGTAAGGCTCGCGGCTCACGGCGGCCCTCACCTCGGCCACCGGAGCGAGCAAGGTCACTGAGGCCCAGGTCCCCACCGAAGAAGGGGCGCCCTGCTCCTCGAGCCAGCGCTGGGCGGCCTCATAGGGCGCCGCTAGGGCTTGGGAGAACAGCGGCGAACGGGTCACCTCCTCGAGCATCGCGGGCGCGTCGCTCCATGCTCCCAGCGCGAGGAGCGCATTGGACTCGCCCAGGCTGTAGCCGATCGCTGCGGCCGGATGGAGGCCTAGCACCTCGCGCGTAAACAGCGCGTGGGCTTGCATCAGCGCCGAGGCGCCCAGCAGTTGATCGAGGTACCGCGCGTAGTCGGGCTCAGCGACGCCCAGCGGCAGAGCGGCCGCGCCGATCTTCGCGCTGAGCAGATCGCTGAGCTCCGGATAGGCGAGCAAGAGCCCCTGGCCCATGCCGGCGTAGGGTGCCGCCGCGCCCCCAAAGACAAAGGCCAAGTCCCCCAACGCCGGACCTTCGCCGAGGAAGATCCCATCGTCCGAGGGGAGCCGAGCCGCGCCCTCGAGGAGGAGGCGCGCGCGATCGAGCGCTCCCCCAAGCTCAGCGGGCGAGCGGGCCACGACGGCGACCCGGTACGGGGCCTTGGGGGCGCTGGACATCGCCGCGCGTGAAGCGGCCCGTTCGGCCGAGGGAACGAAGGAGGCACGCGCCGAGAGCTGCTCGATGAGTTCGGCCCGCGAGGAGGCCGCGATCAAGCTGAGCTGCGGCGTTCGCTCGACGAGACGAGGCGCGCGGTCTGCGCCGAGCAAAGACACGGTCGCGGAGGCTCGCCCCAGCGCTCCGAGCTCGAGGTCGGCCCGCCGCACTTGCTCCGGAGCCACCAACCAAGGCAGCCGAAGCCCAGAGACCGGGCGGGCGCGACCGGAGAGGTGCTCCACCCAGTCCACCACTGCCCCGAGTCCTTCCGCCGCATGTCCGCTCGAGCGCTCTGCCGCGGCATCGCTCCTCAGCTCGATCGAGTCCAGCACCGCCAGCACCGGCAGCCCAAGCGACAATGCCCGCGCGCGCTCCATGACCACCAATGCGACCGTGGCGCTCGCGCGAGACGCCGCCGGATCGGAGGCAAGGCCGAGCGCCCGGAGCCCGTCCTCATGGCGAGGATCCCGCACATCATCGACGGCGCCGACGATGCAAGCGTCGAGATCCTGCGCGGCGATCAGGGTCCGCGCCAGCTCGAGCCCCGCGATCCCGGAGAGCTCCTCGGCCGACACCACGAAGCTCGGGCCGCTGAGGCCGAGCTGGGTGTTGATGCGATTGGCGACGATGTTCGGCATCGCGCCGACGACCCCGGGGGCCGTGAGCGGAGGAGCGACCGCGCCGCGCAGGGCCTCTCCCCAAGCCTCGCGGGCGCGCGGCGAAAGCCCGGGCGCCAGGCGCCGCGACCACTCCAGGGCACGCCAGCGGATGCCGTGGGTCGTCACGCGGACGTCGCACGTCATCCCAAACAGCACGCCGGTGCGCTCGCTCGGCAAGGCGCGGTCATCGAGCCCACGCGTGACATCGCGCGCGACCTCCAAGGCCAAGAGCTGCTGGGGCAGCGCCGAGGCCAGATCCTTCGGGGGAAAGCGGATGCCCAGGAGGTCGACGGACTCGAGCTTGTCGCGGCGAGCGACCGCCACCACCGCCAGCTGGGCCGGTGGGGCTGGGCGAACCGCCGCCGGCCGCGCGGCCCCGGGGCGATACTCTTCCACCACCAGGTGCGCGTTGTTCCCCCCAAAGCCAAAGGCGCTCACCGCTGCGCGCCGCGGATGCGCTCCGCGCGGCCAGGCTTCGAGCGCGGCGGAGAGCCGGAAGGGCGAGGCCCCGTCCAGGCCCGCGATCGGCTGCTCGGCGTTGAGCGTGGGTGGGAAGGACTCATGCGCGAACGCCCCGAGCACCTTCTGAAGCCCGGCCAGGCCCGCGGCGGTGATCAGGTGCCCGAGGTTCGACTTGAGCGAGCCGACGCGAACGCTGCCCGGTGGAAGCGCTCCGAAGACGGCGCGCAGGCTCTCGAGCTCGGTGGCGTCGCCGAGCGGAGTACCGGTGGCATGGGCTTCGATCAGCTCGATGGTCGCCGGGTCGATCCCGGACATCGCGTAGGCCGCGCGCATCGCTCTGGCCTGACCGGCGGCCGAAGGCGCGAGCAAGCCGCTGCCGCGTCCGTCGTTGGAGAGCCCTACCCCCCTGACTACGCCCAAAATTGGGCGTTTCTCGGCCTCCGCGTCCTCGAGCCGCATCAAGGCGACCATCGCTGCACCCTCGGCCGGGATCAGGCCGTCGGCCCGCCGATCGAAGGGCCGCGGAACGCCGGTCCGCGACAGCGCCTGCAAGGCCGAGAAGCCGATCTGCAGGAACAGCGGGTCGGCCCGGTTCACCGCCCCGGCCAGCATGAGATCGGCCTTGCCCTCCGCCAGCCACTCCGACGCCAAGCGGATCGCGTAGAGCGAGGACGCGCAGGCGGCGTCGAGACAGAGCGCTCCCGCGCCGAGGCCGAGCGCCTGGGCCAGGAGGTGCGCGGGCAGGCCCGACATGAAGCGGTCGCGCGGATCGGGCGCGGGTGTTCCGAGCAGGCGAGCCCGCTCGGTCCGAAAGGGTGCGTAGCTCTGGCGCTGAAGCACGCTGTCCTCGGCGGCCCGGGCCATGCCCTCCGTAGGGAAGGACAGGTTGCCCACGATCGCCCCGGCGCGCCGACGCCGAGCGGCGCTCAGATCGCCGAGGCCCGCGTCGCTCAAGGCCCCGCGTCCGACCTGGATCACCCAGTGAAAGAGGGGATCCAGGCCCGAGGCCTCGGGGACCTGGAAGGCGCTGGGCTCCGCGTCGACGTAGCCGCCCGCCAGC
>Ga0154020_10004163_pt1 | contig 17275 bp, 11 predicted proteins | sample Klosneuvirus_201_FD_109709 | JGI IMG/M metagenome (GOLD analysis project Ga0154020, IMG submission 109709) | Active sludge microbial communities from wastewater, Klosterneuburg, Austria - Klosneuvirus_20160825_MG | ecosystem: Engineered > WWTP > Aerobic digester > Activated sludge | place...
CGCCGCCGCCCCAAGGACCGCCGCCGCCCCCGCCGCTCAGCACACAGGGCCCCGCGATCCAGCGGCGGGTCAGCGAGGTGCCGCATGGACTCATCCCTATCGTCGCCCACAACCGGGCTCCGCTCGACAGCGCGGTCTTGCGTTCGACCTCGATGCTCAAGGCCAAGCAGCTCCACCAGGCGGCGCTCGCCGATGCCCACCGAGGCGACTTCGTAGCGGCCAGGATGAACCTCAAGCTGGCGATCGCCTTTGACCCGGGCAACGCGACCTACCAGCAGGCCTTCGCAAGGCTCCTCGCGGAGCATGCGCCCGCGGCCGTCGTCTCCCCCAAGGGTCCCTCTAGCCGGGCGCAGCGCGCCTACGACGAGGGCTGCGCCCAGGAGATGCGGGGTGACATCGACGAGGCGGTGAGGAGCTTCGAGGACTCGCTGCTGCATGAGGAGAGCGCGATCGTGCTCAACCGCCTGGGCGTCCTGCTCGCGATGAAGCGCAAGGACTTTGCCAGCGCCGAGGCGCTCCTTCGGCGGGCGGTCGAGCTCGCCCCGACGAGCGCGGTCTACGCGCACAATCTAGCGAAGGTCTCGGCGACCCGGGTGGTCGCGCCCCAGCGATCAGCGCCATCCAGCGCTTCGGAGCCCCCCAAGGTTGAGCGGCGCCCCAGCATCTTTCGCCGGCTCTTCGGACGCTCCGACTCGTAGGACGAAATAGGTAAGGAACCTCGAACCAGGGCCCTAACCAACCTAATCCCCCGAGCTCGGCCGAGCCCGGGACTCGATGAGCCGCGCCAAGCCTCTGGCCCGACGCAGATCCAAGTTCCTTGCCGAGGCCACCAGCACCGGCTCCAGCTTCTTCGCCTTGGCCGTGCCCGGCCCCGCGTCCTGAAGCACCGCCAACGCGCGCCGGGGGTTGATCCCCAGCGCCGCGCCGACGTCATGAAACACCGTGCGCGCCCCGGCGCGGCTCAGCGAGCGCTCGGAGTCCTCGATCCAGGCGCGGGTCGGCGCCATCGCTGACACCAGGCCGCGGGCCAAGATCTGCGCGCCCCGATCGTCGACCAGCCCATGCAGGCGAGCCTCGGCGATGATGCCCCGGCAGGTTGCGGCCTCGACCTCCACCTGGTCGGCCAAGCTCATGGCGATCTCGCGCCCCGGATTCGTAGAATGGGCCGAGAACATCTCAAAGTAGGAGCGACCGGCGTCCTTCCAAAACCCCGAGGGATACTTGGAGAGCCACGCCACGCCGGCCTGCATTTGCTGGGTCGAATCGGCCAAGTCGTGGATGACCGAGGCCAAGCTGATCGGCGGCTGAGGCGGGTGGATGAGCTTGCGCTGGCCGCTCTCGGCGTCGACGAACTCACTGCCCCACCAGGTGTTGTCACCGTCGATGAGGCGCTGGATGAAGCGGCTCGATCCGAGGCCGTGGTGCACGATGCACAGGTCGATGCGCTCGGCCGTCTCTTCGCTCAGGGCGCCCTTTTTGAGCTTCACCGCGTCGGCCAACAGGCTGCGGGTCCAGTCGCCGAGGTGGTTGAGGCCCACCCGTTCCGCGACTGTCCGCATCGCCGGGTGCACCCCGCCGAGGCCCGTGCGCACCGCATAACGATCGCGCCGGAGCGGCTGGCCAGTCGCTTTGTTGAGATCGTGGATGAATCCGGCGCCCAAGGCCACCGTGAGCACGTCCCGGGGCACCGAGAGGATCAGCCCGTAGTGGAGGATGTTCTCGTTTTGGGCGCGGACATGGCCGGCGTTTTGAGGGTCGGTGGCCGCCGGATTTTGCTCGGTGATCAGGGCCTCGTCGAGGAAGGCGACGGTGGCCTCCGGCAGCATCCGGCGATCGATCAGCCGGCGCCGCACCAGCGCTTCGTGGAGCTTCCGGTTCCGCTCGCGCCACGCGGTGGGAGGTAGATCCTCAGGCTCGTCGAGGATTCCGAGCAGCGACACCTCCCTCGTATGTCGCGGGGACATCAAGCCATCGTAGCACTGGCGCCCAAACCCCCCAAAAATTCGGCCACCCTTGCCCGCCGGACCCTGCCCTGCGATCGTGCCTCGCCTCATGCTGCCTTTCCCGCTGAGCCAGATCCCTGAGGAGCTCCGTGATCCAAGGGTGGTGGCGGCGCTGGAGCGGGTGCCGCGGGAACGCTTCCTGCCCGAGCACTTGGCAGCAGAGGCGACCAAAGACGTGGCGCTGCCGATCGGCTGGGGACAGACCATCTCGCAGCCGCTGGTCGTCTTCTATATGACCGCCGCCCTCCAGGCCCGGCCGGGCGCCAAGGTGCTGGAGATCGGCACCGGCTCGGGCTACCAAACCGCGATCCTCTTGGCGATGGGCCTCGAGGTCTACAGCATCGAGCTCATCCCCGAGCTGATGGCCCGGGCCGAGAAGGCCCTGGCTGGGTTGCCGCTCCCCGGGAAGCTCCACCTCCGCACCGCCGACGGCTGGCATGGCTGGCCGAGCGCGGCGCCTTTTGACGGGGTGATCGCGACCGCGGCCCCTGCGCGGATCCCACCGGCGTTCATCGAACAGCTGGCGATCGGGGGACGCTTGGTGATCCCCGTGGGCGCCGGAGAGACGCAGGTGCTGCGGGTCCTGGAGCGCCAACCGGACGGGCTCCACGAGCTGCACCAACTTCCGGTGCGCTTCGTGCCCTTGGTTCGCGCGGAGCCCGACGCGTAGAGCGAAGCGATCGCGCCCGCAGGCGGGGAAGAACGCGGCGGCCGAGGCGCGCGGACCGACGTGGGCCAAGGCGCGACCGGCCTTGGGCTTCATGCTCGAAGGGATGGCGGGAAGCGAAGCGATCGCGCTCGGGCCCACGGGGCTGGACCGGTCGACGATCTCAGCTTCGCCTTCTCGGCCAAGGACCTGCGCCTGGTGACGGTGAGCGCGCTGCAGAGCCAGCTGAACGCCGCTCAGGCGGCCGCAGCCCTGGAGGAGCTCAGCGGCGAGCTCGGCGTGCGCCTGGGTGAGCCGGGACGTCGGGGGGGCCAACCCACCGCGGGATACTTGGCGGGCGGCGCGCTGCGGACGCTGCGCGAACACTATATGTCGGCGCTCTGAGCTCAGCCTGCCGGAGCCAGGCCGGTGAAGCTCGGGACCTTCAGCTTGCGCCCCATCTTGTGGAGCAGCTTCTCCATCTGCGTCCGAAGGAAGCCCTGGTGATTCAAGGTGACCAGCTTGGGCTCGGTCTCCTTGGTCGCCTGGAGGAGCCCGGTCAGCAGCATACTCAGGATGAGTTGGGCATACTCCGGAGGAATTCCGGTCTCCATATTCACCACGTAGCCTGAGCGGAGCACCAGGACGTCGTTGCCGACCCCCGTGCGCAGGACGCGGTGGCGATAGGCGTCGCCGGTGCGCTTCGTGGCGTTGTTCACCAGGTGACCGCGATAGCTCTCCTCGTCGCGGGCCAGCGCGGAGTCACGCTGCTCGGGCGTGGTCCGTCCGGCGGCGGCCATGCGCCGGGTGTCCGAGCCATAGTCTGCGGGCAGCTCACCGTGGAACACCTGAGCAGCGTGCTTCTGGAGCTTGGCCAGATCGGCCGGCGTATAGAGGGCGTTCTCGCGGTCGGTCACCACGATCATGCCATGGCGAATCGCGGTGTCGCGGTCGACCAGCTTGAACCCATCCGCCAATGCGTCGGCGCGGCGGCTGGGGTCGAGCTCCGACACCAAGATGGAGCTCTTGGGGTAGCCCTTGGCGAGCATCATCTTGATCGCCTTCTTGGCGTCCTGATCATAGCCCAGCACCGAGGCCGTCTTGGGGAGCGGCTTCTTGTCGAAGGACTCGACGTAACTGAGGTGCCCGAAGGCCACGTTCATGAACTCCACGATCTGCTCCGCGGATTGCTGGTCGCGTCGGGCGCCGACCCTCGTGAAGCGACTGCCCCCCGTGAGCGAAGCCACGTCTTTGACCTTGGTCTCCAGCTGGTCCATCCCGAGCTCGTGATTGCCTGACCCTCCGTTGACCAGGATGGCATCGGCCGGGAGGATTCCGTACTCATCGGGCGTGATCGTAGTCTGGCCCGTCGCGGAGAACAGGAGCTGGGCGTGCCGGAGCGCGTCCTCGCGGGTCCCCACCTGAAAGCCCCGCTCCTTGGCCAGCTTCATCTTCTCCGGGTCGATGTCGAACACCCAGATCTTGCTCGGGTCGACCTTGCGCCGCAGGAGCGCGTCGGCGGTGGCCTGATTCACTGCACCAAAGCCGAGCAGCGCCACCTCCTTGCCCTTGATGCTCAAGCTCGGGTGGATGTCGGCGAGCAGCGTCTCGGTGGAGTGGAGGACGGCCTCGCCGATCATGGGGGCCTCGAAGAGCTTCTTGAGGTCCGCGCGAGCCATGTTGATCACGGGGCAAAGTAGCTTCTTGCCCTTACCCAAGATCTCCTTCTCGTAGCGCTGAATGCCGTGGTCCGTCTGCTCGACCACCCGGCACATATGCGCGAACTGGGGATAGTGCTCATGCAGCGCGATGAGTAAGTTCCCGCCGTCGTCGAGGAGCAAGAACTTCTGGTCGCTCGAGGGATCGATGCCCGCGAAGAGCTTGCCCAGGACCGAGCGGGCCCGCGCGTCATCGTTCTTGTCGCCCTTCTTATAGTTGTTGTCGACGTCGGTGAGCGTGGGATCTACCCACCAACCATCGGCTTGGAGTTGGTACACCACGTCGATGTTGCGTGAGTATCCTTTGCCGCTGATCAAGTGATTGCCGCGCTCGAGGCCGTTCTTCTCGAGCTCGGCATAGAGCGCGGGGCGAGTAGCGAAGAGGTGACTCAGTGAGGCCATCTGGAAGCCCTGGAAGGCGTCCGGGCGGCCGAGCATGCGGCTGACCATCCCCAAGAGGGGCATTCGAGATCGCCCCCAATCGCTCTTGAAGGAGCGCACGATCTTGCGGGCGGTGGTGTCGCTGACGTTCTCGTACTTGGTGTTGATCGGCAGCTCGGGGCGCTGAAAGCCGTCGAGCTTGGCGGCGATTTGCTGCGCGAAGCCCGCGGCATAGGCCCCGAGCGTCTTGCCCACTTGGTCCAGGTTCAGCCGACCGTCGGCGTCCGCGACGCTGCTGAGCGCCTCGATCACCGCGCCGGGGATGCCGCGCTTGATCCCGAGCGCGTCGTCCTTGTCGAGGCAACCCTCGAGGAGATCGACCTCGAACTTGGAGTGCTTGAGCAGGCTCGGCGTACCGTCGTCGCCGTAGAAGTCGAGCGGATCGTTCGCGCGCTCCATCGCGAGCGTATAGGTGTCCCGAACCAGCGGCTCGAGCAGCTTCTCGCCTTCGGGCGTCCGCAGCAGCAGGAGGACGTCGCGCAGCGGTACGGTGTCGACCTTTCTCGCCATCCGATAAGCGCGGAGTCTACCCCAGGCGGCCGAGGCTGTCGCCCTCTTGCTTACATTACACGGGATTTCTCCGGGCGCTGCGAGCCTCCAACGCGGCGCGGTCCTTGATGATGTAGCGGGCGTCCTCTTTGTCGACGAGGCCTTCTTCCTTGAGCCGGGCCAAGGACATGGTCACGGCCTTCCGGCTGACCGCGAGATCATTGGCCATCGCGTCCTGGGACAGAGCCAGCTCCAGGCGAAGCCCCGATTCGACCGGGGTCCCGTGGAGATCGGCGTAGTCGAGGAGCAAGGCCGCCAGCCTCCGGTCGGTGTCGGCGAAGGCGAGCGCGCGCTGGCTGGAGGAGGCTTGGCAGAGGCGCCGCGCCAAATCTCCCGCCACGGCCAGGGCGAAGCGCTGCTCCACCCGCACCAGCTCGCGAAAGAGCTGGGCGGGGATCTGGAGCACGTCGCAGGTCTCGAGCGTCGTCACGAACTCCATCACCGGGATCTGTCCCAGCGCCGCGATCTCGCCGAACAAGGCCGGAGCGCTGAGCAGCTTCACCAAGAGCTCGGTCCCGTCCTCTCGCCGATGATGAACGCGCACCGAACCCGACAGCAGGCAGTAGACCGACTGGGGCGGGTCGCCTTCTTTGATCACCGTGCGTTTGGCCCGGTACCGCACGATCTTCCCCGTGTGGATCACGGCGGCCAAGGTCTTGGGCTCGAGGGCCTGCAAGAGCGCGTGGCTGGCGGCGAGCGCCCTGGCCTCTGCTTCCCCTGGCTCGTTCATCGCTCGGCGCGGCGATGTCGGCGGTCGGCGGGGGATCCGTGGCGGAGCTTCATCTCTTCGAGCTTCGACATCGCAATGGCCTTCGCTGCCGCGACCTTCTCGCCGCTGGCCAAGACCCCACCAACTTCCTCGAATTCTCGCAAGACCTCGAGCTGCTTTTCTGGGTCCAGGCGGTGCACCCCGGCCGCCTTGGTCCGGATCGCCTGCAGGGCACCGATCAGGAGGAGCCCCATGGTCAGCTGGATCTTCTCGGGCTCGATGCTGATGACATCGCCGTCGAAGTTCAGCGGATAGCCGCTGGCGAGGAGCGTTACCTCCCGCCCATCCTTCAGGGAGTAGCGGACCGTGGGCGGGAAGGTGGTGCTGTCCACCACGCGCTTTCCGCCCTTCTTGGCGCCGCTGCCGAGGGCCTCGACCTCGATCTCGACCAGCTTGCTGGAGGCGCTGCCCAGGATGGCCCCCTTCTTCAGGTGCGCGAGGTCGTCCTTGAAGATCGATCGCTTTCCGCTGGCCCCGATGATGATGTCGTTGTGCTCGAAGAAGCCTTGGCGCTCTTTCCCTGGCGCGGCGCGGGCGGTCTTGAAGCCGGCTTTGGCGGCGGCCAAGAGCGCGTTGTCGTCGGTGTCCAAGATGGTGACGATCGCGCCGCGCGCCTGGAGCTCACGGGCCAGAGGCTCGCCGATGGTGCCGTAGCCGGTGAGGCCGACGTGCTTGCCCTTGAGGTCCTGGACGCCGATGCCGCGGAGGCGCGCCTCCAGCTTGACGCCGAGCTTGTCCCCGATCATCGGGCCCTCGACGAACTTACCCCAGCTCTCGGCCACCGAGATCACCGAGCTCTTGAGCTCGATCCCGTCAGCCACGGTGATCCCTCGCGTCGTCTGCTCCACGATGGTGAAGCGGTGAGCCTCTTGGGCCAGCTCGGGGTAGCGCTCGAACATCATGGCGACCAGGCCGCCATCATCCATCACCAAGATCCTCTTCCCAGACTTCTTGGCCGAGGCGATGCGCTCCTCCATCGAGGCCTTCACCTCCTGGTACCAGGCCTCGAGATCGAGCGGCGGGACGCGCACGTCATAGCCCTTATCGACCAAGGTGTCGGCCACCGGCTGGGAGGTCGAATACGGAATCCCCACCACCGTGGTGCGCCCGGGGGAGAGCCCCAGCCGATGCATGGTCTCGAGCAAGGCCACCTTAGGCCCGACCAAGTGTTGAATGGCCAGACACTCAAACTCAGCAAAGGGGGTCGATTTTACCCCTGCAGCCAACTTATCGAGCAAGGGTAAGTGGTCGTTGATCTGCTCGAGCTTGGCCAAGCGGCTGGCGAGCTGGGCGGCAGTCTCATGAGTCTTTGGGGCCGGCTGCCCGCGGCCTTCGAGGCGGAGCTGCCCCTTGGTCCCAGCCAAGGCCTCGGTGAAGCCGTAGAGCTCGGGGTCTTGGCGCCAGGTCGAAGCCACCCAGGCCGGATCGGCCCAGCGCCCCGAGAATTGTCCTGGATATTGGGCCTCGAGCTGCTTGGCCACCGCCGCAAAAGGGGCCCCCGGCTCGGCCGCGAGGAGCGCATCGACCAGGAGCTTGGACCGCAGGATCGCGCCGCGGTTCTGCCAGTCCGGCACCAGGTCGGGGTAGCGCTCTCTGAGCCCGTGGATCGTGTGATAGTTGAAGGCCGGATACTCCGCGTGGAAGTTGGGGTCGGTCTTCAAGCCGGCGACGATCTCGGAGAGCGTCGTGCCCAGCGGCGCGCGCTCCATCTCATGCGCCACCCGGGTGGCCAGGTAGAGGTCGATGGTCCCCGCCGGGCGCTCGTTGTACCAAGGGAAGAGCTCGGGGCGGTGATGGATGGCCCGCGCGATCTTGTCCGGCCGGACCTTTAGCGCGCGGGCCAGCCCAGCGATGGTGAGGCCCGCGTGATCGGGGACCTCGTCGGCGCGCTCCCGCACCCGCTCGGCGAGCTGATCGAGCGCGTTGCGGCGAAAGGCGCGGCGGGCATCCTGGCCGCGCAGCTGGAGATCGTCGACGAAGGGGACCTCCGGGAACTTGGACCGCAGGTAGGCGATCTGGTCAGCGTGGAAGGTCGGATAGTCCCGCTTGAAGCCGGGGTCCTCCCGCAGGTCGTTCACGATCTGGCGGAGCGAGGCCTGGGGGTGCGCCTCGATGGCCTGGGTCACCTTCTTGGCCAGGGCCTCGGTGTAGCGGATCTTGGACTTCTCCCAGGGGAAGGCGCCCTTGGGGTCGAGGATCTTCTGAATGGCCGGGAACTCTTCGGGCTCAGACTTGAAGCGCTGCGCGAGGCGCTTGGCCATGGTCATACTATAGGCGCCCGGGTATTCGTCCTGGATGAGGTGCACCAGCTCGGTGAAGCTCGTACCGACCGGGGAGCGGCGCGCGAAGTCGGCCAGCACCTCCGCGTAGCGCCGCTGCTGCAGCAGCCGGAAGCTATCGATGTCGAGCTGTTGCCGCAGGACCGGATAGAGGCTGAGCGAGGAGGCCAAGGGGTGGCGCTCGAAGAGTTCCGGGCTCGAGTGCTTCAGGATCCGGTAGACCTGGTCCACCGTCGCGTTGAGCGGAGCGTCCGCCAGCGCGGCCTCGACCACCCGCTTGTCGGCCAAGGTCCAGCGCTCGCCATGCCCGGCCTTCTCGAGCTCCTCCGGAAGCCGAGCATGGATGAGGCTCAGAAGTTGGTTGACGCGCTTGCCGGAGAATCCCAGCGAGGCACCGACCTCGAGATACGTGTCGTCGGGCCGCTTCTTGACCGCGTCGATGAAGGTCCGCGCCTCGCCGTAGGCCTCCGCGTCCTTGTCGGCCCGAAAGTCCGGGACAATATCCGGGAAGAATCCCCGGAAGTAGCTCAGCTGCTGATAGGACCACTTGGGATAGTTGTAGCGTTGATGGAGGACCGCCACCATCTCCTTGGCTTCGCGGATCCCTTCATCATCGTAGAGCCGGCGGACCTCCTGACACAGACCCTCTAGCTTGGTGCGGTGAATTTCCTGAAACGAAGGGAGAATATCGCCGAACTTCTCATGGAGCCGATCGAAGGTGCTCCCGCTGAAGCCGCCGCCCAGCTTCTCGTCGAGGTGGCGCACGGTTCGGGCGAAGGACCAGTCGTAGCGGATCTCGGGATCCTGGGTGAGTTCGAAGACTCGCTGGGCCAGGTCGGGCGTCATCGCCCAGCGCTCGTGCCCATCGCGGCGGATCCCGTTCTTCGGCCCCCGGGCCACCAGCTGAAAGCCGTCCTTGCCGTGCGGGAGGGCCTTGGCGAACGGGAAGCGCTCGGGCTCGGCGGGCCAAGTCTCCTTGGCCGCGCGGCTCATCGCAGAGATCGTGGGGAAGCCGCCGTGCGTTCGCTCGAGCTGGGCCAATACCTGGGTGAGCGAGGTGCCCTCGGGCGCGCCGAGGAGCGCGTCGACCAGCGCATGCGAGGTCGCCGCCAAGACGCGGCTCCGCCAGCCCCAGGGGAAGGCGTCAGGGAAGCTGGAGAAGAGGCGACCGACCTGCCGCTCACCAAAGGCATGGCCCTTGAGGGCGGGGTCCTTCTTGGCCAACGTCACGAGCGCCGGAAGATCGGCGGTGGGCGGGGCCTCCCAATAGGCTCGAAAAATCGCCCGGGCTTGGGCCTCGGTGAAAGTATCGACCGTCTGTCCGCTCGAGATGGTCGGTGGGTGCTTAGCGGCGGGATAGTAGGAGGCGAAGGGCTGAAGCTGGCTCGAACGCGCCTCGACCTGGTCCGTGAGGGTCGGTAGCTGTGGGCTGACCTTGGGCGCAACCGGCGGCGGAGTCTCGGGGACTCGCGCGCGACTGCCGCCCTTGGCAACGATGCGGCCCGTCACGACTCAGCCTGCGGCGCCGGCCTTGGCCTTGGGGTAGATGGCCTTGAAGAAGTGCTCGTACATCGCCTGCGCCTGCGCTTCGGCCTCCACCCCACCGATGATCTCGTAGGGGACGCGCTCGGCCTTGAAATACAGGTCTGCGTAGTGCGGCAAGGTGGAGACGCCGCCGCCGTAAGCGTCCTTGGCAGCGTAGAGCACGCGGCCCATGTGGCCTTGGCTGGTGCAGTTCTGCATGCACATCCCGCAGGGCTCGAGCGACGTATACAGATCCATCTTGGCCGTGCCGCTCGCGTCTCGAAGCTGATCGAAGGCGGACCAGTCGGCCAGATCAGCCTTCTGAATCGTACCTTCGGCCAGCGCGTCCCTCAGGACTTCGGCGTGGTGGGGGTGCAGCTTCCCCTCCTCGTCGCGGATGAAGCCACCCTCGGAGACGAAGGCCTGGAGTGCAGCGCCGTAGCTGGCGATCTTCTGGGGGCCGAAGAAGCCACCCTCTTTGAGGGTCGCCGCGGTGTCGATGAAGCCCGGATCCTCTTTGACCCCTTGGCGCTCCAGCTTGGAGAGCATGGCCAAAACCTCGGGGTTGAGAGGGCCGCCCGAGTCGCGAAAGCGGATGAGTACGTTGGCCATCCCTGAGTAGGTACGCTGCGTCAGCGCGGCCATTGCCTCCATCTCCCCGTGCCGACGCCAATCGTGCAGCGGCGCATAGGCGCGGTTTTGACCGATCGAGACGATCTTGCCCTGGAGCGAGAGAATGGTCGCCGCGGGGGTGTTGTTTTGGGAGAGCGGCTTTTCGGCCAGCTTCACCGCCGCGCGCATCATCCGGCGATCGAAGTCGGAGACCGCTCCGCCCTTTACCTGGGTGACGCGCTCCGTGCTGGCGGCGGCGGCTTTGAGGGTCTGGGCCTGCTCAGCCAGGTTTTGAAAGGCCGCGCGCACCGACTTATGCGTGGTGCCGCCGTCGCGGAGCGTTTGGATCAAGCGGGTGGTGGCAAGCAGGCAGGCGATGCGCGGATCTTTGGGGTGCTGCTGTCTCAGCGCCTCGAGCAGCACCCCGGCCCGCTCGAGCTCGGACTTTTGCTTGGTCCCTCGCGCAGTCTTGGCCTGCTCCACCGCGTGGACGGCCTGCGCGAGCCCGGCCTCCGCCTCGGGCTGAGGCTTGAGCGTATAGGTGACCAAGGCCTCCTTCGGGATCCGCTTCATGACTCGCGGTCCTTCTTGGCCCGGAGGTCAACCATCGACAGCGGCTCATTCCACATCTCTGCCAGGTCGCCGAGGAGATCGACGTCGCCCGCCAGCGCCAACCTCCCGTCGGAGATCGCCGGCTCGAGCTCCAAGCTGGCGTCGAGGAACGAAGGGAAGAGCGCCTCATCCATGCGCACCAGGAGCTGTCCTTGCACCCAGGGGTCGACGCGCTCGGCCGAGGGCTGCTTGCCGAGGTGCAGACACCAGCGGCCGCCCTCGGGGCCGACGATCTCGAAGATCACGTCTGCGCGCCGCTCGCTGCTCGCGCCTCCGCGCTCGACCAGCCGCGGGATCTCCTCGTCGAAGAACTGCGCAGGCGTGGGCAGGCCGCGAAACATCGGTAAGCATCCTACCTCTGAGACAACGGCAGCGCCAGCGCAGGATGCGGGCTGGGGATCACCTAGTCCTGGCACCGCGAAGTTCTGACCGCTCGGGCCCTCAGGGCGAGCCGGCGGTCTTGGCGCAGCGCGCGACCTCCGCGACCAAGGCGCGGCCGAGGGATTTGTCGACGGAGAGCACCTCGCTGGCGACGCTGCGGGCTTTGGCGCAGTGGCCGGCGCGCGCCTCGGCCTTGGCTTGCTTGGTGAGGCCCACCACTAGGTTCTGCCGGATCGGCCCATCTTTGGGGCGCAGGCGGGCCGCCTTGCGCAGCAACTCCACCGCCCCCGCCTCATCCGAGGCCTCGAGCAGCTCGGCCGCGCGCCCGACCAAGCACCGCGCCTCGGCTCGATCGGGCAGCTCTTCGCTGGGGGCGAGCTTGCGGATCTCGGCCAGCTCTCGCTCCACCGTGCCGCAGCGATTGGCGTTGATCTCGGGGACCACCACCTCCTCGAGGACCGCCAATAGGTTGTGGGCGACCTCCTTATCGGCTGGCGCCTTGGCGTGCGCCTGGCGGTACAGCTCGAGCGCGCCGCGGACGTCCTTCTTCTCGTAGCGTCCCTGCGCCGCGAGCACCAAGACCCGCAGCTGATCGCGGGCCGCCTCGGAGCGCTCGGCGACCGAGAGCCCGGGGGTGGCCTCCAGCTTCCGCACATAGTCGAGGCTCTTGTCGGGGTCGCCCGACTTGGCGGTGGTCAGCGCGGCCATGCGCAGCGCGGCGATGCGGTTCTTCTCCAGCGTCCCCTTCACGGACTCATCCGCGCTGCTCGCGCAGACCAAGAGGCCTCGCTCGATTGCCGCCAGCGATCCATCGTAGTCGCCGGCCTTGCCGCGCACCCGCGCGATCTCAGACCACGCGAAGGCGCTGATCGAGGCCCGCACCGAAGGATCGAGCGGCAGGCCCTCGACGTCCTTCACCAAGGCGTTGACCGCTGGCTCGTCCTGCTGGTCGGCCGCCGCGGCGATCAGGCGCTCGGCCGCCGCGCGCAGGTTTTGAGCGACGGTCTGACGGGTCTCGGGATCTTGGGGCGCGACCTTCACCGCCGCCACCATCGAGCGATAGGCCCGTGGAACGCGCGCCGGGTCGGAGGTGAGCAGATCGTCGACGGCCAGCTGGGTGAGCAGCGCGGCCCGCTGATCCCGCAGCACCCCGCGCATCGTGGCGTCGTCGGCCAAGAGCTCGGCGCGCGCGAACATGGCCTCCGCTCGCTTGAGATCGCCCTGTTCTTGCAACAGCGAACCGCGGTTGACGTAGGTCGCGGCGGCCAAGACGAGGGTCGGGACGATGAGGCCCTTCTCCGAGACCAAGGTGCGATCCCCGGCGCCCACCGGCAGCGCTACGTCCTTGAGGATCGCCGCCATCGCCTCGGGGGAGGGATCGAAGCCGCCGGGGGAGGTCGTCTCCACGATGACGCCCAGCTTCTTCCCGCCTTGCTCGAGGAAGGCCAGCGAGCGCGCGTGGGTCGGGAGGAGCTGCCCGGAGATCTCGAGGCCGAGCTGAGCCCCGACCACGCCATAGAGCAGCGAGGCCGAAACGCAGTTGAAGCGGCCTTTCTCGAGGATCTCCCGGAGGGTGGTGGCGCGGGCCTCATAGGATCCCAGCAGCGCGCCCGGACCGTGCAGGCGGGTGAGGAGGCGCGCGGCACGATCGCGCAGGCTCGGCAGCGCGCTGAGCTCGGCGACGATCGGGGCGATGCGTTTGCTCAGCTCGGCCCTGGCGGCGGCGCGCTCGGTGGGATCGTCATAGCCGCTGGCAATGAGCGCGACCTCCATCAGGTCCTCTCGCTCGAGGCGGGGGCGAGGGCTGCCCTCGGCGGCCGAACGCTCCGGCGGCGCCGTAGAGGCGCAAGCGACGAAGGCGGCGAGCCCGAGCGCGACCCACGAGTCTCGGCGGCGCATGAGGGCGAGATCCTGGCGCGGACGCACGCCGGATGCAAACCCCCTGATTTCGTGCGAGAGAGCTGGGGTGGAGACGCGCGCGGGCGGGCGCTCTGGGTGGCTCGTCCTAGGACTGCTGACGATCCTCTCGTTACCCCCGGCGGAGGCTTGGGGGGCGGGTCTGGCCGCGCGCTTTCGGCCGCTGATCGCCCGGGAAGCGAGCCCGCTGGTGATCGAGGTGGAGGTCGACGATCCGATGGGGGCCTCGGCCTCGGCGGTCGTCGAGATCAAATCGAAGGACCGGGGCGAGTGGGCCTCGTTCACCGCCGAGCCGACCGACGTCTCAGGGGTCTACCGCTGTACGGCGCAGCTCAGCCCGCCGCCGGTCGCGGGGGAGCTGGTGCTGATCCGGGCCCGAGTGCTGGGCGCGCGCGGCGGGATCTTGCTCGAGCTCGGGCAAGACGAGGCGCTGGAGGTCGAGATCCTCTCCGACGCGCGCTACCTCGAGGCCGAGAAGCTCCTCACCCGCAAGGTGGAGTCCGAAGGGAAGCTCGATCTCATCGCCTACGTCGGCGTGGAGGGCCGCCTCGGCTCCGGCGCCCGCGCGCGGGGCGTGGTCTCCATCGGCGCGCGACTCTCCGCCAAGCAAGAGCTGGTGCTGGGCGTCGCGGTGGGGCCGGCCTTCGAGCGGCCGAGCAGCCTCAGCGCCGGCGGGCCGATCGTCCTCGGGGTCGAGGCGGCCTATCGCGCCTATACGGTGGTGCCGCTCTTGTCCGGCTTTGCGCCCTTCGTCGACGTGGTGCTGAGCTCGGACTTTCGTCTCCCGGGCTTCGATCCTGGGCTCGGCGCGCGCCTCGGCGTCTCCATCGATCTGTCGCTCGACGCGCGCCTCGACCTCGCCCTGGGCGGGGCCGCGCAGATCTTCAACGCCGCGGGCGGAGGCGAGACCACCCTCGGCTTCTCGGGCGGCCTGCGAACGACGCTGCGTTTTGGCTCCTTTGGAGAGGGCAAGGCCAAATGAGGTGGGCGGCGCTCCTGGCCGCGACGCTCCTCCTGGCCCCCTCCTGTAAGAAGCTCGACAAAGACGGGCGCCCCATGACGATCGGGCGCATCCGCCTCCGCACCTTCCCGAGCGGGGCGAGAGTATGGGTCAACGGCGATCTCAAGGTCGAAGCCACGCCGGCCACCCTCCTCCTCCCCGAGGGTCACTATGTCCTCGAGATGCAGCTCGAGGGAGGAGCGGTGCGGCGGGAAGAGATCGAATTAGAGGGCGGGGAGGCCAAAGAATATGACTTCAACCTGCCGCGCCCGCCGGAGGCAACTATCTCGGTACTATCCGATGAGGTCGGGGCCAAGGTCATCGTCAACGGGTGGACGCGGGGCACGACGCCTCTTTTGTACGCGGTGACCAAGCCCGGCGCGGTCGATCTCACCATCGCCGCGCTCGGCGGCCGCGCCAAGTCGGTGCGCTCGGTGCTGCTCCTCGGCGAGCAGAAGCGGCTCGAGGTCTTCTTCGACGACGTGCAGTCCCTGCCGCCAGAGCCCCCGCCGCCCCCTCCCCCGCCGATGTGCCAGCCCAAGCTGAAGGGATATCTCACGCTGGGCCTCGAGCCGGCGGGGGAGGTCGTCGATGATGAGTATCATGTGCTGGGGAAGACGCCGCTGAATAAGTTGCCGCTCGAGCCGGGGGAGTACAAGTTGCTGCTGCGCTCGGGGCAGAGGCAGAAGTGGGTGCTGGTGGAGGTGGAGGCGGAGAAGACGGCGATCTATCGGTTTCGGTTGTTGGAGCAGGACCGGTGAGGGGTGGGTGGGCGAACCCATCGAGAGCTTGTCCGCGGTGCGGGCCAATGACTTTCGTTCAGTTCGAGGTTCGCTCTTGAGGCGCTTTGGCGGTTTGCTGCGACGCAGCTTCGGCTTCGTAGCAGTGACGTTGCGCGGGACGGAGGTCTGGGGAAATGGGGGCGAACCTTAGGGTAGATGCGGTTCAGGCAGGCCTCATTCCACAGCACGCTGCGGAAGCGGGTGTGCAGGTATTTACGTGGACAGGGAGGACCGGCCAGGTTTGGGTTCCCGGCTCGGACCGAGCCTCGCTTTTGGCAGCGATACATCGCTTGGGCAGATCTGGGAGAGAGCTTCGGCTTGGACGAGTGCCAAGGGATGCTTCGAGATGATCCGGAGAGTCTCGTCCCTGCGATGCACGTCTTCGCTGTCAGTCAAGGCAAGGAGGCCAAGGTGGAAGCGCTTGAGATACTGCGGAGATGTCGCGAGGACGGGACAACACGCGGACGATACGTCGCCTCGGTGATCGAGGGCGTCTTGCGAAGCTCGGTTCGACGTTGAGCGGCGTGAAATCGCAGGCCAAGCACGATTCTGGCTGGCGCGGCCAATCGGGGTATTGGGACCTCACGCCGCCGACTGCGTCACCACCCCATGCCCCGCCTTCTCCAGCGCCGCCTTCATCTCGCTCTTCTGGAGCGCCCGGTCCCAAGCCTCGCCCGGGCTGATGAGCCCCTGCTTGACCAGGTTGAGGAGCGCGTCGGTGAGGGTCTGCATCCCGAGGTTCTTCCCGGTCTGCATGATCGAGGGGATCTGGAAGGTCTTGGCCTCGCGGATGAGGTTGGCCACCGCGGGCACGCCGAGCAAGATCTCGAGCGCCGCTACCCGGCCGCCGCCCACGCGCTTGCACAGGGTCTGGGCGATGACGCCCTTGAGGCTCTCGGAGAGCATCACTCGGACCTGCGCCTGCCGATCGGCGGGGAATTGGTCGATGATGCGGTCGACCGTGCTGATCGCCGTGTTGGTGTGGAGCGTGCCGAAGACGAGGTGACCGGTCTCGGCGGTCTCGATGGCGATCTTCACCGTCTCGAGGTCGCGCATCTCCCCGACCAAGACGATGTCGGGGTCCTCGCGCAGCGCCGCCCGGAGCGCGCTCGAGAAGGACTCGGTGTGAGTATGGACCTCCCGCTGATTCACCAGGCAGCGCTGGGGCTCATGGACGAACTCTACTGGGTCCTCGATGGTGATGAGGTGGTCGCTCCGCGTGCGGTTGATGAGATCGACCATCGCCGCCAAGGTCGTGCTCTTGCCGGATCCCGTGGGCCCGGTGACCACGACCAGACCCTTGTCTAAGTTGCATAGGTTTCGAACGGCCGGGGGTAAGTTGAGCTGGTCGGCGCTCAAGATCTGGCTCGGGATCACGCGGATCACGCCGCCCGTGCCGCGCCGATCGCGAAAGATATTGACGCGAAAGCGGGCCAGGCCGGGTAACTCATAGGCGAAATCAGCGTCGGAGGTGGCCTTGAACTTCTCGGCGGCCAAGGGGAGCGCGATGCCGAGGAGCCAGCGCTCGATCGTCTCGGAGCTGAGGACCTCGGCATATCCCGGCACGCCCTCGATCTCGCCGTCCTTGCGCAGATGGGGCTTGAGCTTGGCCGTCAGATGCAGGTCCGAGCCGCCGGCGGACACGAGCACGGCCAGGAGCGCGTCGATCTCGGCGCCGCCTTCCCCGCGCAGCGGCTCTACGGTCGGCAGCTCGATCCGCCCCGGGGTGTCCGCGGGTCCACTCTGCATGGGCGCGACCGGGAGAGGCTCTCCGCCGAGCGGGGGCTCGGGTGTCACCCGCGAGACCACCGGGAGCTCTCGACGGGAGCCCGGCAGCACATCGCGATAGTTGGGGACCGGGGCCTTCTCCCGGGTTCCCGGCGCTCCCGGCGCTCCCGGCGCTCCCAGCGCTCCCGGCACAACCCCGGCGCCTAGCCCTCCGAAGGGGCCCCGCCCGACGACGCTCGGCTCGGGCACCGGCGGCGGGCCCATCCGACCCGGGCGCTGGGCGTCGATGATCGCCTGGGCCTCCACCGCCTCGA
>Ga0154020_10004164_pt1 | contig 17275 bp, 22 predicted proteins | sample Klosneuvirus_201_FD_109709 | JGI IMG/M metagenome (GOLD analysis project Ga0154020, IMG submission 109709) | Active sludge microbial communities from wastewater, Klosterneuburg, Austria - Klosneuvirus_20160825_MG | ecosystem: Engineered > WWTP > Aerobic digester > Activated sludge | place...
GGAAAATCTTAATCCCTCCCGGCTCCGGATTGAACCGCTTTGCAAGGTAGGTAGTGATCGTATTAGGCGCTTCCTCTTTTACCATGATGTAACGATCCGGCGAAGCCTTGAAACTCCTGAAATATTCGCGCCATTGTTCGCCGTACTGCTCGCGGCTTTTGATCGTAACCCGGTCGTAACTGCGAAGATTAGACAATTGCCGTCCGCCGTACTTTGCCGCCTCCAAACGTGATGTTGCACACGGCGTATCCAGGCAAATTTCTGTACCTTCCTGTACTATCTCGCTTTCCGTAATTTCGCAAAGCAGGGTACCTATTCCGCCCTGTGGCGTGAGGAAATACACATCCCGGATATTATCGCCGCAATCATGCTCAACCCCGAAAACTATTTCCTCTCCGACAAAGGCAAATTCGGTATTGCCAGAGTTGCGGGCCTTTATCGTTATGCTGTATTTTCCTATTTCTGACACCAATATTCCGCCCGCGCTTTCGTCCGCAATCCTTTGCGGGCTAACGTTGAAATTCATAACCTGATACCATTCACAGGCAGTATATACGAGCGATGCGCTGTCGCTCGAAACCGTAGCGCCAACCTCCCAAATCTCTACCACAACCTCGAAATTATCCAGCGTGAACGGTGTTCCGGTTCCGTTCCCAATCAGATAATTTGTTCCGGTGAATGAATTTAAAAACCAAAGCCAGGCATAGGAATGCTCTGCAAGTTTGTGGAAAGTTGGTTGATTCGTCAGGAATTTTTGCCGCACTTGTCCGGGAATAGGAAAATCCGGGTGCCTGCTCCAATACGGCTCTATGCCGTATTTATTCCGCGTATCGAACGCAGCGTTAACAACGAACACCTCGTCAGACGGGTAGAAATTGCCGGACAACGGCTGACAATTCGCGTCTTTGTAATTCCATCCGTATTGAATTAGAAAACGGCTGCAAAGCGTATCGCCGTCCGCAGGGTCAATCTCCGATGTGGTCGAAAGGTCGGGCATTGGCGTGAATAGCAAACGCGCTGCGTCCTTGATGTAATTCACACACGTTTCCGAAATATCGTTGCATCCAACCAGCGGCCTAAGCCCTTCAAACTCGGTAATCGGCGAAGCGACATTCGTAACGCCGTCAACCTTGAAAAGTCGCGTTTGCATGGAATAACCATCTGTCTGTACCGGCGTCGTTCCGTTCGTAACCGTCACGGTTGCCCCAGCCCCGGTCAGCGCTGCCAAATCCATATTGGCACCGCTAAAATTGTCCTGCTCGCCGCAAGCATTCCACGTCACCACCGTATTTCTAAGAGCCAACCCGTCATCGTCAATCACGGCGTTTTGGGCAAAAAAGATATTTGCGTTCAGCATTTGCCGAAATGCCGCGCCCGTGATGTTGCCGCTTGATTGAATCTTCATTGCCGTTGCCGTGCTATTCGCCAACGCGCTGTTTACCGAAAAGGTATGCCCCCAAATGGTAAATTCCGTACCGTTTGCCGGGATCGATGCAATCGTTGAAGGAAAGTTAACGGTCAGCGTGGCAAACGTGCCTTCTGTGGCAAACACGTCTTCGTTATCCGGTTGCAAGCACCATTGCAGGCAATCGGAAACGACTACCGGATTTGTTGCGGGCGAACCGCTCGCCGGGTCTGTTGTGAGTGTTATTGCCATTTTTATCCCCTTCTGTTTTGATCTGAAATTGCTTCGCGTTCCAACCTGCGGTTTGCATCAAATAACCCCTCTGCAAGTCCTACGCGCAACTGTTTTGAAACTTCCGCCGCAATAATCGTTCCCATGCTTTGCCCTAATTCGTCGATCTGTTGCCCGGAAAATTCGGCTTTTGCTTCGACAGATACCGGCTGCCCGCTTACCTGCTGCGCAAATCCGTTTTGCGGTACAATCCCGACAACGCCACCCGATGCAAAGCCTGGAATAGATGTGCGGCGTGTTGCCGATTCACCCGGAACACCTGCCAGCGCAAAAGCATCTTGCCCGTAAAGGCTTCGCAGCGTGTTTTGCTGCCCTTTATTCAGCACCATTTCCCCCGGTGCAAGGTACGCCAAAACCGTGTCACCGTGTGGAGTTCGAGGCGCGTTTTGCGGCTCCCTGATAATCCCGGATTTTAGGCGTTTAATCGAACCGCCCGCCGCAAACTCTTCAATGCGTTCCGTGACATCGTTTCTGCTGAAACGAACCGTTTTGCTTGTTACCGTTCCGCCGTCGGCAAATTCAGAAACTGCGATAAGAACGTCGCCTTTTCGCGTCCGTTTGTTTCGCTCCTCCTTCACTACACCACCCTCTGCAAATTCCTGCGAATTGATAACGGCCAACTGTGCAGCACCAGCCGCCGCCGCAACCCCGGCTAAAATCAGGTTTGCAGGTGGCGGTGCGCCTGTAAGCGCCTTTGTAATTGCGAGCGCTGTGTTGATAATCGCCTCACGAACGGCTATTTTCTTCCGTTCCCTTGCCGCTTCCTTTTCAATTGCCGCCCGCTTTACGGCCGCTTCCTTTTCAATCTGCTTTATCTTTGCTTCATTCCCCTGTGCCGCCGCGATTTTCCCCTGTGTTTCTGTGTCAAGTTGCGCCAATGCCGCGTCTGTTTCGCGCTGCAATCGGTTGTTTTGAATTTGGGTAAGGCTGTCGGATATTGTTTGCGCGGCCGTTAGGGCTGAATCAATTGCCTGCTGCTGCAATTCTTCGCGCCGCTTCAATTCCGCCGCCGCGTCCTCTTCTTGTTGTTTCCTTATTGCCTCATTACCTTTTTCCCTTTCTTCCCGGAATTTCTTTTCAGCGTCGTTTTCAGGTACTTCAACTTTGAATTCAACCGCTTTCAATGACGCCTCCACCGCATCCGCAACCGCTTTTGCTTCCTGAATAAGTTTTTCTTTCGCGTCCGGCTCAAATACCAGTTCAGGCTGGATCGTAAGTTCCGGCTGCTGCGAAACGTCTATTTCCGGCGCTACCAAATCCCGACCAAACAGGCTTTTGAAAGTAGAGGCCAAAAGCGCTTGCTCGGTTTCTTTCAGCCGATTCTTTGTTTCAACCAGTCGTTTATTCAGGCCTTCCAGGGCAGGGCTGCCGGGCGCTGTCGCCTGTATCTGTTTTTCAAGTTTTGATATTTCGTCACGTAGTGCCGCAACGCTTCCGGCCTGTGCATTGATTTCGTCTTTTGCCGATTTCGCATTGCCGCCAAGCCCTTGTATTTTCTTTCCAGCATTTTCGCTTTCGGAACCCGTCTTTTTAGTTGTGACGGCCGCCGCGTCGCCTGCTTTTGCAAAATTTCCGAATTGCCCGGCAAGGTCGGTTGTGAACCCGGCTAAATCGCGCTGCTGCTGGGTTAACCCCTGATCTCCTCCTCCTATGCTGAATGCGTCATCAAACGCCCGCCCGGTTAATTCTAACTCTTGTTGAAGTTTTTGCAGTTCTGAGCGCGCATCGTTCAACGCTTTTATATTGCTTTTAGCCGCGTTCTCAACCGCTATTTGGTCTAATGCAGCCGATTGGCCTAATCCTCCCTGCAAGCCCGATGACTGCCTTTGCTGCTCAATGTCCTGGACAGAAAGGTTCCCCTGCTTTTCAAGCCGCCGGACCTCCAGCGTTTGCTCAATTATCTTTCCGGCGATTTCTTCCTGTGCCGTCGCTTTACGGCGTTCAGCAACCGAACGAATGATACTTTCGGTCAACTGGTCTTGCAATTGGCTCAATTCCTGAACGCTTGCTTTTTCCAGGTCCAGCCCCTCTAAGTATTTAGGATAGGCTTTTTGCAATTCATCAATTGCCCTTTTCCTCTCCTCTTTGCTGCTGACATCTGTTTTCAGGATTTCAATATTACGCCGCACTGCCTCTGTTTCCTTTGCGCTTTCCTTTGCTATGTCTGCCTGCGCATCTGCCAACGTTTTTGCAGCCTTTTCCGATGCGCTTGCGCTTTCCTCATAAGCCTCCCACGCCGCAACAAGCGCATAAGTAGCGGCAATTACAGCGACAAAAGGCAGTGCGGATTGAGCCAATGCCAAAGCCCGCGTTGCCGTCGCCTGAACACCGGCCGCAATTGCTGCACGACCTTGCGCCGTTGTCATGGTGTTGGTTGCGGTTATTGCGCCGGCTTCGTTGACCGTCAATATTCCAAGCGACACGCCCAATGTTTTCAAAAGTGGCAATGCCGACAAAATCCCCTGCCTGTTCAGGTAAATGAGCGCCGCCGCAAACTCAATGGCCACCAATTCATTTTCCTTGAAAAAATCCACCGTATCGCCCAATACGCCTACCAAATCCGTAAGGCTGTTTGCAATAGCCGCAATAGCGTCCTGCGCATCCGTTCCTGTGAAAGCCCCGGTTATCGCGTTGCGCAATTTTTCCACCGCCGCCGCTGCGTTATTGTTTTTCACCTCGAATTCGCGGGTAATGCTGTCGGTATTTTGCAGCGTTTGCCCGGCTTCTCCTATACGCTGCCGTAGCAGATCGGTAGAGCCGCCCAATTTTCCGAACACTTCTATCGCGCCCTGTGCGCCTATGCCAAGCGTTTCGAGCGTTTGCGCAAAGGCTATGTTTGTCGTGCTATTTGTCGCTATCTTTTCAGATACCAATGCCAGCGCCCCGACAATATCGGTTTCAACCAATTTCGTGAACGTGTCGGCAGGTTCACCAATGGCCTGCGCAAATATCTGCGGTGATCTTGCCACCTCTGTCAACAGTCTGGATACGGCAGTAGCGCCCCTTTCAGGATTAATTGAAAGTTCTGAAAGGGTAGTTGATAAGCCGATAATTTGCGCCGTCGTTGCGCCCAAAGGAACACCGGCACCGGCGATACGCCCGGCAAAATCCACAATGCTTTGCCCGGTTGCGTTCCCCTGTGCCTCCAGGAAGTTAACCGCGTTACCAAGTTTCAGAATATCATCCGCCGCGTTCTCTGTTTTGAAGTCGGTAAGGACATTGCGAAGCCCGGCAAATTCGCGGGTAAGGTTGTCCACGTTCCCAAATTGATCTCCCAAAGCGACATTGAGAACATCAACGCCAGACGTAAAAGCCTCTAATTGGTCGGTAGCGATACCTAACTGCCCACCGATTTCGGTGATCTTCAATTGGTCTGCCAGGCTTGTCCGGGTATCCCTGAACTTCAACACCTCTGACAGTTTTTCCGCCTGTTCGATTGTCAGCCCCGTTGTTTTTGCGACGTTCGCAATGCTGTCAGATAGCCGTGTGTTTTGCTGGATAATTTCATTTACGCCGAACCCTGCCCCGATTGAAAGCAGAACGTTGTTTAGTCCATCAAACGCCGAACGGTAGTTCCCGACGTTGCCGGTAAACCTGCCAATACTTTGTTCTATACCGTCAATTTGCTTTTTTACATTCGCCGCGTTTGCAATCAGGCTTTGGCCAAATGGGCTTGCCCTCTCTGTTGCTGACAGGATTTTGATTTGGTCGGCCAATTTGCCGTACTCAATCCGCAATCCCTGTAAACTGTCTTTCGGAAACTTTGCCGCCTGAAATTCGCGGTTAAGTTGCTTTTGCTGCTCTTTTAATTCAGCCGTTTCAAGTTTTGCATCTGTGATTTTGGCAACCAGTTCTTTGAACGAGTCGCTGCCCGCGTCCGCGCCCTTCAACTCTTTGTTCAGCCGCCGGATTTCTTCGCGTAAGGCTTCGATACGCCGGGCGGCTCCTACGTTTTCAATTTCAATCTCGAAAAGTATCTTTCTTGCCATTACACAAAAATTCTAATTGGTTCAATTTTATCCAGTTCCGGCGCAATGACAATTTCCAAAGTCAGCCCCGTTTTTTCCTCCAATATCCTGCCGATCAAATCCAAGTCCCTTTCGATAACCGTTGAGGCAAATCCGGTTCTTGCCCCCGTGGAAGAAAACGCGTAACTGCTTCGGGTCGGCATACCTTCGCGTTTGTGCTTTGCCGCCGTCGCGAACGCCGCTCGTACGCCTTCGCGCCCGGTAACGCCCCGCAAATTCCAAAACCGGATCAATCCCTGAATGTACTTTGATGTGCCGCCACCGCCACCGCCCGGCGTGTAAGGTATGCGCGAAGCGGGTACGCCAAACTCAATAGCAAGCCCGTAATCTTCGCACTCCATTACCGCCGTAATCGTATCCCCCTGCACATCAATTTCATATTCCAGAGATTCGGATAGCCTGCCTGTAAGGTTGTGCCCCTGTGCTTTCAACTCTGCCCGCATATCGGTTTGCAGCCGCTTCATTGCAGCCTCTAAGCCGAATACGATGCTTTGTTCAAAGTCGGTCATGTCATTCTTTTTTGTCAAGCATTCGCCGCGTTTCCGATTCGGCCTTTGCGCCAACGCGGACGGCGATAATGGCAAAAATGCCAATGAAAAGCAGGATTCCGCCCAATATTTTCAGCGCTGTTTCCATTTTTATCCGCAATTTTTGCACCCGCTTTCGCGCGCCAAAACGCCAAAGTCGGGCAGATTAAAGTTTGGCTCTGTTGCTTCGCAGTTTGAAAAGCAAGCCGTAAAATTCATTGCTGTGCCGTAAATCTTGTTTGCCTCAACTGCAATCCGGTATGCCGTCACGTCCTTATTCCAACTTCCCATCATGCCGCCAAAGTCAGCGTCGGGCGCGTATTCACTTATTCCACCTGTTTCTTTCAGGTGGTCAAGGTAAACAGTGTTCCAAAAACCAGTTTCGCCACTGGGCTGCAAGGTAGCGCCCCGCACTTGTGATAGGTAGTATGCGGCGTCAAACAAAAGCGCCTCGGTATCGGCAAATATTTCGTTAACCGTCCGCTTTTCGCAACTTTCACACGCACACGCTTTGCAGTCATCCGATTGCTGGTCAACAACCGCAATCTGATAATTATAACACCGCTTTGTCTGTTTTTGAAAGGGACGTTCGGTAGAGAAGGAAAGTTCGGTAAGCAGCAAAGCCGGGTAGTTAAACGTGATCGGGTCGCCATACCCGCTTTCGTGCCACTTGCGTGACCAAAAGAACTGTTTGCCCTTGTCGCAAATCGTTGCGCCCAAATTCGGGCTGACCAATTCCGCGCCGCGTTCCTTTTGCATCACCCGGAACGTCTGCAACTGCCGACATTTCCACACCTTGCCGTTCCCGCTGCCGGGTGTGACGTATTGCGGCGAAAACATAACCGCCTGTTTTAAGGCGTTGTAAAAGTCGGATTGCGTTGCGTTCACGTTTGCGGTTTTGTGTTTTCAATCACTATTTTAACTTTCGGACTCTTTGCCTTTCCAGGCTTTACGGCCTCAATATTTGCCCCGTCGCTATACGAAAAATCCGCATCCGTTCCCGTGCTGGAAACGTAGCGGACTTGGCGGCGGTCAGAACGACCGATAAAAATTACCGTATCGCCGGTGTTTTTTATATGTCTCATAACATTGCGTTTTCTCTGCTGATAGCCCGCACCGCGTCTTCAAAACGACTGCGCAAGGCGCTTTCCATCGGCGTCATTTTGGGATGATTAAACCAACCCCTTTCGACAAGCGTACCGATGACCGAACGCCAACCAATCCGTTTTTGGACTTCTTTTTGATGACTGACAGCCCTTTGGTATGCTTCCCTTTCGGCTGCTGCTTGCTTTGGATCGCTGCTGCGAGGGCGAAAAGAGGGGGGATTAAAGAACCAATAACAGGATGCGTCCTTTTTGAGTGTATCAACAAACCTATCAAAAAAAAATCCACGTCAAGGGCAGTTTTAGTGTCAATGCCCTGAAAATGAATCATTCGGTTTTGAATCCACCTTTCGCGGTCGCCGTCGTTTGCCGGCAGCCTTTCGCCTTCTTTCCGTGCCAGTATCGCAATCACCCGCAAATACTGCGCAAACATTAGATTCCCGTTCGGGTCGCCGTCCAAATCAATTTCTACCTCCAATCGGTTTATTTCCCGCATCATTTCGCCGTCTTTGTCGCCGCTCTTTGTTATCGCTTCCTTTAACTGCTTTATGCGCTTTGCTCGCTCTCCCTTCGGGTCGCCAGCGTCTTTAATCTGCTGGTTGAACCCGCGTATCGTTTCAAACGCCTCAACCGCCTCTGCCGTCTCTACCTGTGGCAATACCGGCAACCCGCCCGCCAATTCAGCCGCCACAATATACGGAATTTTGAAGGTTTCCCCGTTGTATTGAAAACTGAAATTGTCCGGCGTTCGCGCCTGCCCCTTGTAATTTGTCAAGGCGTTTACAATCCAGCCGTACAACGATCTAACCCCTCCGTCTAACTCTTTGTGCTGCTCCCATTGTTCGCCCACCTTCGCCTGCAATATTTCACCCAATCCCACGCCGGTAGCCTCTCCAACCGCTTGCGCCATTATCTGAATAGGGTTTACATCTTCCAGGCCTAATTTTTTCATTTCAACCAGGAAGGAAACGTAACGCGATAACGGAACATCGGCAGCCGAACGAGGTAGCGGGATTTCGGCAACTACGGTGCCGTCAATTCGTTTCAGTCGTGCAATGTTTTCGGTCATCCGTTTACGTGCTTTTTCAGGGTGTTTGCAAGTTGGCGCGGGGTTTTGCCCTGCAAAGTATCCTCTGTTTCGCCCATCGTAAGCAATACTTCATGTATTGCCTCCTGGTCGTATTTTCTTAGCAGTTCCTTCCAGTCAAGGTCGGCAGCGTCTGCCAATATTCCGCCGCTAACCGCGTCAAATGAGTCTAATATTGGCGAAAGTTGAGCGTTTGCCAGTTCATCGGCAGTTACTACCGTAGCGTTATCCTTTGCCCGAACCCGCACCTTTTCTGTAACTCCTTTGGCATTATCCGCCGCAACAACTTTTCCGGCTCCCAACCTGTCGCTTTGCTGCGCCATTTCCGCTAACCGTTTTGCTCTGTCGCTCCCCGGCTTCGGCGGTCGTCCTGTTGGCGACGGGCTGTGCCGATCCGACCTGCCGCCTGATTGCTTTCCCAATTTGCGCTCTGTTGATACGGTGATGTTGGCAACACGGTTGGCCCGCAAAACCTCCTGAAATGCTGCGCTACCGTAAAGCCTCGATCCCATGTCGCGCAATTGATTCATCGTACTTTTGTGCGCCGATGTGCTTGGCCGTTTTGCTATCTCTGCATACCATTCGGCAAAGGCTTCAAATTCCTTTTGCTTTTGTTCGTCTTGAAATGTCATTTAAACGATTGTTTAGTTTATTGAACTTACCCGCCGCCTGAATTGGCGGACGGTCTTTTCTTCGCTCAAAATCATGCCGCAAAGACAATCCACACGGTCGTCATGTGGCGCATTCGGGAACGCTGCGCATTCATCCAGGAACGCCTGTGTCCATCCCGCGCCCTTTGGCAGCAATACCCGCCCCGCTTCCAATCGCGCCGCTATGCTGTTTACCCGCGCTATCTTGCTATCCTTTGGTGGCTCTGATTCCAGGATGTTTAATTTTGTTTGGCGTTTCAGGACTTGCACAATACTTTTTCCTGTCGCCTTCGGTTCCACACGGGCAAGACTTCGCACCCCGTACCCGTTTTCATTGCAAAAGTCCAAAATAAATTTGGTTTGCTCCAAAAATTCTAACCATTCGGCCCTACACTCCAAAACGTAGTAATCTTCGCCCCTCTTAACGTATGCAATTCCAGCCGTCGGGTCGTTCGCCTCTTTGTCTGTGTATGCTGTATCGAAAAAGAAATTCACCGTTTCGCCGGACAAATTCACCTTTCGAGGATCGTAAAAATCAAACCAATCCCGCTTTATTAAATTGCCTTCTTCGGGCGCCGGCCGCTGCTGATAAAGAGCGTTCCATGCCCGACTGCCTAAATCGCTTTGCATTTTCAGCAACTTGCCCCGGCTGTACTTTCCTTCCCAAAGCGCTTCGCCAATATCCCGGTATTGTTCCGGGTGTTCGCAAAGTGCAGGCAGATTTACAATTTCGGTCTTAACCCCGCTTTCGCCGTCTTCGATCTGCTTTAATATCCGGCCTGTGAGGTCATCTTCGTGCCACCGCGTAGCGCAAACAATCTCTATCGCGTTTGGCTCAAATCTGGTTTTGAATGTCGTTGTGTACCATTCCCAGGCCGTGTTCCGATACGTTGCGCTGTCTGCCTCTGCGCTGTTCTTTACCGGGTCATCAATTATTCCAACCGTAGCACCCGCCCCGGTTATGCCGCCCCCTACGCCCGCGCTGATTAGGTAACCCTTGCTGTCGATTATGTCGAACCTGCTGTTATTCCGCACTACTCCGGCGTCCTTGCCTTCGCTCAATCGCGTATCCGGGAATAGCGCCCGGTAAGTTCCCCCGGTCATTATCCGTTGCACGTCCCGGTTCATCGCCGATGCAAGGTCAGCCGAATAACTTGAAAGTATCACCTGCTCGTTCTGCTGCCTTGCAAACAACCATGCCGGGAATAACCGGCTTACGATCTGCGACTTTCCGTGACGCGGCGGCATCATTACAATCAGCCTTTCAAATTCCCGATCAGCAAGGCGTTGCGCCGCGTCAATCAAAACCAAGTGATGCCAGTTGAAAACGTATTCCGGCATTACGGATAAGATAAAATCTTCAAACGTGTCAGCGCAAATACCTGCTATCAGCCGCGTTTCGAGCGCCGCATCCTCCTGTAATTCCTGCTCCAACTTTTGCTGTGCTGCCGTCATTCATTGCCAGAATTTGCTTTTGCTTTTCTTACAAGTTCCAACATTTTGCGCTTTTCGTCCGTAGAAAGGGTAGAAACGTTGATCTGCATTGCTTCGCCGTCTTTGTTTCCCAAATTCAGATTTAGCGGCACCTTTCCCTCCGTCCTGTCTAAAACAATCTCAATGCTCCTTTCCCGTCCCTTTGCCGCGTTTGCAAGCAGCCGCCGCGCCACAGCCTGAGCCGTTGTCAGTTTTACCCTAACCTGAACCTTTTGACCCGTAGGCTTTTGGTTTTCGTCCAGAATTTCCGCATCCTCGAATATCGCCCAACCGTCGCTTTGCAGTTCCTTTTTAATGAGCGCACTGATTAAGTCCGGCTGCTTCCGGTTTTCCGGCTGTCGGTCGCTGGTAAATGGCTTTGGATTGTCAGCCGCTCTTATGTTTCCTCTACCTCCAGGCATAATTCGACGTATTTTCGACGTATTTAATTATTTAATCAAATTTAAAAACTCTTGTCTGCAATTTAAGTCCGTGCGAAACACCCCATTCATTTTGCTGGTTGTTGTCCATGTATCATGCTTTTTTACCCCGCGCATTGCCATACAAAGGTGCTGCGCTTTCAATACAACAGCAACCCCAACGGGCGATAACTCTTTTTGAATCCTGTCTGCAATCTGCTGTGTTATCCTTTCCTGATTTTGAAGCCGCCTTGAATAAAAATCAACCGTCCGCGCCAATTTGCTCAACCCAACAATTTTGCCATTCGGAATATAGGCTACATGCGCAACGCCAAAAAATGGAGCAATATGATGCTCACAAAGCGAGTAAAAAGGAATGTTTGTTTGTAAAATCATCTCATCCATGCCCTCACTATCAAATGCCGTAAACTCAAAATTTGGCACAGCAAAAAACTCCTTTAAAAACTTTACATACCTTTTCGGCGTATCTTTTAATCCTTCGCGGGTCGGGTCATCAAAGTATTCGATAACGCGCAAAATGTTTTCCTCTAATTCAACTTCACCTTTATGCTCCCAAGGAAACCGCAACCACTGCCCGGCCATTTTCGTTTTATCAAATGCCGCCAAAAATGGCTTGTCAGGGAACGCCGCTTGCCACTTCAGAAGGGTTGCCCTGCTATCAATAAGGTCGTCACAAATAACGTCTGCCTCCTCTGGCGTATCAACCGGATTAACGAGCGCCGCGATATATTGCCCACCCCTCGGCACTCCGTAGTATTTCAGGTTTTTATCCCAACCCGATACCGCCGCCTGTATTTCCTGCCAACTTATAAAACGCTCCACACCTTGTGCTGCTGAACGCTCAACTTCCATTTTGGGTGCTGTAAACATAATTCAATGCAATGTTTTAAGTTTTTGTCATTTATGGCGTTTCCGTCCGAATGTGGACTTATCCAATAGTGTTCCGCAGTAATCGCCGGTTCAGGTATGTTTTGCCCAAAGTGCCGCACATAGCGCAATTCAGTAACGCCGTTCTGGAAATTCTTTTTAACAACGTGTTCCGCAACTTTTGGGGATACGCAAATAAAATCAAACCCGGCAGGTGGGGCAACAAGTCCTGATGTTTCTAACGCCTGAAAATAGCCCTGCGCTTTAAAAAACGCCGTATGCTCGCTTTTTAATTGATCGAGCGGCTCCCCGCCCGTCCACGTGATTTCCTTGCAACCTGCCGCATTGTGCTGCATCCACTGGAGAATTTCAACAACTTCCATTTCTTTGCCACTCTCGAACTCTGTGTCGCACTTGATACCCATTGCATAGCAGGCGTTTTTTGTTTTACACCCCTGCAATCTAATAAAAACAGTCGGTGTTCCCGCCCGTGCGCCTTCGCCCTGTAAACTGTAAAAAATTTCAGATACTTTCAATTTCATACGCTGCGGAGCATTTACGGGTTTCTTCAACTGAACATTTTATCAAAATGCACCCCGTTCCTTTAAGAATGTCGGGAGCGATGTTTTCAACCATGTGCTTTGCAATGTTTTCGGCTGTTGGGTTAAAGGCCACAAAAACAACGCCAAGCGGGTCTGACTGTTTAAGGGTTTCACAAAGCGGGTCTTTCTCCCAAAGCAAAAATTTGTGGTCGTAATTATCTTCCAGCCATTGACACAGCCCGGATTTGATAACCGAAAAATCTAAAACCCTTCCCACCGCGTCAAGGCTACCCGCCGAAATTGTAAAATAAAATCGGTAGTTGTGGCCGTGCAGGTGAGCGCACTTGCTTTCGTGGCCGAATACTCGATGCCCGCAAGAAATATCGTGATATCTTGTCGCTGTAATCATATCCAGGCGTTTTGCTTTGCTTCATAAAATCCTTTCGCCCGCAATGCTGTTGCCGGGTTGTCAATATCTCCAAACCCCCACTCGTTTTTGGTTTTCGACCCGTTGTAATCGGTCATTGAGTAGTCAATTACAATTTTCAGGCAGCCCAGGTCTTTTGCCAGTTTCCACGTTTCGGCTTTTGTTAGGTACATTAACGGGGTATGGATGCGGATGTCTGTGTCCATCGCCAGGGACACGGCCAATTGCTGTGCATCAATGAAGCGGCGGCGGCAGTCGGGGTACCCGGAAAAGTCGGTTTGGCAGGTTCCGGTAATTATATCGGTAATCCCCTGCTCATATCCACTGGCTGCTGCGATTGTCAAAAATAAAGCGTTCCGCCCGGCTGTAAATGAATTTGGCAGGTCTTGGTTAATGTGGTGTTTGTCGTTATGGTCTTTGGTATGGTCGGTCAGTGATGACCCGGACAATAACCCTTTCAGGTTAATTATTGAAAATTGAACGTCAGCCAACCGCGCAATCTCGCCGGCTTGTTGAAGTTCTGCAACGTGCTTTTGCCCATAGTCGAACCCAATTGCTTTTACTATGTCAAACTTTGTTTTTGCCCAATATAGGCAGGTCGTTGAATCCTGTCCGCCCGACAAAAGCACCAAACATTTAGAGATGCCGTTTTGCATATTGCTGGAATTTAACCCACTCTTTGAAATTGTTAATTGCTACGGCTCTGGCGTTTAACCGCGTCCCGGCTGGTTTGTCAATTTGGGCAATTGTCTCGCCATTGAACTTGTAAATTGTTCCGCTTCTGTTCCCATAAAGCCACGTAGTTGAATCTACGGAATCAAATTTGTATTTCTTCAACCCCTCTAAATTTGTGTAGCCAAGTCCGTGAACCTTTGCCCCCGCTTCATGTGCTATATCAATAAGGTTTTTAAAAATTCGATGCTCCTCGCCTTTTATTTCTTTTGTCACAATCCCGCCAATGGCAACATATTTGTAATCTTTTACCATGCCTTTCCAGTAGTCAAGGCCTCGCGACTTATGCCAAACCGGGACGGGTTGAAGTCCGGTCTTTTGTTCGATTATTTTTCGTAGCCGCTCTACCTGTTTTATCCCGACCACTACATCAATGTCCAATTCAAAAAATTTTTGTATTTTATTTTCTACAATGCAATTGCAATACTTGTGTACATACTCATCCCAGTTAACCTTCCCTCCATTTCCGGACATAAAAGTAAAAGCACCAGAATCCAAAAAAAAATCCCAGTGGTTCCCACGGATATACGGCAGCATCCAATCGGAAAGGTAAATGAATGATTCCAAAATTGATATTTTACCGTCTACCTGTTCAATTCCCCGCTTTGCCTCGTTGGAGTACGGTGCGCTTAAAAATAAGTCCATTGCTTTATCTGGTTTATTAAGCCGCCATATATGCGCAACATTGCCGCTCGGGCCTGCCAAAAATATATCCATAACATAAGGCATCGAACAAGTACCTGCCAAAAAAATATTCATAATCCGAGCAGTTTCCAAACTGCTTGTTCGGGTGTTTTTTCAATTTTTAGTAAAGCGGTTTTTACAGTTTCAACTTCCTCTAAGGTGTATTCCAAAACAATTTTGCCAGTTTGCAAATGCTCGCCGCTGGTTGTATCGCTTGAAAAAAAGTCGCTCATCTCCTCATCTGTCAATCCAACGCCCAAACCCCCAAACACAAACTCCGGCACTCCCATGTCCCGCAATTCGTCCATTTCAAACTCCCAACTTGAAAGAACATCAGCGTCCCATTTACCGTCGTGCGTATTGTCCAGGATTGCCCGCTTTCGCATCGTATCTGTCGGCACATCACTTTCAATCATGCACGGTACTTCTTTCCATTTCAGCACTTTTGCCGCCGCGTGTGCGCGTTGAAAACCGGCATAACAAACATATTGCCCATCTGCGAAATTAACCAGGCATGGGCGGTTATCGAAAAAAGTCGGGTCTTCCTTTATTCTTCCTGCAAGGCGCTCCAAATCTTCCCGCGTAATAGTTCGCGGGTTGTCTTCCAAAAATTTAAGTTCGCTGAATTTCAATTTTGCCGCTCTTACTTCGCTCATTTTCAGAAAATCATTTTGGTGGGCCTTGCCCCGTTCTCGCATTTGAAATTCGGGGTTTGGGCAGGCGCGCAATTCATTTTAGCGTATTCCATCAGACGCTTAATCGAACGCGGTTTAATCGCGTCGTACGCCTTCACAAGGTCAGACATGAAAAAGCCGCCGTTTACTGTATCATAGCTCACCTCGTTAAATGCACAGGCAAGCAGCCAATACATTTTGGGCTTCGGTGCCGCTGCCCGCGTCTGTGGGCGGGTCATGAACTGCTGAATCCGCATTTCACTGGCGTTGAACGGGACGAACTTGTCTTTTATGCGCTTACTTGCGCCCCGGCTGAACTCACCTGCAAAGCAGCAATCCAAAATGATAATTACACTGCCAGCGATTTGCTCGACAGCGCGCCGGAAGTCGCTTTCTGGTATGACTTCAATTTTTGAGCCGTTCCAAAAACAGATACCTCCCTGGAATCCGTCATCTTCTGTGAAGTCATCCAAGTAGGTTCCGTGACCTGAAAAGCAAATGTAGGTAGTATCCTTTTCGGTGCAAGCGTCCCGCAGGCTTGCGCAATCGGCGTAGAACCGTTCTGCGCTGTAAGTACCCGTCAGGGTTGCGCCGTAGGCATTGCGCGGCATACGGTTGTATATGTTGGCCGCGTCGATCTCGCAGCCGTTCAGGGCGTATTGCGACCCTGCGTAGTTCAGTCCAATGATTAGCGCTCTTTTCATTCGCTGTCTCGGTCAATTGCGTCGGTTATCATTTGCATACGACTTTTTTCGATAAACTCCGAAATACTTACCCGCTGTAATGGTCGGACTTTTATATCCGGATTGTTGCGGTTCGTCACCATTTCTGCAAGCCTTCCCGATTCATCCGCAACGTAAAACACAACCTTTCCCAGTCGGGTTAAGGTGCCGTCGAAATCTTTGCCGGCGTGTCTGCCTTTCAGAATTTGGATGTTGCAATTCATCTTGCCTCAAATATTCGCTTCATTGGTTGATATTCAAGCGTAAACCCCAAATACCTTTCAAGTCTGCGCTTTGATCGCTCGAAATCAAACATAAGATTATCCAACAGGTCGTCTGCGAGAAAAGACTGGTTGTGCTCCAAAACCTTTTTCAGAAAGGTATCAGAAACCGAAAATGGCCGCTTGGCATTTCTCATAAATTCGATTCTTTCGTCAATCATTGGTACGGCGAATATTTGACTTCATCGGATGCAAATTTACGGATGAATTAATCCTAATTCAAAAAGCGTCTTTATCCCTTTTGGCGTTATCAGGTTGAATCCTTCGCCTACCCGTTGCGCCATTCCAGTTTTCAAAAGAATATCCCGCTCAACCTTGTTGACCAAATCGCCGTCCCAGGTTACCCTAAGCAGTTGCAAAAGTTGCTCAATCCGCCCCTTTTGATTTGTGGCCGCGTCTGTCTTATAAAGGTTTGCGTAGTCTGCCATGCTGCAAATTTACGGTTTATTTCAAATGATTGTACTTTCCAACTTCCTTTGTCCATTCCGGCGGATTTGGGTCTTTTGGCCGTATGCCAACTGGGAAAATGATTTTGCTTATTTCTCCGCCTTTTTCAGGCTTGAAAAGTTCGCGGGTTTCGGCGGTGGTGGTTTCGGGGCTGTTTGCTTGTTTTGGCTTCATTGGAAATGATTTTCATGTGTTTTGTGAGCAAAAATTAAGCCTAACTGTCGACCATCGGAAATGCCCGCTAATCGCGGGGCAAGTCGTCGGGCTTGGAGTTATCAGATACCGGAGAAAAACCAAAGATATGCCAGTTGCCAAGGCTGCGTGATTGTTTGAGTCCCGGCCAAATGGCGGGAAACCGTAGCGTCGTGAACTTTCACGTCTTTTTCAGCCGCCCACCGGATGAAGTCACGGGCTGTTTTCCCTGTGACTTCAAAGTTTTGCTTTAGGTCGGTGTGGTTCATTTTCTTGTGATCCTTTTAAAAAGTTCGTTTATCCCATTACACCAGTCTGCGTTTTCTTCATTATTGTAAATATATCTTACCAGGTCAAAGTTCCCATCTTTCAGATAAGCGCTTCCTTGCTTGCCCGTTTCCGTTGACTTAAAAATAAAGCATCCGTTTTTAGCATCTGAAATTTCAATACCAAGTTTTTTTGCTTTTGCGATTGTTGCTGTCTGTGTCATAATCTTTGCTTTGTTAGCGTCGCTTTATTGCTGCGCTGTTTGATGATACAAAGATAAATCAAGTTTGACCATCTGTCAAGTATTTGTGTAATTATTTTTGACAAATAATCAAAATATTTTTAGGGCAAATCAAAAAGCGTTGATAATCAATCTGATAACCCAGCTTTCCCGCATATGCGGCGTAAACCTGGCACAGCGGGAAAGCCTCAGTTA
>Ga0154020_10004165_pt1 | contig 17273 bp, 17 predicted proteins | sample Klosneuvirus_201_FD_109709 | JGI IMG/M metagenome (GOLD analysis project Ga0154020, IMG submission 109709) | Active sludge microbial communities from wastewater, Klosterneuburg, Austria - Klosneuvirus_20160825_MG | ecosystem: Engineered > WWTP > Aerobic digester > Activated sludge | place...
CGCTTCACGGCGAAGTTCACGAGGAGCGACTTGGGGAAGCCCAGCATGTCGCCGATCTGGGTCGTCACGACCGTCTTCACCTTGGTGCGCCCGATCACCTCCTCGAGCGTCTTGGCGAAGTTCTCCAGGATGACGATCGCCTCCGCGCCCGAGTCGTTCAGCTGGTGCTCGAGCTCCCGGGGCGTGTAGAGCGGGTTGCAGTTCACCCCGATGAGCCCGGCGCGCAGCACGCCGAAGATCGCCACCGGGTACTGGAGCAGGTTGGGCATCATGAGCGCCACGCGGGCGCCCTTGCCGAGGCCGGCGGCGTTCTGCAGCCAGCTGCCGAAGTCCGCGGAGAGCCGGTCGAGTTCCCGGTAGGTGATGTTCGCGCCCATGCACGTGAAGGCCGGCAGGTCCGCGAAGCGCCCGCAGCTCGACTCGAGGATGTCGCGGATGCTCGAGTAGGTGCCGAGGTCGATGTCGGCGGCCACGCCGGGCGGGTACGAACGGATCCAGGGTCTTTCCATGCTCTCCTCTCGGCGTCCCGGGGCTCGTGGTCCCCGGCATCGTTTGCGGGCGCCGCGTCCGGGCATCCCCTCGCGTCGGCGCGCCAAGTCTACCTCACGGCCCGTCCGGCGAAGAATAGTGTGATTGCTCTAATCCTCCGGCCTAGACTGCGACCATCGAAAACGGCGATCCGCCCATCCGGGCGGGGCCGCACGATCCGGAGGAAGCCATGGCAACCCGCAAATCGAAGGCCCGCGCCAAGCCGGGCAAGCCCCTCGCCGACAACCAGCTGGCGCAGGCGGTCACCCAGTCGGCGCAGAAGATCTGGCTCGCGGGGCTCGGCGCGTTCGCGCGCGCCCGCACCGAGGGCGACAAGCTGTTCGACGTGCTGGTCGAGCAGGGCAAGACGCTGCGCTCCCGCAGCGAGAAGGCGGCCGACCAGGCCATGAAGAACGTCCGCGCCCAGGCCGACGCGACGCTGTCGACGGCACAGGGCAAGTGGGACAAGCTCGAACAGGTGTTCGAGGACCGCGTGTCGCGCTCCCTCAACCGGCTGGGCGTCCTCACGAGCAAGGACGTGGATGAGCTCGCCCGCCAGGTGGCCGACCTGAACGAGAGCGTGCGCGCCCTGATGGGCGGCGCCGCCCCGAAGCGCGCCCGCAAGGCGACCCCGCGGCGCAAGGCCGCCGCGAAGAAGCCGGCCCGGCGCGCGGCGAAGTGAATTGAAGCGGGGAGGGCCCTGCCCTTCCCGCCCGAGGCTCCTCCTCCATCCTTGTCCGAGCCCCGGCGCCTGCCGGGGACCGAAGGATGTTCAAGGCCCGCGGGGTGACTCGCGGGCCTTTTCTTATTCCCGCGTGACGCGCTCGACCAGCTTCACGTAGGCCTTCATCGCGTCCTCGGCGCCCATCCCCTTGAGCTTCGCCCACGCCTCGTACTTGGCGCGGTTCACGAAGTCGGTGAAGCCGGGCTTGTCGCCGGCCACGTCGCCCTCGGTGGCCTGCTTGTAGTGCGCGTAGAGCTTGAGCTTCAGGTCGTTGCCGGGGTCCTTCTTCGCCTTGAGCACGGCGGCGGCTGCCGCCTCGAACTGCTTCTTCACTGCCGACATCGGACCTCTCCTCGGTCGTTGGCCCCCATGGGGTGGTGCTAAAGTTAGCCGAAAGCCCGCGGCCGCCGCAATGGCGGCATGCCCGACAACGACAACAACGAGGAGGACGACGCATGGCCGAAGCCCGCAGGGAGCGAATCTCCGGCGTGGACACCGCCTGGCTCCGCATGGACATGCCCACGAACCTGATGGTGATCGTGGGCGTGCTCATGTTCGAGGGGCGGCTCGAGCCCGCCCGGGTGAAGCGCACGCTCGAGCGGCGCTTCCTCGCCTACCGGCGCTTCCGCCAGAAGGCCGTGCAGGATCCCACCGGCGCCTGGTGGGAGGACGACGCCGACTTCGACATCGACTCCCACGTGCACCAGGTGGCCCTTCCCGGCAAGGCCGGGAAGGCCGAGCTGCAGGCGTACGTGAGCGACCTCGCCTCGACGCCCCTCGACGCGACCAAGCCGCTGTGGCAGTTCCACCTGGTCGACAACTTCGACGGCGGAAGCGCCCTGGTGATGCGCATCCACCACTGCTACGCCGACGGCATAGCGCTCGTGCAGGTGATGCTGTCCATGACGGAGAAGAGCGCCCGCGCAAGCCTCGCCCTCCCCGCCCAGCGCTTCGACGCCGGCGACTCGGGCGACGCGGCCTTCTGGGAGCAGGTCCTCAAGCCCGTCGCCGGCGCGCTCGAGGGCGCCACGCGCGTCGGCCGCAACCTCCTCGACCAGGGACGCGAGCTGGCGGCCAACCCGGGCGCGGCCCAGGAGGTCCTCGAGGGCGCCACGCGCAAGGGGATGGATTTCGCCGGCGAGCTCGCGAAGCTCGCCCTCATGGGCAACGACTCGCCCACGCGGTTCAAGGGCCGGCTCGGCGCGAGGAAGCGCGTGGCCTGGGCCGAGCCCCTGCCGCTCGACGAGGTGAAGGTGATGGGCAAGGCCCTCGGCTGCTCCATCAACGACGTCCTCCTGGCGATGGCCACCGGCGCCCTGCGCGAGTACCTCTCGTCCCGGGGCGACCCCGTCGACGGGCTCGGCATCCGGGCCATCGTGCCCGTCAACCTGCGGCCCGAGGGCCAGGCCCGCGAGCTGGGCAACCGGTTCGGCCTCGTGTTCCTCGACCTGCCCATCGGCACCGAGGACCCGCTGCAGCGGCTGCGCGAGGTGCGCGCGCACATGCAGGCGCTCAAGGGTTCCTTCCAGCCGCTCATCGTCCTCGGGCTGCTGCACGCCGTGGGCTACGGCCCGCGCATCCTGCAGGAGCAGATCACGGGGCTGCTTTCGCAGAACGCCTCGGCCGTGATGACCAACGTCCCCGGCCCGCAGCACCCGGTGTGGTTCGCCGGGCGGCGCATCGAGGAACTCAACTTCTGGGTGCCGCAGTCCGGCGGCATCGGGATGGGTGTGTCCATCCTTTCCTACGACGGCCGCATCCAGTTCGGGCTCATCGCCGACGCGGGCCTCGTGCCCGACCCCGACCGCATCGTCGGCCGATTCACGGACGAGTTCGACAAGCTGATGTGGCTCACGCTCATGTCGCCGTGGGAAGGCGAGGCGGATGCCGCGCCCGCCCCCGGGAAGGCACCGCGCAAGCCCCGCGCGGCCCGACCCGCCAAGGCCGCGGGCGAGCCGGCCGCAGCCGTCGTGCCGAAGCGCTTCCGCAACCTCTGAGCGGCGCGCGCCAACGAAAAAGGGCCGGCTGGCGCCGGCCCTTCCGGGATTGCCCTGCCGGCACGGTGGCCGGCAGTGCCCGCTACTTCAGGTGCTTGGAGACGAGCTTCGTCATCTCGAACATCGAGACGGTCTTCTTGCCACCGAAGACGGCGCGCAGCTTGTCGTCCGCGTTGATGTTGCGCTTGTTGACCTTGTCCTGCAGGCCGTTCTTCTTGATGTAGGCCCACAGCTTGCTCGTGACCTCGGTGCGCGGCTGGGCGGCGGCGCCGATCACGGCGGCGAGCTCGGCGCTCGGCGTGAGGGGCTTCATGAAAGCGGCGTTGGGCTTGCGCTTGGCGCCCGATTTCTTCGGAGCGGCCTTCTTGGCCGCCGGCTTCTTGGCGGCGGGCTTCTTGGCCGCCGGCTTCTTCGCGGCGGGCTTCTTGGCCGCCGGCTTCTTCGCGGCGGGTTTCTTGGCTTTCTTCGCTGCCATTCGGGATCCTCCAATCAGATAGTGACGTTTGCTTCAGCTGGATCTCGCCCGTGAGAGGCGTGACAGGCGAGAGAATGCCCACGCCCAAAACCGTTTGTCAATGGATTTTCACTCTGAAAACGCGCTTTCGCGCGCGCCGCGTCGCCCGCACGCAACAACGGGCGTCGCGCATGCCCGCGTCACGCGAGTTCCGCCTTCGCCGCCTCGACGTCCAGGCGCTCCATCGCGTCGCGAGGCTCGGCCTGCGCGGCCTTCTGGTAGAGGGCGGAGGCGTCGGCGAGCGCCTTCTTGCCGTGCATCATCACCAGCCCGTTGGCGAACTCCGCGTGGGCAATGGCCGAGTCGGGCGCGAGCTTGAGCGCGGTGCGGAAGTGCTCCTCCCCCGCCGCCTTGCTCGCCCCGTAGGTGAGGCCGCCGACGAGCGCGCCGACCTTGTCGATCACCTCGGCATGGTAGGTGCCCATCGCCGTGTGGGCCTCGGCGTGCTTCGGGGCGAGCTTGAGCGTGGCCTCGAGCGCGGCCTTGATCCGACCCCCGAGCCCTTGCGCGAGCGCCTTGGCCACGGAGATGCCCTGGCTGTAGCGGCCGGCCGCGTAGGCGAACTGGTAGTGGGCGTTGGGGTTCTTCGGCTCCGCGGCGACCTGGGCCTCGGCCTGCGCCATCGACTCCTCGAAGAGCGCCATGCGCGCGGCGGCCTTCTTCTCGAGCCCGTTGGCGTAGATCGAGCGCGCCTTGTTGGCCACGGTGATGCCGGCGCCGCCCGCCTCGATCCCCAGGGCCACGGCCTCGGCGAAGTCGCCCCGGTGGTAGGCGCGCCAGGCTTCCTGCACGGCCGCGTCCCTCGGCCAGGGCTCGCAATCGCCCCGGTGCAAGCGCGCCCAGTGCTTCTTCAGGGCCTCGCCCTTGTAGGTGTAGGGATCCTGGGGATGGGGAAAGGGGATCCACTTGGGCTTCGCCATCTGCGCTCCTTCGCTCCGTTCAGACGTATTCGCGGCCCAGCCGCTCGAAATGCCGCCGCGCCTCGCCCGCAAGGTAGGGCGCCACGAGCGACATCACCTGGAAGGCGCCCGTGCCGGGGTCGCGGGCGTCGCCCGCCTCCCGCCCGGCACGCACGGCCTGGAAATTGAGCCAGTAGGTGGCCACCACCAGCACGTTCACCGCGAGGGCGCGCACCTCCGCCGGCGTGGCCTCCAGGAGCCCGGCCCGGGCGAGCCCCGCGCAGAGCCCTTCGACGGCGGCGAGCTTCGCCTCGACGATGCGGTTGAAGTGCTCGCGCAGCCGGCGGTTGCGGCCCACGATGTCCTCGAGGTTGCGGTACAGGAAGCGGAAGTCCCAGATCGCCTCGAACATGAGGTGCAGGTAGAGCCACAGGTCCTCGATCGCCCCGGCGCCCCCGGACGGCGGCGGTGGCTCGATCGAGATGCGCTCCTCGAAGCGGTCGAAGAGCCGCTCGACGATCTGGTCCTTGTTGCGGAAGTGGTAGTAGAGGTTGCCGGGGCTGATGTTCAGCTCGTCGGCGATCATTCCCGTGGTGACGTGGCCCTCGCCGCGCTCGTTGAAGAGGGCGAGGCTCACGGAAAGGATGCGTTCCCGCGTGCGCTGCGTGCGCACCGCGTTGCCGTCGAGGGGGGGCCGGCCGGCGGGAGCTTTCGCCATGGCCGGCAAGCGTATCACGCCGGGAAGCGGTCCTTCGCGGCGAGCCACCGCCGCAGGTCGACGAGCGTCTCGCGCAGGTCGGCGGCGGTCTCCGGCAGGCGCGTGCGCGGGCGCCCCGGCCGGCCGCGCACCTGCAGCCCGATGGTGCGCGTGGCGTCGCGCAGGACGTCGATCCGCAGGGCCACCCCGTGCCGGGCAAGGGCGGGCTCCAGCTCGTGGCGGCGGCGCAAGAGGTCGCGCCGGGTGCGCTGGTAGGCGTGCTCGCACAGGCGCTTCCTCGTCGCGTAGCTGAAGATGTTGGTGAAGAAGATCTCGCTGTCGTCGGAGTCCGGCTCGAAGAGGACGACGTCGGCGTCGCGGTACTGCGTGCGGTACTTGGAGATGCCCACCGCCATGCGCGAGTGGATGATGGCGCGGAAGGTCTGCGACAGCACCACCGGGAGCCCCCCCTCGACCAGCCGGCGGTGGCGCCCGCGGCCCTTCTCCGCCGCGAGCCCGGCATCGTAGGGCACGATCGGGTTCACGCAGAACACGAGCCGCGCCCCGTCGTCCAGGGCCTCGGAGGCGTGAAGCGTCTTCTTGAGCGCCCCGTCCACGAAGAAGCGCCCGTCGATCTCCACGGGTGGGAAGAGGCCCGGCAGCGCCGCGCTCGCCTGCACGGCCTGCGAGATGGGAACCCGGTCGTGGCCGGGGCGGCCGAAGCTCACGCTCTCGCCGCTGTCCAGGTCGGTGGCCACGAGGTAGAGCCGGTGGCGCAGCCCGCGAAAATCGTCAGTGCGGCCGGGCTGCGTGAACACGGCATGCAGGTACCGGTGGATCGTGTCGTTGTCGAAGACGCCGGTGGGGATCGCCCGCCCCAGCGCCGCGAACGACTCGAGGGGCCCGCGCGAAAGCGGCTGGCGCAGGTACTGCAGCAGCGAGCGCGCCACCAGCGGCGGCACCGTGCGCGCCCGGGCGAGATACTCGCGGAACGCCGGGCGCATGAAGACCTCCGGCGTGAGGGCCCCTTCCGACTCCTCGCCCTCGATGAAGATGCCGTAGATCTCGGAGACGGGTATGCCGTTGGCGAGCGCCGCGGCGAGGAAGCTCCCGGCGCTCACCCCGACGTAGACGTCCAGGGCGTGGAAGTCCACCCCGTCGAGCGACTCCTGGAGCGCCATGAGCGCCCCGATCTCGTAGATGGCCCCGAAGGGCCCGCCCCCGGCCAGCGCCAGCCCGACGCGGGGCCTGCCGGCGGAGGGCGGCCGGCGCTTCATGCCCTACCGGGCCGCGCGGGCCCGGGCGCGGTGGAGCTTCTCGACGCTCGCCTGCAGCTGCGCGACCTGGCGCGAAAGCGCGCGCACGTCGCGGGCCGTCGGCACGCCCAGCTTGGAGATGGCCTTGGAGACGCGGCTCTCGAACACCTTCTCGAGGTGCGAGACCGCCTCGACGGTGCGGGTGCGGGCTTCCTCGGCGCGGGCGCAGGCAGCCTCGCGCGCCTGCTCGGCGCGGGCCAGCGCCACGCGGCGGCTGCGGGCCTCGAGCGCGGCACCCTGCTTCACCAGCGCGTCGAAGGCGCCCACGGCGGACTCGCGCACGCCGGTGGCGGCCTGCACGCCGGCCTCGAGGGCCTTCTGCGCGGAGGCGCGGATGGTACGGACGGCCTTGGCGGGCGTCACCGCCGGCGCCGGGGCCTTGCGACTGCGGGGGGTACGGGTGGTGCGTGCCATCGTCGTTCCTTTCGTCGTTCGTTGCCGGTGATCGCCGCCCCGTTGCGGAGGGGCGGCACCGCGGGGCGAAGGACCCCGCTCATGCCGACAGGCTAGGCGAAAGGATTAGAGGGGGCACACTAAATCTGGCGGGGCCGCCGGGGCCGGCCCGCGCGGCCCCCCGTGTATGATTCGCCCCAAACGACACGACCGCGGGGGAGAACCAAGCCATGTCCTATTTCGTCACCGGCGGCACCGGGTTCATCGGGCGCTTCCTCATCGACCGCCTCCTCCAGCGGGAGGGGACCGTCTTCGTGCTGGTCCGCAAGGCTTCGGTGAAGAAGCTCGATGCCCTGCGCCCCCGCTGGGGCGCCGAGGCCAAGCGCGTCGTCGCCGTCGTGGGCGACCTGGACCGGCCGAAACTGGGCGTCTCCGCCGCGGACCTCGCGAAGCTCAAGGGCAAGGTCGGCCACCTCTTCCACCTCGCGGCCGTCTACGACCTCTCGGCCGACGCGGCGAGCCAGGAGAAGGCCAACATCGACGGCACGCGCCACGCGGTGCAGTTCGCCGAGGCCGTGCGCGCCGGCTGCTTCCACCACGTGAGCTCGATCGCCGCGGCCGGCCTCTACGACGGCGTCTTCCGAGAGGACATGTTCGAGGAGGCCGAGGAGCTCGACCACCCCTACTTCCGCACCAAGCACGATTCCGAGGGAATCGTGCGCGCCGAGTGCAAGCGCCCCTGGCGCGTCTACCGGCCGGCCATCGTCGTCGGGCACTCGAAGACGGGCGAGATCGACAAGATCGACGGGCCGTACTACTTCTTCAAGCTCATCCAGAAGCTGCGCAAGGCCCTGCCGCAGTGGATGCCCACGGTCGGCATCGAGGGCGGGCGCATCAACATGGTCCCCGTGGACTACGTGGTCGACGCGATGGACCACATCGCCCACCGCAAGGGCCTGGACGGCCAGTGCTTCCACCTGACCGACCCCGAGCCGCGGCGCATCGGCGAGATCCTCAACCTCTTCGCCAAGGCCGCGCACGCGCCGCAGATGACGATGCGGCTCAACGCGAAGATGTTCGGCTTCATCCCGTCCTTCGTGGTCGACTCGGCCATGTCGCTCGCGCCGGTGCGCCGCATCCAGAAGCAGGTGCTTGCGGACCTGGGCATCCCGCAGGACATGTTCAAGTTCGTGAACTACCCGACCCGGTTCGACAGCCGGGAATGCACGAAGGCGCTCAAGGGCTCGGGCATCGCCGTCCCGCCCCTCGAGGAGTACGCCTGGCGCCTGTGGGACTACTGGGAGCGCCACCTCGACCCGGACCTCTTCATCGACCGCTCTCTCGCGGGCAAGGTGAAGGACCGCGTGATCGTCATCACCGGCGGCACTTCCGGCATCGGCGAGGCGACCGCGTACAAGATGGCCGAGGCCGGCGCCCAGGTGGTGCTGGTGGCGCGCGACCCGGAGAAGGCCGAGCCCGTGCTCTCGCGCATCAAGGCCGCCGGCGGCAAGGCGAAGTTCTATTCCTGCGACCTCGCGGACATCGCCGACTGCGACAGGCTCGTCGCCGGCGTCCTCAAGGACTTCGGCCGCTGCGACTTCCTCGTGAACAACGCCGGCCGCTCGATCCGGCGCGGCATCGCGTCGTCCTTCGACCGCTTCCACGACTTCGAACGCACGATGCAGCTCAACTACTTCGGCAGCCTGCGCCTCATCATGGGGTTCCTCCCGGCGATGATGAAGCAGAACCGGGGCCAGATCATCAACATCTCCTCGATCGGCGTGCTCACGCAGGCGCCGCGCTTCTCCGCCTACGTGGCCTCGAAGGCCGCGCTCGACGCCTTCACGGGCTGCGCCGCGAGCGAGTTCAGCGACAACAACATCGCCTTCACCACGATCAACATGCCGCTCGTGAAGACGCCGATGATCGCCCCGACCAAGCTCTACAACCACGTGCCCACCCTCACGCCCGAGCAGGCCGCGGACCTCGTCGTGGAGGCGATCGTCTACAAGCCGGTGCGCATCGCCACGCGCCTGGGCGTCTTCGGCGCGCTCCTGCACGCGGTGGCGCCGAAGGCCACGCAGATCATCCTCAACACGGCCTTCCGCATGTTCCCCGACTCGACCGCCGCGCAGGGCCGCAAGGACGGCGCCGCGAAGGAGGTCGAGCTGACCCCCGAGCAGGTCGCCTTCGCGCAGGTCACCCAGGGCATCCACTGGTAGCCATGGGGGCCGCTCTCAAGGCCGGGGACCCGGCTCCCGACTTCGCGGGCGTGACGACGGACGGAACGCGCGTCCGCCTTGCCGACTACCGCGGTCGCACGCTGGTGCTCTACTTCTATCCGATGGACGACACGCCCGGCTGCACGAAGCAGGCATGCTCGCTGCGCGACCACAACGCCGAGATCGCCGCGAAGGGCGCCGCGATCCTGGGCGTCTCCACCCAGGACGAGGCCTCGCACCGGCGCTTCACGGAGAAGCACCGCCTCAACTTCCCGCTGCTCGCCGATCGCGACGGCAAGGTGGGGCGCGCCTACGGCGTGCTGGGCGGGGCGGGCCTGCTCTCGGCGGCCAAGGCCTTCATGGGCATGGCCGACCGCGTGACTTTCATCATCGACGGCAAGGGCCGCATCGCCCACGTGATCGACCGGCCGGACGTGTCCAACCACGCCGGCGAGGTGCTCGCCCTCCTCTAGCCGCCTGGAGCCGCCGCCCGCAGGCGGACGATCTCGTCGGCGACGAGGCGGTGCACGCGGGGATCCGCGAGCATCGCCAGGTGCCCGACGCCGGCGATCGCCGCGTTGCGGGCCCAGCCGATGCGGCTCGAGTCCTGCGGCGACACCAGGTTGTCGTGCACCGTGTAGACCGACAAGGCCGGGCATGGGGCGCCGCCGGCCTCCGCCTGGGCGAGGGCCGCGAGGAAGCCGCTGCCGCGGCGCATCTCGCGCGCGTTGCTGCCCGCGCCGAGCGCCGCGAGAGCGGTGCCGTGGTGCGGGCTGCCCACCGTGACGACGCCGGCCACCTTCGACGCGCCGCGCGTGCGCAGGTACTCCCGGGCGCAGAGCCCGCCCATGCTGTGGCACACGAGGATCACGCGGCGGCTGCCCGTGGCGGCCGTCACCTCGTCCACCGCGCGCTCGAGGTGCGCGGCGAAGGTGGCGATGGGTGCGAGCACCGCCGGCAGGCTGGGCGCGTGCACGGGCCCCGCGCCGGCCCGGTCGAGGGCCCGAACGAGGGCGCTCACCGTGCCGCGGTTGGAGAAGTAGCCGTGCACGACGATCACCGGCATCCCCCCGCCCGGCGCGGCTGGCGGGTCGGGACGCAGGATCGCGCGCTCGAGCGGAAGCCACAGGAAGTTGTTGGCGAGCATGGCGCCCCACTCTCCGGCGAGCAGCGCGAGGCTCGCGGCGGGACCCAGCTCCTCGTCCGGGGACCGCGGCGAGCGGGTCGCGAACGAGAGCGCGAACGACAGGGCCACGATGGCGAGGCGCAGCAGCGCCGCGCCGGCGAGCGTCGCCGCGAGGGCGGCGGGCAGGCTCGCGCCGAGCCACGTCCACAGTGCCATCCAGGCGCAGGCTTCCGCGACGAGCGCTAGGCGGACGAGATTGGCGAACATGCCCGGCCAGTATAGCAACGCCCCCCGGAGGCGCTCCGGACGCGTGCTACCATCCGCGCACTCCACGACGCCCGACAAGAACAGAATCGCGCGATGCCGCTTCACGCCGCCACGATCTTCCTGAGCGCGTTCCTGCTCTTCCTCGTCCAGCCCGTCCTCGCCAAGCAGGTCCTCCCGTGGTACGGGGGCGCGGCGATCGTCTGGACCACCTGCATGGTGTTCTTCCAGTCCATGCTGCTCCTCGGCTACGCGTACTCGCACTGGCTCGCGAGCCGCGTGGACTCGCCGCGGCAGAACTGGATCCACATCGGGCTCCTCGTGGCGAGCCTCGCCTTCCTCCCCATCCTTCCCGCGGAATCGTGGAAGCCGGCCGGCGACGAGAACCCGGTAGCGCGCATCCTGCTGCTCCTCTTCGCGACCGTCGGGCTGCCCTATTTCCTGCTCTCCTCGACGAGCCCGCTCATCCAGGCGTGGTTCGCTCGCGAGTTCCCGGGCTCGAGCCCCTACCGGCTCTTCGCCCTCTCCAACCTCGCCTCGATGCTGGCGCTGCTGGGGTACCCGTTCCTCTTCGAGCCCTGGCTCGCGAGCCCGTCGCAGTCCTGGGCGTGGTCCGGGGGCTACGCCCTCTTCGTGGCGACCTGCGGGGCGCTCGCGTGGCGAAGCCGCTCCCTGCCCGCCCTCGCGCGCGCCGCGCCCAGCGCGGCGGAAGCCGCCGAGCCCCGGCCCGCGGCCGCGACCCTCGTCCTGTGGCTTGCGCTCGCCACGATGGGCTCGGTCACGCTGCTCGCCGTCTCCAACCACCTCACGCAGAACGTCTCGTCCATCCCGCTGCTCTGGGTGGTGCCGCTCGCGATCTACCTCCTCACCTTCATCCTGTGCTTCGAGGGCGCGCGCTGGTACCGCCGCGACGCCTACCTCGGCTTCCTCGTGTGGATCCTGTGCGTGATGGCGTGGTTTCTCGCCGACAAGCGCCTGCAGTTCGAGCTGGGCTGGCAGGTGGCGGTGTTCGCGGCCGGCCTTTTCATCGTGTGCATGTTCTGCCACGGGGAGCTCGCGCGGCTGCGCCCCGGGCCGCGGCACCTCACGCTCTTCTACCTCGTGGTGTCCCTGGGCGGCGTCGTCGGCGGCGTGCTGGTCGGGATCGTGGCGCCGCTGGCGCTGCCGGGCTACCTCGAGCTCGAGATCGCCCTCGTCGTCGTGGCGCTGCTCGCGCTCGTCGTGAACGCCGATCGGCCGAAGCCCATCATCGCCATGTTCGCCGCCGTGTGCGCCTTCACCTCCGGTGCGCTCGCCTGGCGCGTGCAGACCTTCACCGAGGACACGCTGCTGGTGGAGCGCAACTTCTACGGCGTGCTGCGCGTGAAGGAGGTCCTCGCGCGCGACACCGACCCCGAGACGCGCTACCGCTCGCTCGTGCACGGGGCCATCCTGCACGGCGAGCAGTGGATGGCCGAGAAGTACCGCCGCGCCGCCACGACCTACTACAAGACCACGTCGGGCATCGGCCGGACCCTTCTCGCCCACGAAGGCCAGGCCATCAAGGTCGGCGTGATCGGCCTGGGCACCGGGACGCTCGCCACCTACGGCGACGCCGACGACACCTACCGCTTCTACGACATCAACCCGGCCGTGCCGCGCGTGGCGCGCGAGTACTTCACCTACCTGTCGGACACCCCGGCCAAGGTCGAAATCGCGCTCGGCGACGCGAGATTGGCGCTGGAGCGCGAGGGCGTGCAAGGCTTCGACGTGCTGGCCGTGGACGCGTTCTCCGGGGACTCCATCCCCGTGCACCTCATCACCGTGGAGGCCGTGGGCGCCTACCTCCGGCACATGAATCCGCGCGGCGTCATCGCCTTCCACGTCTCCAACCGCTTCCTGGACCTGAAGCCGGTGCTGCTCGCGATCGCCGAGCGGCACGGGTTGGAGTACGCCTTCGTCCACGAGACCGGCGACGACGGCGGCACGACGAGCGACTGGGTGCTGCTCACGCGCCACAAGCCGTTCATCCTGCGCCCCGAGATCGTCGAGGCGACCGAGCCCGTCGCCCCGCAGCCGGGCTGGCGCCTGTGGACGGACGCCTACAACAACATCCTGCAGGTCTGGCGCGACTAGGCGCCCGCGGCGGCCTCAGCGCCGAAGGTGCGCGGCGACCCGCTCCGCGATGATCGCGCTCACGCGCTCGTTCGACTCGAGCGTGACGCCGGCGATGTGGGGCGTGAGGATCAGGTTGGGTGCGTCGGCGAGCGGGCTTCCGGCCGCGAGGGGCTCCCGGTCGAACACGTCGAGCGCCGCTCCCGCGAGCCTGCCCTCCACCAGCGCCCGGGCGAGTGCCGGCTCGTCCACGATGCCGCCGCGCGCCGAGTTGACGAGGATCGCGCCCGGCTTCATCCGGGCAAGGCGCGCCTCGCCGAGGAGGCCACGCGTCGCGTCGGAGAGCGGCAGGTGCAGCGAGACCACGTCCGCGGCGGCGAGCAGCTCGTCCAGCGGCAGCGGCTCGGCGCCGTGCTCGCGCCACGCGGGGGAATCGGCGGGCACCACGGGGTCGAAGGCGACGACGCGCATGCCCATCGCGGCGACCTTGCGCGCCGTGACGCGCCCGATGCTGCCGAAGCCGACGAGGCCGATCGTCTTGCCGGCCACCTCGCGGCCCTGCGAGAGCATCTGCCGCGGCCAGCGGCCCGCGGCCACCGCGGCGGTCGACAGGTAGGCGGCGCCGCGCAGCAGGATCATCGCCATCGCCAGCACGTACTCGGCCACCGAGTCGGCGTTGGCGCCCGTGGCCGGGTACACCGCGATCCCGCGCGCCTCGCAGGCGGCCATGTCGATGTTGTCGAGGCCGACGCCCAGGCGCCCCACGACGCGAAGCCGCGCGGCCGCCTCGAGCGGGGCGCCGCGGACCTGCGTGCGGTTCCTCACGATCCACGCCTCCGCGCCGGCGAGCGCGCGGGCGAGCGACGCGGCGTCGTCGCAGAGCGCAGGCCGGTAATCGACCTCGAAGTCGCGGGCGAGCAGCGCCACGGCGGGCGCGTCCATGCTCTCGGAGATGACGATGCGCTGCATGAGTCGGGGTTCCTTTCTGTCCTCGGGCGGGCGAACCGAGTCTAGCACGCGCTCAGCGGGGCCCCGCCGCGAGCCAGGCCGTGACCTCCTCGCGGTCGTGGTAGAGGTGCCGCACGGCGAGCCGGAACGGGCGCCCAGCGAAGGCCTCGGCGACGATGCCGCGGGTGCGCTCCACCTCCTCGCGACGCTTCTTCATCGGCAGCTTCAGGTTGAAGATCGCCTCGCGGCACCACCCGCCGGCCACCCAGCCCGCCGCCAGCGCGGCCACCCGCGACGGGCTCTCGACCATGTCGCACACCAGCCAGTCCACGGGTTCGGCCGGGCGGAAGCGGAAGCCGTCCTCGCGCCGGTGGCGCACCTGCCCCGTCTCGAGGAGGGCCGCGTCCATCGGCCCGTTGTCCACGGCCGTCACCATGAGGCCGTAGCGCACGAGCTGCCAGGTCCATCCGCCCGGCGAGGCGCCCAGGTCCACGGCCGTCATGCCGGGGCGCAGGCGCTTTCGCGTGCCCTCCTCGCCCAGGAAGAAGAGCAGCGCCTCCGCGAGCTTGAGCGTGGAGCGCGAGGGCGCGCCCGCCGGCATGCGCAGCCTCGGGATGCCCATGGGCCAGGGCGAGCTGCGCGCGACGCGGGAGAGACCCACGTGGCAGGCGGCGCCGCCGAGGAAGAACACGTGCAGGCGCTCGGGCGCCCGTGCGTCGTCGACCGCGACGCCGGCGTTCGCGAGGGCGCGGCGCAGGTGGGGCGCCAGCGGCCGCAGCAGCGAGGCGAGCGACTTGCCGTCGTTGGTGTCGGGCGTCTCGATGAAGAGCTCGCGGAACGACTTGCCCAGGGCCGCCGCCGCGGCGGCGATCGGCGCCGCCCGGTCGCCCACGGGCAGGTCGGCGAGCGCGTCGCCGCAGCGCACCACCTGCCGCGGGAAGACGAGCGCGTTCGCGTCGACGCTCGCCGCGAACCGGGTCGCCGACGGCGCGTCGTGCGGGTGGAAGACGGCATGAGCGCTTTCGGGCCGCGCCTTGACGAAGCCCGCGAATCCCGCGCACGCGGCCAGCTCGGTGAGTTCCTGCGCGCACTCGCGCTCGAAGCCCGCGCGGCAGTACGCGAGGAGGCTCGCCGGATCCATGGCGCCCGGCCCGCCGCTCAGGCCGCGGGGCTCGCGCCCGCGAACAGGGCGAAGAAGTTGCGCGTCGTGGCCTCGGCCACGGCCTCCGGCGCCATGCCCTTCAGCCGCGCGATCTCCTCGGCCACGTGGCGGACGTAGGCCGGCTCGTTGGTGCGCCCGCGGTGCGGCACCGGCGCGAGGTACGGGGAATCGGTCTCCACCAGCATCCGCTCGAGGGGCACTTCGCGTGCGACCTCCTTCAGGGCGAGCGCATTCTTGAAGGTGACGATTCCCGAGAACGAGATGTGGAAGCCCAGGCGCATCGCGGCCCGCGCGACCTCGAGCGACTCGGTGAAGCAGTGCATCACGCCGCCGACCTCGCCGGCGCCTTCCTCCTCGAGGATGCGCAGCGTGTCGGCCGCCGCCTCGCGCGTGTGGATGACGAGGGGCTTGCCGCAGGCGCGCGCGGCGCGGATGTGGCGGCGGAAGCGTTCGCGCTGCCAGCCCGTGTCGCCCTCCACGCGGAAGTAGTCGAGGCCGGTCTCGCCGATCGCGACCACCTTCGGGTCGGTGGCCAGCGCGACGAGCTCCTCCTCGCTCGCCTCGCGCCCGTCGCGGCGCTCGTCGGGGTGCACGCCCGCCGTGCACCACAGGTTCGGCCGCGAGCGCGCGACCTCGAGCACGCCCGGGAAGCCCGCGAGCGTCGTCGAGATGGTGAGCGCGTGGGTCACGCCGTTGCCGGCCATGCGCGCGAGCAGCCCCGCGAGGTCGCCGCGGAGCTCCGGGAAATCGAGGTGGCAGTGGGAATCGACGAGCATGGACCGGATTCTACCGGCCCGCGCCGCTGCTCAGAGGGTGTGCGTCGGCCGGGAGGACTGCAGCGCGCCCGCGAGGAGGCCCTCGATGCGCTTGCGCAGCTCCCGGCAGGACTCGGTGTCGGGAAGCTGAACGCCGAAGCCCTGCGGCCGGTTGCTCGCCGCGTGCGCCGGGTTCACCCAGGCGACGTGCCCCTGGATCGGGATGCGCGCGCTGTCGTCGAGGAGCGACAGGAGCACCAGCACGTCCTCGCCGAGGCGATGGTCGCGAGTGCTCGGCACGAAGATGCCGCCGCCGCGCAACAGGGGGATCCACGCCGCGTAGAGCGCCGCCTTGGACCGGATCACGAGGGAGAACACCCCGGGCCGGGAGAGGGAGGGGTCGGTGGCGACGTCGTTCATGGGTCAGCCAAGTGTCGCGCGATTGTAGGCCATCATCAAGTGCTCGCCCGCGAGTCGCGCGTTGAGGGGGTGCGCCGCGAGGCGCCGCGCCTCGAGGAGCTCGCGGTCGAGCGCGAGCAGCCGCTCCAGACGCGCGCGCCGCGCCTTCGCCCTGAGCGCGGCCGCGCACTCGACGTGGTGGCGCGGCTCGCCGGCGACCTTGATGCGCACCAGGTCGTGGACCCAGGTCTGCATCACGAAGATGGTGCGCTCGAGCGTGGCGCGGTCCAGGCCCGTGGCGAACGCGATCGGGTGCGCGCCATCGGGCCGCGACAGCTCGGCCACGACCTTGCGGCGCCACTCGCGCTCTTCCGGCGCCGCGAGCCCCGCGGCGAGCAGCGGCGCGCCGCCCGCGAGCGCGAGCGAGGCCTCGGGTTCGGCAGCGCCTTCGGCGGCAAGCCACTCGAGCGCCTCGCGGCGCGCGGGCGCCCGCAGCTGCACCCTCTCGCAACGGCTGCGGATGGTCGCGAGAAGCCGCGCCGGGCGGTCGCTCACGAGGACGATGATCGTGGCCGGTGGCGGCTCCTCCAGCGTCTTCAGCAGCGCGTTGGCCGCCGCCGGCTGCAGCGCTTCCGCCGGGTGCAGGACGATCGCGCGGTGACCCGCGCGGTGCGTCGTGAGCGCCACGAAGTCGCGGATGGCGCGCACCTGGTCGATCTTGATGACGAGGCTCTTCTTCCCCTGCTCCTTGCCGCCCTCGGCCTCGCCCGCTTCCGCGTCGCCCTCCTCCGCGGCCTCGGGGACGATCTCGCGGTAGTCCGGGTGGTTCGACTGGCCGAACCAGTGGCAGGACGGGCACTCCCCGCACGCCAGCAGGTCGATCGGCGACTCGCAGAGCAGGCTTCGCGCGAGTTCCCGCGCGAAGGCCACCTTGCCGATGCCGGCACGGCCGGTGACGAGGAGCGCGTGCGGCAGGCGCGAGCGCCGCCCCATGAGGCGCTCCAGCGCCTCGCGGTGCCAGGCGAACGCCTTCACGGGAAGGCCTCGCGGAAGGAGGCGGCGAGGCGCGCGCGAACGTCGTCGAGCGTGCCCGAGGCATCGACGACGCGCACGCGACCCGGGGACTCGCGGGCGCGCTCGAGGTAGGCGTCGCGCACGCGCACGAAGAAGGTCGCCGCCTCGCGCTCGAAGCGGTCGGGCGTGCGGCTCTGGGCGCGCTGCCGCCCGTAGGCGAC
>Ga0154020_10004166_pt1 | contig 17272 bp, 11 predicted proteins | sample Klosneuvirus_201_FD_109709 | JGI IMG/M metagenome (GOLD analysis project Ga0154020, IMG submission 109709) | Active sludge microbial communities from wastewater, Klosterneuburg, Austria - Klosneuvirus_20160825_MG | ecosystem: Engineered > WWTP > Aerobic digester > Activated sludge | place...
AGCTCAATCGCAAGCAATTACAGCGCAGACATTACCACCATTGTTGCATTCTTGCAACAAGAAAAGAAAAACCTGATATCGGAAGTTTTCTCGCGACCACAGCCGCAATTCATGAATCGTGATGATATATACTTAATTATTACTTTACGACGATATGCCGATATGCGCAAAAGCAAGAATACTCAGTAATAGCAATAAAGAACCCCGCCGCAAGCAGCGGGGATATAGCCGCGCTACGCAGCTATTAAACCGCTCTATACAGAGTAACATAGCAAAATATACTATCTAGCAAATAAACGCTTAAATTATTGGCGGATTTGGATATAATCCGCTTCAGAAAGGGATTTGGATATAATCCGCTTCAGAAAGCCTTGGAGAGATTATCCATGTCAAACCATCCCATTTCTATCCCCAAACATTTTTGTTAATTTTTCTGCGATAATACACGCGTCAGTTTTACTACTATCTATCCAAACTCTTGCATTTTTGTTCAATACTACTTTTTTAATAGCTTGCTTACTTTGCACCAGCACTATCCACTTATCCTTCAGATGACCAAACGGGAGATAATCAGCCGATATCGCGGTTCATTTCTGGGTTTGCTTTGGGCATTCATCAATCCTATTCTAATGTTGTCTATCTATACGTTTGTTTTTAGTGTGGTATTCAAAGTACGGCTGGATCCGCAAAAAAGCTCTGCTCTGTATGATGATGAATTTGCTTTTGCCTTGCTGCTATTTACCGGACTAATTCTCTTCAATTTATTCTCTGAATGCTTATCCCGTGCACCGGGACTAGTACTGGCCAACGTAAATTATGTCAAGAAGGTGATCTTCCCTCTGGAAATATTACCTTTGGTTTCTCTTGGTTCAGCGCTATTTCATGCCGGGATTAGTTTTTTGGTATTATTTTCTTTTTTATTGATTACCAATCATCCCATTGAATGGACAATAATTTTTCTTCCGGTAATTTTGCTGCCGCTTGTTTTTCTCACCCTGGGATTATCCTGGATTCTGGCTTCAATCGGAGTTTTTATTCGTGATATCGGCCAATTTATTGGCTTGATTTTGACTATGTTGCTATTCCTAAGTCCTATTTTTTACCCTGCTTCCGCATTGCCGGAATCTATTCGTGATTATCTGTTCTTTAACCCGCTGACTCTAATCATCGAGCAAACGCGAGCAGTCATTCTCTACGGGCAATTGCCAGACTGGAACAGCCTGGCTCTGTACTATCTGTTCGCTTTTCTCATTGCCTGGATTGGCCTGCTATGGTTTAACAAAACGCGCAAAGGGTTTGCTGATGTTCTTTAGTGTTACACATTCTGAATCCGCTATTGCAGCGCTGAATCTCTCCAAATGCTATCAACTGTACGAACATCCGGCGGACCGCCTCAAACAATTCTTATGGCCGCACCGCTGGTTAGGTGCGCGGCAGTACTATCGTGAACTATGGGCGTTACACGATATCAACTTGACGGTGATGCCCGGGGAAGTAGTTGGTATCGTAGGCCAGAATGGTTCCGGAAAATCGACACTACTGCAATTGGTTTGCGGCACTTTAACGCCAACACACGGCAGTGTCAGTGTAAATGGCCGGATAGCCGCCTTGCTGGAACTCGGCGCTGGATTCAATCCCGAATTCACCGGACGCGAAAATGTTCTCATGAGTGCGGCGATTATGGGGCTCAGTCAATCTGAAATTGCTGATCGCATTGAACACATTATTGATTTCTCCGGTGTTCGCGATTTCATTGATCAACCGGTCAAAACTTATTCCAGCGGTATGTATGTTCGTCTGGCATTTTCCGTTGCGATTAATGTAGACCCGGATATTCTGGTGATCGACGAAGCTTTGTCCGTCGGCGACGGTGCTTTTGCCCGCAAATCCTTCGCTCGCATCATGCGAATGCGCGATGCCGGAAAAACGATATTGTTTTGCTCACATTCACTCTTTCAAGTTGAATCTTTATGCGCGCGCGCAATTTGGATCAATAAAGGCGAGATCGTATTGGATGGTGAATCAGCGCAAGTGGTATCGGCTTATCAAGCATTTCTGGATAAAACCGCTTGGAATGCAGCGCTTGAAACCCCCATCGCCGCTCGCACAGAGCCAGTATCCGATACAAAACAAGGATCCGGTAGCGCACGTCTGGAAAGAATCAAATTGCACGTCGATGACACGCATGTTCAACAGGCCACTATTACAAGCGGCGAATCACGCATGATGATCGAAATGGCGTTTATTTCCGATCCTTCGCTGCCTTGCCCTACTATCGCCATGACAATACAAACAAAAGATGGGCGCACGATCACCAGTGCAGCAACATGGGAAGATCAATTTGCTGTGCAGCGCGCGCCATCCGGCTCAGGCCAGGTTTGCCTCGAGTTGAATCAGCTGCCACTGCTTAAAGGCGAGTATCTGATTAATGTATATTTGCTGTGTGAGCGAGGTCTGCATCTTTATGATTCAGCCGAAGCTGTAGCAAACTTGCAAGTCAAACAAGCAGGGCGCTTACAAGGATATTTTTCAATTCCTCATCAATGGGAAAATAACACGGTTCCCCATAATGACTAAGTCAATTAATCATAATCTGATACAAGACGCCCAGCACTACCGGCAGACCGATACTTTTGCTGCTACGGCCATGTCTACGCCGCCATCCCCTTTTAGAGATTTGACATTCCCGGCGAATGTATATGCCCATGCACTGTCATTGCAGGAAGATAAAGCCGTCTATCTGCATTATGGATTATTTGAAAATGACAAAACCAGCTTAACTGCCACACAGCAATTTTCCACCAATCTGCTGATGGCACGGCTGCCACCTCCCCCTTGCCGCATTCTGCAGGTTGATGTTGGCCTTGGCACTACTTTTTCTTTACTTCACCAGCATGGGTATGATGTTCATGGCATCACTGCCGATATCCAAAAACTGAAATTTATTCAGAAATCATTGGGGCCGGAAGCTTCCGTTAGCCAGCATTCCCTTGAAGCTTTTACAGCCGAACCTGGTAGTTTTGATATTGTACTAATGTTGGAATCCGCGCAAGGCATTGAACCACTGATTATTTTCAACAAAGCACTCGATCTGTTGCCCTTATCGGGTGATTTGTTCATTATCGATAAATTTGCATTGAAGCACGACAAGGCCGGCACCGGGAATCTCCACCTCCTTAATGATATGTTGACATTATCAGAGCGATTTGGATTTGAACTGGTTGAACATACCGATCTATCCGCCATGGCCGCTCCCACATTGGATTATCTGTTACAAATCACCACCATCCACCGACAAAACCTGATCAATGACCTTGCTATGGATGATGAGCAATTAACCCGGCTGGATGAATCGAACTTAACTTACCGCGAAAAGTACGCTAGCGGACACTATGGTTATGCCCTGTTACATTTCAGAAAAAAAACAATACCTAAATGGCGCTTGCAACTTCTGGATAAAAATCATATTCCGGCAATGCTCGGGTTATTCAAGAATGCCTTTCATCATGACATGACGTCAGCTTCCTGGCAGTGGAAATACGGCTCCAATTTAAATCATCAAGTTGGGGCATGGCGGGGCGATAGACTGATCGCTCATTATGGTGGTGTAGGCCGGAAAATTCTTTACTTCGGTCAGCCGCAAATGGCTGTGCAAATCTGCGATGTTATGGTGGATACAAGCGAGCGTGGCATACTCACCCGAAAGGGCCCCTTTTTCCTCACGGCAGCAACCTTTCCAGAACGCTTTGTTGGCTATGGCAAACCCTATCTAGTAGGTTTTGGCTTCCCGAATGAACGCCACATGAAAATTTCGGAACGGCATGGATTATATGCGGCAGTAGGGCACATGACCGAATTTTCTTGGAGCACACGATCACGTTTTCCATTATGGGGAACACGTTTACACCTGCTTAGCGGCGATCAAACTAACCTTACAAAAACTTTAGTTAATAAATGCTGGCAACAAATGGCCGAAGATTTGCAAGAAGCAATCGTCGGCGTGCGCGACTGGAAGTATCTACAGCACCGATACCTCGGACATCCCAATCAACAGTACCAGATCGTACTGGTAAAAAATCGCTTTAGCGGTCACGCTCGTGGCATCTTTATCCTACGGATCGATCCTGAAGGTTGTGAAATTGTCGACTTAATTGCATCCCTAGTTGAGATCCCATTGTTAATCATTCATGCCAGACGGCTGGCTGGCATGTACGGCGCTACAAGAGTTTTTTGCCAAATCACAGAAAATTTTTCATCCCATTTTGCGGCAACCAGCGGAACACAGAAAAATGCAAATATCCCAATACCCGCTACTGCCTGGAGCAATGGACCGGCTCCAGAAACACTCAAGAATCGCTGGTGGCTCATGGGTGGCGATAAAGATTTCCGATAAACCAGAAATCCGATTGCGGGAGAATAAATCAATTGTTCTTAACAGCCTTTTGAAACCGGTATCCGTCAAATTTTCCAATCGATACTGATAGCTTTCGACTACGCCTTCCAAGGTCTTATTAACGATAAGCTATCAGTAACTTTAATATGATAACTTTATTAATATTATTGATCCGGCCATTAAAAAGATTTATTAGAATCTCTGTATTCCGGCCTTTTCTGCTATGAAAAATCGAACTGTTTAATGGCCGACTCTATAAGACAATTTAATGATCAGATCTATAATCCACAACAAGCGCTTTTAAAGAAAAAATTGGAAAATATACTCATTCCTTATCAAGCCGTTAGAGAAATCCCCGGCAATTGTGCGCTCGTATTCGCCCCTCATCCCGATGATGAAGTATTCGGTTGTGGCGGAGCCATTATGCGCCACGTTGAACAAGGCATTCCTGTTCACGTTATCGTAGTATCCGACGGCGCTTATGGCGCAAACGAAGAAACAAAAGCTGAATACATTCTGCAACGTCAACAGGAGAGTGTGGCCGCAGCTGAGATACTTGGCTATGGCGCACCGGTTTTCTGGCCACACGAGGACCGGCAAGTCTGCTATGGCGAGAAACTGATTCAGGAAATTCTAACTGCCATCCGTGAAACCGGCGCCGATCTGGTTTATGTTCCATCGGTTTTTGAAATGCACCCGGATCATCGCGCGCTGAGTATGGCAGCCATTGAAGCTGTCAGGCGCATTGGCGATACCGTCAACATTGCGTTGTACGAAGTCGGCATTCCATTGCCCCCCAATCGGTTACTCGATATCAGCGATTTGGTTGCACGTAAGGCAGCTGCGATGGCATGCTTTGTTTCACAAAATGCGAAGCAGCGCTACGATCAGCATATCGCATCACTGAATCATTACCGCACCTATACGCTGCCCGCCGATGTCACTGCGGCGGAAGCCTACATACTCCTTTCCGCGGAAGATTTAGCGAACGACCCACTCAAACTCTATCAATCCGAGCATACCCGCCAAAAATTACTGGGGCTTCCGCTGGATGGTAGCGATCTGCCACTGGTCAGTGTGATTATCCGCAGCATGGATCGCCCCACGTTATCCGATGCATTGGATTCCGTGGCTTTACAGACTTATCAGCATATCGAAGTGGTGGTGGTAGATGCCAAGGGGGAGGGACATCGAGAAATTGGCCAATGGTGTGGGAGATTTCCGTTACGAATATTTAGTACAGGGCAACAATTGAAACGCAGCCCTGCGGCGAACCTCGGCCTGGATTCTGCCAGCGGTGAGTACTGTATTTTCCTGGATGATGATGATCTTTTCGATCCTGACCATATTGCTAATCTAATCGAAACCTTAAACGACTCAAAGAATTGTTCGGTTGCCTATGCCGGGGTGAGAGTAGAAAATGGGAAGAACGTAATCTCCGGAATCTACAACCAATCCTTTACCGCAGCGCGATTAATGACTGGAAATTTTATTCCCATTCATTCTGCACTCTTCAAACGCGATCTTGTTGTGCAAGGCTGCAGATTCGATGACGATCTTGACAGCTATGAAGACTGGGATTTCTGGCTTCAAGTTGCCCGGAAAACAGACTTTTCCCATACATCAAAGGTGAGTGCCGTCTACCGCACACACTTTGGCAACTCCGGCATGTCGCTACCCTTAGCACATCATTTACCATTACAACGGCAATGCCGGTTAATGTTATGGGAAAAATGGTGGCACAAATGGACAACTGAAGATTTTGATTGTCTCGTAGCGGATTTCCATCAGCAACTTGCTTCATTGCAACAACAGTTGGAAGGTTCTGCCCATACCGAGAATCAATTGCGGTGCCTGCTCGCAGAAAAAGAACGACTGCAAACTGAATACGAAGAGCGGATTATTGCTCTCAACCAAACCATGTTCGAATGGGAAGAGCAAATTGCGCAACTAAAATCCACTCAACGGCAATACCGGTTGATGTTATGGGAAAAATGGTGGCACAAATGGACAACTGAAGATTTTGATTGTCTCGTAGCGGATATCCATCAGCAACTTGCTTCATTGCAACAACAGTTGGGAGGTTCTGCCCATACCGAGAATCAATTGTGGTGCCTGCTCGCAGAAAAAGAACGACTGCAAACTGAATACGAAGAGCGGATTATTGCTCTCAACCAAACCATGTTCGAACGGGAAGAGCAAATTGCGCAACTAAAATCCACTATTGCAGAGATTTTGAATTCAAGAAGCTGGAAACTAACCGCGCCTGTTCGTTTTTTTATTCTAACGACTCGGAAGATTCTGAAATACGGGCGAATTGCTTCGGATTTAGCCGTTCGATACTATCACCGCGAATCAGTTTACAAATTCTTTAAACGTGCCTTCAGTATCCTGCGCAACGAGGGCTTGGACGGCATAAAGCAGCGTTTGCAGGGATCTTACAATAGCCGCGAGACAATTTTAAAGGCTAAACCCGCAGCAAAACTGGAAAAACACAATCACTTGCCGCTTTCAACCATCGACATCACAAAATACGACTTTTTCTTCTTCGATGTATTTGACACAGCGATTATCCGGCTTTTTCAAAGACCAATTGATTTATTTGAATACATTTCGTTAAAAACAAAAGATCCAGATTTTCAGCTGAGGCGCGTCCAGCAGGAAGCAAAAACCCGCGAGCAGTATAAGGATCGCAAAGAAATAAGCATCTTTGAGATTTATAAAAACTTGGCAAGTGATTCAATTGAAGAGGAAATTTCGGCAGAACTCAAATTTTGCGTGGCTCATCCGGAAGTATATGATTTTTATTCAAAGCTACTGAGTGCAGGAAAAAAAATATATTTTGTCTCGGATATGTACCTAAATAGAGAAATCGTTTCCAGGATTCTGAAAGAAAATGGATTTTGCACTTATGAGGATGTGTATGTCTCATCGGAAGATGATCTTCTGAAGGGTGACGGTAGTAGATTTGAATGGTTGAAAAGGAATATTCCCGAAAGTGCGGGCTCTACAATTCACATTGGAGACAATCACGTTTCCGATTTCTTACAACCACGGGCTCATGGATTTGACTCACTCCATTTTATGGAGTGCGGCGTATATTACCGGCAAGATTCATTCTTATATTCCAAAATTGAATTTCTCAATTCAAAGCACAGCCTCGGCTTGTCTTTCTTGACCGCTACTTTCCGCTATTGGAAATCAGGCTTTCACGATCAACCACCTGATTATTGGAGGCAATTCGGTTTTCTATACGGCGGCGCGCTGATATCCGCTTTCTGCGGTTTTATCCATAAACAGCTTTCGAGAAAAAAATTATCGTGCGACAAAATCTACTTTCTCGCACGCGATGGCGACATCATGAGTCGTGTATACCAACTGCTTTATGATGATGTTCAAGCTGTGTACTTAATGGCCTCTCGCCGCTGCATGCTTTTCCCTTCACTCAAGAGCCTGACCAATGCGGATGATGAGGAAGTATTAAAACAATTCATCGGACCATTGGGTAATACCAGTGCGAAAGATATTCTGGAACGATTCGGCTATACCGGACTGGATAGCCTGCAAGCGGATCTGGAAAACATAGGCCCGGATCCGTCCAAATGGACGGACCGGGATATACTCGCTTGTATTTTGCGACACAAGCAAGCAATCATGGAGAAGGTTGTTTCCGAGCGTAATATGCTTTTTGATTATTTCTCAGAGATGAATTGCTTTGACCAGGATGATATCGTTATTGTCGATGTAGGTTGGGGAGGAAGCATACAAAACTCTCTTGTAAAATTGCTGGAGCTTTGGAATTACGCGGGGAAACGTCTGCATGGAATTTATCTAGGTGTAAATGACGGCGTGATATACAAGCAAAATAAGATAGGCTTCTTGTTTGAAGGAAATCAGGCGCAGTTTTCCGAGTATTTTAATTTGATCGAGCTTATAACTTCGTCTCCCCAAAACGGAATAGTTCGTATTGATCGTGTTGATGGAAATTTTGTTCCAGTAACCGGAACAATCAATGAGCATGAGAAAAAAAGGCAACTTGCGTCAGCGGAGATCCAGAAAGGCATACTCGATTTTGCACATCTGATTAAGAAGCGACATATCGATACCATGGATTTCATTCATGCAGACGATTTCAAAGCATTATTCGAGTCATTGCGAGACTACGCTTCTGTAGAGGATAGTGCTCAATTTGGACAACTGAGACACGCAATGATGATTGGTAACAGCTATACACACCCAGTAATTAATTTGAGAACTTGATATATGCACGACATAAAATTGGTGATCGTTTTCATTACCCCGGAAATGTACAACGGGTTTTTCACATCTAACACCAATGTCAATGGCTATGATTTAATCGGCATCGATAACAGACGACTCAATCGCGGCTTGCCCATCATTTACAACGAAGTCATTGAAAATCACATCAATGATGATTGCTGGCTGTTTTTTGTTCACGAGGATTTCGAGATCAAGTCTGACTTGGCCATAATTAATAGCTTAGATCGGCGGAGCGTTTATGGCACTTTCGGTATAAATCTTGAATATGACGCACCCGTTGGGCATGGAAAGCATATTTGCAGCAGAAAGGATGGCTCTGGTCCACTGGATGTTGGCAATAAAGTACTGGATACAATCAAGGTGCAAACCCTCGATTGCCAGAGTGTTTTAGTCCACACATCACTGCTCGTTAACCATGCATTACTTCGTTTTGATGAGAACTTGACATTTGATTTGTACGCAGAAGATTTTTCCATTAATGCGCAGGAACATGGAATCGATGTAAAAGTATTTCCGCTTAAATTTCAGCACTACTCATATGGAAAAATAACGGAAAGATATCATGCAGGACTGCGCTATCTGGCAGAAAAATACCCCTCGGTAGCCGTTCCCGGGAGTTGCTCTTTTATTGGCGGAAAGGCCCATGAATTGGAAAAAAAGTTTACGTACGACATACCCGCAAATCCGAATAGTGATAAAACGATGGGGATTTCTTATACAATCAGGCGCTTCGCAAGCCGCCTTAAATCATTTCTTTTCTCACGGTTTAAATAAAGGAAAAGTATTTTGTATTTCCACCTCACTTTCGTGAGTTCCTTAACCCCATTTCATCAGGAAATGGTGATATGCCTACCCGCTTTTACGATCGAGAAAATGGAAACATCATTTGATCATTGCGCTTGCATATCCATGTCGAGCCGGAATTATTGCTTAATATGCCCGATGAAAGCACCGAATTTCCAAGTAAGCGCTAAGTAATTACAATTTTAATCCACAAGACAATCAATTGAAAAAATTGTATACGGATATTGTTCCGGTAGTAGTCACTTATAACCCCGATGAATCTACATTGATTGCCAATCTCATTGCATTACTTTCCCAGGTTCAGAATGTTGTTATCGTGGATAATGACTCGAGGCGTGATGTCACTGAGATCGCTCAACGCCTTGATAAAGCATGCTTCGATAGAGTCAATCTGATCAAACTGCAACATAATAATGGCTTGGGCAAAGCCTTTAATACCGGTATATCGGTTGCGCGTGACTTGAATGCTGCTTTTGTGCTGCTCATGGATCAAGACAGTATTGCGAAGTCAGATATGCTGAGTAAATTGCATGATGCATATCAAGATCTTGAAAAAATGGGAATCTTGGTTGGCGCTGTCGCGCCGCGTTACCGCGATAGCACATATTCACAACTCTCACAATTTGTGCGCATTTCCCGATTCGGATTAGCACGAATAACCAATGACGACAACACCAATCTCTCACGTGCAGATTTTCTGATTTCCTCCGGTTCACTCATTGCCATGCAAGCATTGGACCAAGTGGGTGGAATGGACGATGAACTCTTTATCGATCACATTGATACCGAATGGTGCTTTCGGGCACAATCCAAAGGCTTTTCGTTATACGGGGTATGTGATGCCATCATGCAACATTCCTTGGGTGACAAGCAAATTCGTTTCTGGTGGGGACGCTGGCGAAATATCTCCTTTCATCAGCCTTTCCGTTATTATTATATGTTTAGAAATAGCGTACTGTTATGGAAACGGTCTTATATGTCCGCTGCATGGAAACGGGCCGATAAACTGAGAATCTTATCACTTCTCGTCTTTTTCACGCTCTTCTCACCCAATCGAATCGCCAATTTACGTATGATGCTGAAAGGCTTGAAGGATGGATTTAAAGGGCGCGCGGGAAAACTATAGCAAATGGATACTGAAGCACACAGTCTGCAGCCGATATCGATTGTGATTGTCAATCACAATGCCGGTGCACTACTAACCCGGTGCGTTCACGCCGCACTTGAACAAGCACGGGAAATCATCATTGTCGACAATGCTTCGGAAGACTTGAGCATCGTGCAATTAACTCACAATTTCCCTGATGAGAATCGTTTAAATATAATCGCAACCGGACGGAATCCAGGGTTTGCCGCTGGTTGCAATACTGGGCTTGCTGCAGCAACGCAGCCTTACATTCTTTTCTTGAACCCGGATTGTCTTCTGCAGGAAAATTCACTGCAGCGTATGGTACAAGTGATGGAATCGGATTCCCGGATCGGCATGGTTGGCGGTTATCTTGTCAACCCGGACGGCACTGAACAAGGCGGCGGGCGGCGCGCTATACCTACGCCGTGGCGCGCTTTTGTGCGCGCCCTCGGTTTGCATCATCTGGAAAAATACTCGCCTCGGCTGTTTTTTGATTTTCATTTGAATAAAAAACCTTTACCCCAAGTACCAACAGAGGTTGAAGCGATATCCGGCGCATTAATGCTGGTACGGCGGCAAGCCATCGATGATGTCGGCCCCTGGGACGAACAATATTTTCTGCATTGCGAAGACTTGGACTGGTGTATGCGCTTCCAACAAAAAGGCTGGAAAATTGTTTTCGTACCGGACGCTCCGGTCGTGCATTTTCAGGGAACTTGCAGCCGATCCCGGCCATTCTTCGTCGCCTGGCATAAACATAAAGGCATGCTGCGTTTCTACCGGAAATTTTTCCGTCAGCAATATCCAGGCATACTGATGGGGTTGATTACACTGGGCGTTGGGTTGCGCTTCAGCATTGCAGTATTGTTCCATGCGGCGCAAAATTGTTACCGGATGCTGAAATTCAGACATGAGTGAACAGCGCGTCGGATTATTGGGCGCCACAAGCCTGACGGGAGAATGCGCGATTAAAAAACTGCTCGAGCATGATTGGCATGTCACCGCATTTTCGCGCCACCCCATCACAAACTTAACACCGCACCCGCAAATCACATGGCAGCAATCTGCTATAATTGATCCTGCAAAGGTTTGTAACGAGGAAAATAAAATTCGCGCTTGGTTATGCATGGCGCCCATTTGGGTGCTCTCCGGGCATTTCGATCTATTATCGGCTTATGGCGTCCGGAGGATCGTCGTATTATCATCCTCCAGCCGTTTCACCAAAAATACTTCATCCGATCCCGGCGAAAGGAAAATTGCACAACAATTGATTAAAAGCGAAGAGTTACTGCAAACATGGGCTGCCGCAAATGAGGTAGAATGCGTCATTTTGCGCCCGACGCTGATTTACGGATACGGACGTGACAAAAACATTACTGAAATTGCACAATTTATCCGCCGGTTTGGATTCTTTCCCTTGCTGGGGCAAGCGAGCGGTTTGCGGCAACCTATTCACGTGGAAGATGTTGCTGCTGCGTGTTACGCCGCACTGAGCAGGGAAAATTTGGCCAATCGGACTTATAACCTCAGCGGCGAAGAAACTTTGACCTATCGTGCAATGGTTGAACGCATATTCGCGGCGATGAACCGTACTCCATGCATGTTGACAGTGCCGCTATGGCTTTTCCGGATCGCAACATGGGGGCTGCGATGGCTGCCGAAGTACCGCAATTGGACCACGGCAATGGCGGAAAGAATGAATCAGGACTTGAAATTTGATTGTTCAGAAGCCAAACGGGATTTAGATTTTTCCCCGCGATCATTCAAACCAGCGGCACAAGATTTACCCGGTCAACACTAACAATCGACAACTATAATCAATTCAATGGATCGCGTATTCACTGATGAATTATTCAACACCATGGCGTTTATATCCCAATGAAGTTCAAATTTAAAGCGCCTCAGAACGAAATTGCACAGGTATTAACCGGCTTTAAAAAAACCTTTAGAAACATTGGTGTTTTTAGCGCGGTCATCAATATGCTGATGCTCATGCCGGCCATCTACATGCTGCAACTGTATGACAGCGTATTAACCAGCCGCAATGAAATGACTTTATTGATGCTGACATTGATCATGTTAGGCGCCTACATTTTTATGGGCGCGCTGGAATTCGTCCGCAGCTTTGTATTAATCCGCGTCGGCGCGCAACTCGATATGAAGTTGAACAAGCGTGTTTACACCGCCGCCTTTGAGGAAAGCCTCAAAAAAGGCGATAGCAACGCCGGGCAAGCTTTAAAAGATTTAACCAATCTACGGCAATTCCTGACCGGCAATGCCTTGTTCGCTTTTTTTGATGCGCCGTGGTTCCCGATTTATTTGTTCGTGATCTTCATGTTTCATCCTATTCTCGGGGCTTTCGCTTTATGCGGCACAACCATACTGATTGCACTAGCGTACATCAATGAAAAAATCTCGCATAAGCCGTTAGCCGAGGCCAATTCGATGTCGGTTGCATCCACCAATATCGCCTCCAACAATTTGCGCAATGCCGAAGTCATCGAAGCGATGGGTATGCTGCCTAATCTCCAAGCACGCTGGTATAAGCTGCATCGCCGTTTTCTCAATCTGCAAGCCGAAGCCAGCGAAAAATCCGGTATCGTCACCGCGCTGTCGAAATCTTGTACCGTCGCATTACAGTCGCTGATGCTGGGATTAGGCGCCTTATTGGTGCTGGATAACAGCATTACGCCGGGCATGATGATCGCCGGTTCAATTCTGTTGGGCAGAGCCATTGCGCCCGTGCAGTTACTCATCAGTGTATGGAAACAGATTGGCGGCACCCGCAGCGCTTATGAGCGTCTGACGCAATTGCTTGAACAGAATCCGGAACGAACGGCTGGCATGGCGCTGCCTAAACCGCTCGGCGTGATTGCGGTGGAAAATGTCACCGCAGCCCCGCCCGGCAGTAAAGTTCCCGTCATCAAGGGATTAAATTTTTCCCTCGCCGCTGGTGAAGTGCTCGGCATTATCGGCCCGAGCGGATCGGGAAAATCAACGCTGGCGCGCTTATTAGTCGGCGTGTGGCCAGCTGCGGCAGGAAAAGTCCGCTTGGATGGCGCCGATGTTTATCTGTGGAACAAGGATGAATTGGGCCCGCATGTCGGTTATCTGCCGCAGGATATCGAACTCTTTGCTGGCACGGTTTCGGAAAATATCGCCCGTTTTGGCGAAATCGATGCGGAAAAAGTTATTCTCGCAGCCAAGCGCGCCGGGGTTCATGACATGATCCTGAATATGCCGGAAGGTTACGACACCCATCTGGGAGACGGCGGCGCCGGTCTTTCCGGCGGACAAAAACAACGCATCGGCTTGGCGCGCGCCATGTATGATGATCCATCCCTGATTGTTCTCGATGAACCCAACTCAAACCTGGACGATGTGGGTGAACAAGCACTCCTGGCTGCCATCACCGATCTGCGCAAACGCGGCAAAACCATTGTTTTGATCACACACCGTACCAGTATTCTCAGTGTAACTACTAAATTGTTATTATTGCAGGATGGCACAGCAAAAATATTCGGGCCGACCAATCAAGTGGTAGAAGCACTCACCAAGCAACAACAAGCGCAACAGACACAGCTGGCGCAAAAGAAAGCGGAGCAGCAAGCTGCACAAAACCCAGCACCCCCAACACCCCCAGCCACTCATGCAGCCGACTCCCAAACCGGCTAATTTTTACCGCGCCTTGCAATCTCACATTGAGCAAATACTGATTACCGGACAGGAAGAATAATGAAGTTTGCAGCTGAAGAAAAAAAGACCGTTATTGAAAATGTTCCCGTCGACTTATCCCATCAAGTTGACACCGATGAGACGCTCCATACCAAATTGGGCTGGTGGATCGTTCTGGCAGGTTTTGGCGGGTTTATTCTGTGGGCATCTTTCGCACCGCTGGATAAAGGCGTTCCGGTCCCTGGCACGGTTACTGTCGCCAGCCATCTGCAAGCAGTCCAGCATCAAATCGGCGGCATTATTGACAGCATTCTGGTGAAGGAAGGAGAGCATGTCGCGGTGGGCCAAGTTCTGGTTCGCATGAATGATGTTCAACTCAAAGCACAAGCTGAGATCACCCGCAGTCAACTGTATACCGCACGCGCAATGGAAGCTCGTCTATTGGCGGAACGCGATGGCAGCAAGGAAATCATTTTTCCGCAGGAATTGCTCACATTCCAGCATGATCCGCGCATTGCCAATAATATCATCACTCAGAACCAATTGTTCACATCGCGCCAGTTAGCCTTGCATCATGAAATCGCGGCACTGGAAGAAAATATTGCAGGCTCAAGAATGCAATTGCGCGGGCTGGAAGCATCCAGAGCCAGTAAGAATGCGCAATTGAAGTTCCTGGAAGAGCAGCTTGTCAATCTGCGCGACTTGTCACAGGATGGTTTCGTACCGCGCAATCGCGTGTTGGAACTCGAACGCACGTATACCCAATTGACCGGGGAGATTTCTGCGGAAACCGGCAATATCGGCCGCATTCAGCGCCAAATAGCCGAACTGGAACAGCGGCGCATTCACCGTCAGCAGGAATACCAGAAAGAAGTGCGGCAACAGTTATCCGATATCAAACGGGAAATTGATTCTTTAAGCAGCCGTCTGAGCGGACAGGATTTTGAACTGGCCAATGTAGAAGTCAAAGCACCTGTCGACGGTTTTGTGGTCGGTATGAACGTATTTACCGAAGGTGGTGTGATTAGCCCGGGATTTAAGCTCATGGATATCGTGCCGAGCGATGATATGCTGATCATTACCGGGCAAGTGCCGGTTCATCTGATTGACCGGGTACACGTGGACCTTCCAGTCGATCTTATTTTTTCCGCGCTCAATCAAAAGAAAACCCCTAATATACCGGGCACCGTCACTCAGGTATCGGCGGATCGTCTTATGGATGAACGCAGCGGGCTTCCATTTTATAATATCAAAGCCAAGGTTACACCGGAAGGCATGAAAAAGCTGACCGATCAACAAATACGCGCCGGCATGCCGGTGGAAATATTCATTAAAACCGGTGAACGCTCGTTGATGAGCTATCTATTCAAACCGATCCTGGATCGCGTTCATTCGGCCTTGAGTGAAGAATAACGGTAATGATAGATATCCGTAAAATTTTAGTTTTAGCCGGGTTTCTTTTGAGCCCGATCAGCTATGTTCATGCAATGAGCCTCTTAGATGCTTATGAAGCTGCATTGCTACATGATCCGACTTATCGCTCCGCTTATCATGAAAATGAAGCCGGACAACAAGCCGAGGCCATCGGTCTGGCTAGCTTGCTGCCCAACCTTTCAATCACGCATACACAAAACAAAAGCTCAGGAACTATTACGGGTAAAACACAAACCGGTCAAAGTGTTTCTGACGTTGTTACTTTTGATAGTCAGATAAGCTCGTTGACTTTGCGTCAACCCTTGATCAATTTGGAAGCGGTGGCAAGCTATCGAATCGGAAAAGCACAAGCCAATTCCAGCCGGGCAAAATTTACCGGGCGCAGTCAGCAGCTCATCGTAAGGTTAGTAGAAGCTTATGTAGAAACATTGCTGGCACAAGATCATGTCCAGCTCGCAGAAGCACAGCTGACTTCCCTGGAAGAACTCAAGCGCGTCAATGAGCGCATGTTAATCAAGGGCGAGGGAACAACGACCGATGTGCTGGAAACACAATCGAAACACGCCATTGCACAAGCACGTGTTATTGAAGCCAATGATGAGCTGGAAGGAGCTCAACTTAAACTGGAAGCGATCATCGGGCAAAAAATAAACCGGTTAGACCGATTGTCCGATGCATTTAATACGCGCGCCATTCAGTTGCAAGATTATGACAATTGGTATGCTCTGGCGCTGGAACGCAATGCCGAGCTGATGACACAACGCCATGCGGTAACATCCGGTAAGGAGGAAATCAGAAAGAGTTTTGCCGGACATACACCACGCGTCGATTTGGTCGCCAGTTTATCCAAGAACAATAGAGGATCATTTATCACACGCAATCAAGATGCCGAGCTTGGCACCATCGGTGTTGAAGTTAATTTTCCTCTGTATGCCGGCGGCCGTGTGAACGCCCTCACGGCTCAGGCTAAAGCGAATCATGCACGCGCGGAAGCGGATCTCGATGCGATAACCGACAAAGTACTGGTCGAATTGAAAAAACAATACAACCTGCTAAAAAGCGGCATCAAAAAAATTGAATCATTGGAACTGGCAGTCAAGTCGGCTGAATTGCTCGTCGATGCGACAGAAAAAAGTATCCGTGGCGGTATCCGCATCAATTTAAATCTTTTGGATGCGCAACAGCAATTGTATACCGCGCAACGCGATCTCTCTCGGGCAAGGTTTGATTATCTGCTGGCCTATCTGCGCTTGCAATTAGCAGCTGGCACACTGGTACTGGATGATTTAAGAAATATCGCCAGCTATTTTAAAGCTGGCTTGCGTTGAAAAGGTTTTCCGCTGTGATCATGCTGCTTGCAATAAGATCAGAGCATTCTTTTCCGTTTGCTCACTTCTCGGCTTAAAACGCAGCGGCTAATTCCAGCAGATAGAATTCGTATCCGATCAATGTGCTATACCCAGCGAGGATTGCGTACTTGAGATGCCTGACACGGAAGCAGTCAATCAACCGGACGTTATGATGAATAACCAGTAGAATGAGTGCCATCGCGGTAA
>Ga0154020_10004167_pt1 | contig 17272 bp, 13 predicted proteins | sample Klosneuvirus_201_FD_109709 | JGI IMG/M metagenome (GOLD analysis project Ga0154020, IMG submission 109709) | Active sludge microbial communities from wastewater, Klosterneuburg, Austria - Klosneuvirus_20160825_MG | ecosystem: Engineered > WWTP > Aerobic digester > Activated sludge | place...
CTCGCGGTCGCTCACGTAGCCTCGCGCGCGCAGGCGACGCAGGGCCTCGAGCGTGTTGGTCGCGCGGACCCCGGGATCCTTGCCTCCCCACACGAGCTGCAGCGACTGCACGAAGAACTCGGCCTCGCGGATCCCGCCGGGCCCGAGCTTCAGGTCGCGCAGCGGCGCGTCGGAGAGCTCGGCGCGCGAGCGCTGCACCATCTCGATCATCTCGCCCACGATCTGGGGATCGACCGCGCGCCGATAGACGAACGGCGAGAGCTCGGCGAGCAGCGCCTGGCCCACGGCGAGGTCTCCGGCGACGGCGCGGGCCCGCAGCAACGCGGCGCGCTCCCAGCCGCGCCCGAACGCCTCGTAGTACCCGATCGCCGAGGCGATCGAGTTGGTCAACGGACCGCTCGCACCCTCGGGCCGCAGCCGTAGATCCACGCGCGCGCAGAACCCGTCGTCGTCGTGCTCGTCGAGCGTCGGCACGAGGCGGCGCGCGATCTTGGTGAAGGCGTCGAACGGGCGGAGCGCGTCTGGATCGCTCGCGTCGGTCCTGCTCGCGAACCCCTCGTCCGCGCCGTGCACGAACATGAGATCGATGTCGCTCCCGGCGTTGAGCTCGAGCCCGCCGAGCTTGCCGAGGCCGATGACGCAGAACCCGTTGCGCTCGCCGTGGTCGTCGACGACCTTGCCGAAGCGCTCCTCCACCTGCGCGCGCGCCTCGAGCAGCGCCACCTCGAGCTGCGCCTCGGCGAGGTCGCTCCACTCGCGCGCCGTCACGTCGATCTCGTTCTCGGGCTCGAGTTCGCGCAGCGCGATCCGGAGGCGAGCCTTGTTGGACGCGCGCCGCAGGCCCCGGCGCACGCGCGCGAGGTCGTAGGTGCCGGTCGTGGCCTCGCACGCGACGAGCAGCCGACGCACCTGGTCCTTGCGCTTGCGCGGGACGCTCCACCCCTCCCGTGCGAGCTCCTCGAGCGCGTCGGGGCGCGTGCGCACGAGGCCTCGCAGCGCGGGGTACGCGGCCGCCAGCGCCGAGGCGATCGCGAGCACGCCCTCGTCCTTGCTCGCGAGCTCCGCGCGCGCCTCCGCGGCGGCGGCTGGATCACAGGCGTCGGCGAGCGCGCGCAGCCGGCCGAAGCGAGGGTTCATCGCTCACTTCTTCTTGAGGAATCGGCCGAGGAGGGAGTCGTTGCCTTCGTCCTTGCCCTTGCGGTCGCGCTCGTTGCGCATGGTGTAGAGGCGCACCTCGCGCGCCGCCTCCACGTGCCGCGGGTTCTGCTCGGCGATCTCGCGGAAGTCGCGGATGGCGTCGCCCATGCGGCCCGCGGCCTTGAGGAGCATCGCGCGCAGGAACTTGATGCGCTCGCTGCGGGGCGACTCGGCCAGCGCGACGCCGATCTTGAGCAGCAGGTCGTCGTACTTGCCCGACTCGCGCCGCTCGGGCTCGTTGGCCATGATCCAGCAGTAGAGCGCCACGTGCTCGGGGTCGGTCGGGTCGCCCTCGTAGGCCTGGACCGCGAACGGCTTGGCCTCGGCGAGCTGGTTCTTGCCGACGAAGAACTCCGCCTTCTGGAACGCCGAGTGCGCGGACATCACCCGGTGCACCTCCTCCTGATCGGCGGTGGAGATGCCCGCGGCAAGCGCCTTCTCGTAGTCGGCGCGGCGCGTCGGGTCGGTGAGCACCTGGTAGGCCTCGGCGAGGCGCGTGAAGATCGTGGCGACCTTCTCCTTCTCGTTCGCGAGCTCGGGCGGGAGGCGGTCGGGGTGCCACCGCTTGGCGAGCTGGAAGTAGGCGTTCTTCACCTCCTCGATCGACGCCGCGGCCTCGACGCCGAGCGCCGCGAAGTGGCTCGCGTCCTTCAGCTCGGAGAGCTTCGCCTCGATCTCCGCGCGCCGGCCCGCGTGGGGGTCGGGTCGGGGCTCGCTCCTCGGATCGCGGTCGCTCTTCGGCGCCACCTCGACGGCGCCCTTCTGGAGCGGCGTGCCGATGCGCTTGAGCGCCACCCGGACGACCGGCGAGGGCTGCCGGCCGAGCGCGGGCGGGGGCATCTGCACGGACGGGGGAGCCGGCGCCGCGACCGCCACCGGCATCGGCTCGATGTGCTTGAGCAGGAGGAGCCCGTACAGGAGGAGCCGCACCGTTCGCGCGTCTGCCACGTGCGCGTCGAGCACCTGCTCGATGCTCATCGCCGCGAGGCGAAGGAGCTCGACCACCTCGCGCTCCGGGCGGGTGAAATCGAGGCTGGAGAGCGGCGCGCCCGGCTTGATGCGCAGGGGCGTGCCCTTGACCCGCTCGAGCGTGGCGTCGGCGTGGGGCATCGAAGGGTGCGCGCGCACCGAGGCGAACACCGCCGGCGTCGGGTCCACCGGGTAGAGCTCCGGGCCGCCGAACTTGGAGAGGAAGTCCACGTTGTCGTAGTACGCGTAGCGCGTGCTGGGCGGCCGGCTGAACAGGTGCCCGAGCTTGCGAGCGATCTGGGTGCGCAGGCCCTTCTCGAGGGTGGGTGCGTCGATCTTGCCGGCCGCGAGCAGCACCTGGCCCTGGAGCACGCCGCCCTTGCCGAGCGCCATGAGCGACTCGTTGTAGGCGAGGTCGTCGATGGCGCCGATCTCGAGCAGCACGCGACCGAGGTGCTCGACCGGGTCGGCGATGCGGATCTTCGCGGGGAGGCCGTCGACCAGCGTGAGCACGTCGGCGGCTGCGGCGTCGTCGTCGCCCTCGGGACGGAGCACGAGCGCACCACGCAGCTTCTTGTCCACGCAGTAGACCACGAGGTGCGCGAACGGCGTCTTTCCGAGCACGCCCTGGGCCGTGGGCTCCATCGATCGCGGATGGTAAGAGGCTCAGACGTGGAGGTCGAGACCCACGTCTGCCGCGCGGACCGAGTGGGTCAGCGCCCCGATGGACACGACGTCCACCCCGGTGGCCGAAAGCGCCGGGATGCGCTCGATCGCCACGTTTCCGGACGCCTCGACGGTCACCTGGTCCCCTTTCTGGGCCCGGACGCGCCGGACGGCCTCCTGGGTCGTCGAATCGTCCATGTTGTCGAGCAGGACCACGTCCGCGCCCGCCGCGAGGGCCTCGTCGAGCTGCTCGAGGGTGTCGACCTCGCACTCGATGCGCGTGGTGTGGGGCGCGTGGGCGCGGGCGCGCTCGATCGCGGCGCGGACCGACCCGCAGACGACGATGTGGTTGTCCTTGATGAGCACGGCGCTCCCGAGCATGTCGCGGTGGTTGTGGCCGCCGCCGCACCGGACCGCGTACCGCTCGAGGACGCGCAGCCCCGGGGTGGTCTTGCGGGTGTCCACGATGCGCAGGTGGCCGCCCGCGGGGATGGCGTCCACGAACGCCCGGGTCGCCGTGGCGATCCCCGAGAGCCGCTGCACGAAGTTGAGCGCGACCCGCTCGCCCATCAGCAGCGCGCGCGCGCGGCCCTCGACCCGGAGCAGCGCGCCGCCGGCCGCCACCTTCTCGCCGTCGACCACGTGGTGCGTGACGCGCACGCCGGGATCGACCCGCGCGAAGACGCGCGCGGCGAGCACGAGCCCACAGGCGACGATGGGGCCCCGCGCCACGAACTCCCCGCGCCCCGCGTGATCGGGCGGGATGCACGCCTCGCTCGTGAGGTCGCCGCCGGCCAGGTCTTCGGCGAGCGCGCGGTCGAGGATCGGATCGACGAGGGAGGCGAGCGGGAACGCGGGGACCATGCCCGGTGGTTAGGCTCACTTGGTCAGCGTGGCCAGGGCCGCGGCGACCAGCGCCAGCAAGAGGAGCGCGATCGCGACCTTGCCGAACGAGAGCGGCGCGTCCTCCTCGTCGGGCTCGAAGCGGGGAGGGGGCCTCCGGCTCGCCGGCCGCGAAGAGGGCTTCTGCACGAGCACCTGCTCGCTCTGTCGCGAGCGCTCGATCGCGTCGACGAGCGCGTCGGCGAACGCGCTGCACGACGGGTAACGGCCCTCGGGATCGAGCTGCAGCGCGCGCGCGAACGCCTGGTCGACCGCGTCGGCGAGCCCGGGGACCCGCGCCGCGAGCGGGACCTGGCTGCCGGTCGTCATCGAGTCGTGGATCTTGCCCGGGTCGTCGCCGGGGAACGCGCGGCCGCCGCACAGCGCCTCGTAGAGGACCGCGGCCAGCGAGAACTGATCGGCGGCGACGGTCGGCGGATCGGTCCAGGCCTCGGGCGCGAGGTAGGCCTTCTGGCCCCGGTGCTCCTCGTCGGCCGGCAGCAGCGTGACGCCCTCTTCTCCCAGCTCGACCCGCGCGGGCACGATCGCGCCGTCGATCTCGCCCTTCGCGTGCAGCTCGTCGAGCAGCTTGCCGAGCGTGCGCGCGACGTCGACCACCTCGGCGAGCTCGAGGGCGCCGCGCTCGAGTCGGACGTCGAGCCGCTCGCGGATCACGGGTCCTCCTCCGGGAGGTGACAGGCGACCGTGTGGCCCTCGTCGAGCTCGCGCAGCGCGGGGACGTCCTTGTCGCAGAGGCCCGGCTTGGCCTTGGGGCACCGCGGGTGGAACGCGCACCCGTTCGGCGGATCGAGCGGGCTCGGCACGTCGCCCGAGAGCACGATGCGCAGGCGGCGCTTCTCGGGATCGGGCACCGGGATCGCGCTGAGCAGCGCGCGCGTGTACGGGTGGCGGCGGTGCTCGTAGAGGTCCTTGGCGGACGCGAGCTCGACGATGCGCCCGAGGTACATCACGGCGACGCGGTGGCTCAGGTACTCGACCACCTTGAGGTCGTGCGAGATGAAAAGGTAGGCGAGCCCGCGCTCCTCCTGGAGGTCTTGCAGCAGGTTGACGATCTGCGCCTGGATCGACACGTCGAGGGCGCTGATCGGCTCGTCGCACACGAGCAGCCCGCCCTTGGCGTCCTGCATCACCGCGAGTGCGCGCGCGATGCCGATGCGCTGGCGCTGCCCGCCGGAGAACTCGTGCGGGTAGCGCGTGAGGGCGTCCTTGCGCAGACCCACGCGGTCGAGGAGCGAGAGGACCATCTCCTCCTCTTGCGCGTCGCTCTTGGCGAGCTTGTGGATCTGGATCGCCTCGCCCACGATCTGCCGCACGGTCATGCGCGGATTGAGGGAGGAATAAGGATCCTGGAAGACGATCTGCATGCGCCGCCGCAGCGGCCGCAGCTCGGAGACGCCGAGGTTCGTGATGTCGCGCCCCTCGAAGGTGAGCCGCCCGTAGGTGGGATCGAGCAGGCGCAGGACGGTGCGCCCGAGGGTGCTCTTGCCGCACCCGCTCTCGCCGACCAGGCCCACGGTCTCGCCCTGACCCACGGTGAGCGACACCGAGTCGACCGCGCGCAGCTGGCGCGGCTTGCGGAACAACCCCTGCTCCACGGGGAACCACTTGGAGACGCGCTCCACCACGAGCTCCGGGTCGCTCGGCGCGAAGGTCGGGCGCTGGCTCACGGCGCGAGCTCCTTCGAGCGGATGCACCGCGCCGCGCGGTGGTCGCCGATCGCCGCGAGCACGGGCGTGCCCTCGCGGCAGCCGTCGATCACGAGCTCGCAGCGGTCCTGGAACCGACAGCCCTTCGGGAGGGCGCGCAGGTCGGGCACGATGCCCTCGATGCTCGGGAGCCGGCGCGGTCGCTTGTCCGGGTGAGCGGAGGACCCGAGCGAGGGCAGCGAGCGCAAGAGGCCGCGCGTGTAGGGGTGGCGCGGCGAGGCGAACACCTCGTCGACCGGCCCGCGCTCGACCACCTGCCCCGCGTACATGACCACGATGTGGTCGGCGTATTCGGCGACCACGCCGAGATCGTGGGTGATGAGGACGACGCTCATCTCGAGCTCGCGCTGCAGCTTCTTCAGGAGCTCGAGCACCTGCGCCTGGATGGTGACGTCGAGCGCGGTGGTGGGCTCGTCCGCGAGGAGCAGCTTGGGCGTGCACGCGAGCGCCATCGCGATCATCACCCGCTGCCGCATGCCACCCGACAGCTCGTGCGGGTAGGCGTCGACGCGCTCCTGGGGCGCGGGGATGCCCACGAGCTCGAGCATCTGGATCGCGCGAGCGCGCGCCTGCTTGCGGCTCTTGTCCTGGTGCACCCGCACCACCTCGCCGATCTGGGCTCCCACCGTGTAGACGGGGTTGAGCGAGGTCATCGGCTCCTGGAAGATCATCGAGATGCGGTCGCCGCGGACGTCGCGCATCTCGCGCTCCGAGAGGCCCATCAGGTCGCGGCCCTCGAACAGGATCGCCCCGGACTCGATCCGCCCCGGCTCCTCGATCAAGCGCAAGATGGACAAGGCGGTGACGCTCTTGCCCGACCCGCTCTCGCCGACGACGCCCACGATCGACCGCGCCGGCACCTGGAACGACACGCCGTCGACCGCGCGCACGACGCCTTCCTCGGTGCGGAACGAGGTCACGAGATCGCGGACTTCCAGGAGCGGCGGTTCCATCGAAGCCGGGCCGAGCTTACTTCATCGCGGCCGCGCCCGGTGCGCTACCATCGCCGTCCCGTGCCCGCGCCGCCCTCTCTGCCGCCGCCCGCCGGATCGATCGCGCCCCGCGAGGGGTACCGCTCCCTGCTCTCGGGCTCGCGCGAGATGCGGCGCGACCACGCGATCACCCGCGAGGCCTGGTTCTCCGGTCTCACCGCCGAGCGCAAGGTCGACCTGCTCTTCGAGCTCGAGGTGCTGCTCCGCGGCCTCGCCTGCTTCGCGAACCCGCGCAACCACCCGGGGCCCCCGCGCCGCACGATCATCGCGGCCGTGGATTTCCGCGAGCCGTTGCGGGTGGCCCGCGAGGGCATGGTCCGCGTGGCGTCCCTCTCGCGCACGCTGCTCGGCGAGGACGAGCGGGTGTTCGTCTTCCAGCGCTACCTCGAGCAGATGATCCCCGAGGACACGGCGCGGTCCCGGTTCGTCCGGGCGACGGCGGCCCAGGAGACACCTGAGCAGTCGCTCCTCGCCCTGCGCTACGCGTTCGGCCACCTGGTCGAGATCGTCGACGGCCTGCTCCGCGTGGAGCGCCTGCCGTTCCGCACGTTCTACGCCACGATGGGCATGCAGCAGCGCGAGGTGGCCCGGAACACCTATTTCAACCCGCTGCGCGCCCTCGAGTTCCGCCCCGAGCTCGACCGCATCAAGAACCCCGAGGTCTTCGCGCTGGTGCAGTCGGTCCCGGGCGAGGAGGCGCACCGCCTGGTGGCGCTCTCGTTCCTGACCTTGTTCCGCATGCTCAAGACGCTCGCGCTCGCGGACTCGCTGGTGGAGCTCTCGCACAACGAGCCCACGGCGCTGTACCGCGCGCACCTGGCCCTGGCCGCGCTGCGGGCCGAGGCGCGGTCGCTGGTCGCGTACCTGCGGGCGCACGCGGGGGCAGAGCTGGCCGAGGGGTTCGAGCGCGAGCTCTTCACGATCAGCAGCAAGGCGATGCACGCCCGCTACGAGTCGCTGCTCGCCGAGGGCCACCGCCTGGTCGGGATCAAGGCGGCCCTCGAGGGCATCGCCGCGAAGCTGCGGCTCGAGATGCGCCGCACGTTCGTGCGCGAGCTGCCGCCGATCGACGCGCAGGAGCCGGCCCCGGAGCTGCGCAAGAAGATCCTCGCGGCCACGGAGTCGCTACGACCGGCGCTGCAGTCGATCATCCTGTTCCTCATCCGCGCTCTCGGGGCGCGGCTCGACGCGCACTTCGTGTTCGACGACCTCGCGGCCAAGCGCGAGGTGGGCGAGCGGCTCCGCAAGGACGTGTGGATGTTCGCGCAGATCGTCCGCGGGTTCGCGGCGAAGGCGGCCATCATCCGCACGCCGGACAAGAGCGACCGCTGGGCCAGCGTGGAGAGCTTCCGGTTCGTGAAGGAGTTCCTCGGGTACTTCAAGGCGATGGGGTACCCGCTGCTCCGCACGAACGACTACCCCCGGTTCGACCAGTTCCTGTCGGCCATCGGGTCGCTCGAGGAGACGGACCTGCTGGATCCGCAGCGGATGGGGCGCGTGGTGGAGGAGTGCGAGGCCTTCCATGCGTTCTTGCTGGATCTGTTCGAGGGGATAGGGAAACGGGAGGAACTTGCCGGAACGCCGTTCGACCGGCGAAGCGCAGCGGAAGCATTGCGGATGTATTTGGGGGGGTAGTGTCGATTTAACGCACACGTTGGGCTACACGCGCCGACACAACCGGCAGGTAGCCCCATGAAGTCCTCTCACCGCCTTGGTTTCGTCGTCTCCACCGCCGCTCTCTCCTGGTTCCTCGGGGGGTGCGCACAGAACGAATTCGCGACGCTCTGCGACCTCCATCCAGAGCAGTGCTGCGATCTCAACCCCGAGCTCGAGGTGTGCCGCGACGGCAGCACCGGCGAGACAGGAGAGACCAGCGTCGAGGCCGGCCCCGACACGGGGACGGAGGCCGAGGTCGGCGAGGAGGTAGGGGACACCGGCGACGCCGACGTCGCGCCCGACGCGCCCGACGGCGAGACCGAGACGGGCGGGCCCATCTGCACGAAGGACGAGATCCGCTGCACCGGCGCGACCCTCGAGCAGTGCTCGAGCGATGGCATGATGTGGCTGACGGTCGCGACCTGCCCGAGCGCCGAGACCTGCGACGCGAAGGCCGGCCGCTGCACCGCGTGCACGCCCGACGCGATCCGCTGCGACGGCACCAAGCGCAAGCAGTGCGACAAGTTCGGCAAGGCGGAGCTCGAGGTCGCCACCTGCGACACCCTCGAGCTGTGCCTCGCGGGCACCGGCACCACCTGCGGCAAGGCGGCCTGCGCGGTGGGCGAGAAGAAGTGCGAGGGCGCGACCGCCAAGGTCTGCAACGCCGGCCGCACGGGCTTCGACTCGACGCCTTGCGTCTCGGCTGGCCTCTGCAGCGGTGGCGTCTGCGCGACCCCGGCGTGCGCGGTCGGAGAGAAGCGCTGCTCGGGCACCTCGGCCCAGACCTGCAACGCGGACCGCACGGGCTGGGACACGACGGCCACCTGCGCCACGTCGGCCCTCTGCAGCGCCGGCGCCTGCACCACGCCCGCCTGCGCGGTGGGCGAGAAGAAGTGCGTCGGCGCCGCGGCGCAGATCTGCAACGCGGACCGCACCGGCTTCGACACGACTGCCACCTGCGCGTCGGCCTCGCTCTGCAGCGCCGGCACCTGCTCGGGCGCGGTGTGTGCGGTCGGCGAGAAGAAGTGCGTCGGCGCGCTGGCGATGATCTGCAACGCGGCCCGCACCGGCTTCGACACGGTCTCGAACTGTGGCACCGCGGCTCTCTGCAGCGCCGGCGCCTGCACCACGGCGACCTGCGCGGTCGGCGAGAAGCGCTGCTCGGGCACCTCGGCCCAGGTATGCAACGCGGATCGTACGGGCTGGGACACGACGGCCACCTGCGCCACATCGGCCCTCTGCAGCGCCGGCGCCTGCTCGACGGCGGTCTGCGCCGTGGGTGAGAAGCGCTGCTCGGGCACTTCGGCGCAGGTCTGCAACGCCGGACGCACCGGCTGGGACACGTCGGCCACCTGCCTCACGGCGGGGCTCTGCAGCGCGGGAGTCTGCGCCACACCTGCGTGCGCTGCTGGTGACAAGCGCTGCTCGGGAGCTCTCGCGCAGACCTGCAACGCGGAGCGCACGGGCTGGGACACAGTGACGACCTGCGCCTCGGCGGCCCTGTGCGGCGCCGGCGTCTGCACAACGCCCACCTGCGCCAGCGGTGACAAGCGTTGCTCGGGCACCTCGGCCCAGACCTGCAACACGGACCTGACGGGCTGGACGACGACGGCCACCTGCGTGACCTCGGCCCTGTGCAGCGCGGGCGCTTGCTCGCCGCCGGTCTGTGCTGCGGGCGCGAAGCAGTGCTCGGGCACATCGGCGCAGACTTGCAACGCCGGGCAGACCGGGTGGGACACCACGGCCACGTGCGCGACGGCGGCGCTGTGCAGCGCGGGAGTGTGCTCACCGCCTGCGTGCGCGACCACGGACAAGCGCTGCGTCGGTACCGCAGCGCAGTCGTGCAACGCGGACCGGACGGGCTACGTGACCACGGACACCTGCGCGACCGCCGCGTTGTGTAGCGTCGGTGTTTGCACGGCACCCGCGTGCGGCGCGGCGGAGAAGCGTTGCTCGGGGAAGAAGGTCCAGACCTGCAACGCCGACCGGACCGCGTTCGCAGACACGGAGACCTGCGCCATCGACTGCGACGGCGGGAGCGCGGCCGCCTGCCTGAAAGTGACGCAGCTCGTTAGTGCTGAAGATCACACGTGTGTGTTGTTGACCAACAAGACAGTTCGCTGCTGGGGGGAGAACACCACCTGGGGAGCACTGGGTGCGAGCGGCGCAGCTCTTCAGCCAGCCGCAGTTGTCGGAGCCACGAACGTCATGAAGATCGCTGTTGCTAGAAATGCGACGGCCGCCCTGCGTGGCGACGGCTCGATCTTGTGGTGGGGACAACCAATCGGTGCGGCGTCGATGGCGCCCACGTTGGCGGCCCTCGGCGTTACGGCAAGCCCTACAGACATCGCGCTCGCCACAACACACATGTGTATTCGTGACTCGGACACATTCGTCAAATGTCTGGGCAGCAACTCCACGGGCAACCTTGGCAACGGGACCAAGACGGACTCGTTCGGCGGGTTGGTCACTGCACTCGGAACTGCGGGCGTCGGCCCGATATCGCTTGGTGATCGCGTGTCATTCGCGATCATCAGTGGCGCCGAAGCCAGGGGTTGGGGTGAGAACTCGGCGGGGACACTGGGCGACGGCTCGCTTTCCGAACGGACCTCACCGGTCGCGACCTACGCGGCGGCGCTGGATATTCGAGTGTCCGCCGGCGGCCTGTTCAGTTGCGGTCGATTTGCCACGGGTCTTGTCAAATGCGCCGGCGGCAGTACCGTGCTCGGCGGTTCCACCTATACAACCCCGACACTCATCGCCGGTCTAAGCAACGTGACACAGATTGCGGCTGGTGTTTCGACGGCCTGCGCCCTCTCAAGCGATGGGAGCGTGCGATGCTGGGGCGACCCAACCTTGGGAGACGGCTCCTCTGGGCCATCGACGAGCCCTGTTGTGGCGGGAATCGGGGGCGCTGCGCAAGCGGTATCCCTGGGCGCTGGCTTTGGCTGCGCGCTGATGACCGACGGCACAACGGTGAAGTGCTGGGGCTTCGGCCCCTTTCTGGGGATTGGTGTCTCCAGCGGAACCTACCCGTCACCGACGTCTGTTGTGTGGTGAGATCCTCAGTGCCAAGAAACCAAAGGCCAACCCACTTGGGGTTGGCCTTTCACGGCTGGAGCCAGCCGGATTCGTTCAAGAGGCGAGGCGAGAGGTCAGGGGCGATAGACCTTGCCATCATTGTAGTAGGTCGATCCACTAGCGTAGTTCGATCCGCCCCAGATGACCGCCTCTTTCCCCGTCCAGATCACGCTGGGACGCGAGCGAGCAGTCGGAGCGTCCGTGACGTCCATCGAAGCCCACTTGTCGGTAGTAGGATCGTAGGTCGCACCACCAGCGACCGCGATCCCACTCGAACTCGAGCCATTGCCTCCTGCCCAGACCCACAACTTGCCTAGCCCGAACCACGCTGCTGACGCAAATCGGGTGGGCGTAGCGAGGTCACTGTCCGTCGGCGAGGTCATCGACGTCCAACTGCCACCCGGGGTGTACCTAGAGCCGGTCTTCTTGCCATACGTTGGGCTAATGTAGGTGCCGAATCCCCCGTACACGAGCAGATCCTTGCCGGACCAGATGCCAATGTGATCGACGCGGCCGTCGATCTCGACCGCAGGATCGGCAAACTTGGTCCAGACGTTGGTCTTCGGGTCGAAGCGTGCCCCGTCGCGGAAGACAGGAGAAGGGTAGGTCTGGGACGAGCCAGATGCGCCGCCCCAAACGATCATCTCCGTACCCGTCCACACAGTCGTCGCTTTCCAGCGAGCGCTGATGGGGGCAGCAGGCAGAAGGCGCCAGGTGTCTTTGGCGGGATCGTAGGCCGCGCCGTCAGAGCAGGCATACGTGCTGGAGCTGCAGATGGAACTATAGCCACCCCAGATGATCATCTCGTTGGTCGTCGTCGACCACACGGCCTGGACCTGAGAGCGAGCGGCAAGAGGTCCACTGTTGATGGCTTTCCACTTGTCCGTTGTCGGATCATACGAACCGCCATCAGCCTTGTAGGCCGAGCTGTAGTAGTCATACCCGCCCCAGATGACCATCGCGCTGCCGGTCCACACCGCGCTGTGATCGTATCGACCGTACCCAGTCGAGAGGGCGGTTGGCAGAGAGGTCGAGTCAAGCAGCTTCCATGTATCAGCGAGGACGTTGTACGAGGCACCGTTCTTCTTGGAGTAGCTGGGGCTCACGTACGTGCCGTAGCCGCCCCAGATGATCATTTCAGTGCCCGTCCACACGGCCGAGTGCTTGAAGCGGGCGTCAATCCCAGTGGGCGGCGCCGCCATTGAGACCCACCCCTTCGGCGCCGCGCAGGGCACCGAGAGCACGTCCGGGTACTTGCAGGTCTTCGAACAGACCAGCGTCCGAACCTCGCCCGCCACCGTGCACGAAGCCGTGGAGGTCTTGATCTCCCCCTCCGCGCACTCGCCCTCACCCGTGCAGGTGCCCGTGTTCCAGGTGCACGTGGTGTTGTCGCAGGTGTCGTTCTGCTTCCCGCAGTTCCCGCAGTCCGTCGTGCGCTTCTCGCCGATCGAGCACTCGGCACCCGAGATCTCGTCGCCGCACGCGCCCCAGGCGCCCCACGAACCCGAAGACGTGCAGCTGCGCGTCTGCGTTCCGCACATCCCGCACGCGCGCTTGTCCGTCAGCGGCGGCGTGCACTTCTCCGGCGTCTCCGGCGTCGTGTCGCTCTTGCCGGTGTCCGTAGACCCATCCGAACCGGTGTCCGGCAGAGCATCGCCGGTGGAGGAATCCCCACCACCGCTGTCCTTGGGGATGATCACCTCGGCGTCATCGACGGTGGCGCACGCCATCATCGAAGCCGAACACGACAGAGCCAAGCCGAAGAAGGCAATACGTTTCATGGGTCTCGTCCTCAAGGAAATCAGGGGCGGTAGATCTTGCCGTCGCGAAGGTAGGAACCGTTGTACCCACCCCAGATGATGGCTTCGCTGCCAGTCCAGACGGTGTGCTGCTGGTTGCGCGGACTGGGAGCGCCAGCGTCTGGCAAAGCCTTCCAAGTGCCGGTCGCCGGATTGTAGACTGCGCCAGTCGCCGTATAGTAAGTGGTGCCGTAGTTGCTGCCACCCCAGTAGTACAGCTGGCCACCGCTCCACCAAACAGACGTGAGGTAGCGCTTTGGATTGGTGATTAGTGTGTCAGGCGGCGAGGGAATCGTCGTCCAAGCACTGGTTGCTGGATCAAACGTGGCACCGTCGCCCCGAGTGTAGGTCGGACTGAGGTAGAGTCCGTAGCCACCCCAGAATGTGGCGGTGTTGCCCGTGGCCCCGCTGGCGACCCCCGTTGCGTAGCCGCGACCATCAATGGATGGCGACGCCAGCGTCGTCCAGGTGTTGGTCGCCGGATCGTATGAGGCTGCGTCGTTGACGTAGGTGCCACTGGTGTTCTGGCCACCAAAGACAACCATCTTCGTGCCAGTCCAGACGGCCGCGTGGTTGATGCGCCCAACAAGAGGGCTCGTCGCGATCGTTCGCCAGAGCTTCGTGGACGGATTGTAGGCAGCGCCGTCATTGCGGCCGAATGAGTAGCTTCCGCTCGAGGTGCCACCCCAGAGAATCATCTCCGTGCCGGTCCAAACAGCCGTGTGATAGTAGCGCCCTACGAATGTGGAGGGGGCAGCGTTGAGTGTCGTCCACGTTCCCGTGGTGGTCGAATAGCTGGCGCCCGTTGCGAGGTATCCAGCGTTGTACCCACCCCAGACGATCATCTCATTGCCCGCGCCGGTCCACACGGCCGTGTGGTAGTAGCGGCCAGTCGAGGCAGGCAAAGAGGTCCAGGTGTCCGTGGACAGCTTGTACGAAGCGCCGTCCGAGCAGTACGAGCCGCACGAGCCCGTCCCACCGAACACGATCATGTCGGTGCCCGTCCAAACGGCACTTGCGTAGTAGCGACCCAGGAATGTGCTGGGCGGATCCGCCATCGTGTCCCAGCCCTTGGCCGCGGCGCACGCGCTCCAGTCGCTCCACCCGCAGGTGCTCGTGCACGTGCGTGTCTTCACCTGCTTCGGCGTGCTGCACGAGTACTGGGTTTCGACGTCACCCTCGTTGCAGATGCCCTCGCCCGTGCAGACGCCGTTCTCCCACTCGCAGGTGGTGCTGCACTTGTCGCTGCGCTTGCCGCACTTGCCGCACTTCACGTCGCGCGTGGAGCCGATGTCGCAGACACCCGTCTCCCCCGTGCACGCGCCCCAGGGCAGCCAGATCTTGTCGCTGCCGCACAGACGCTCGTGCGTGCCGCACTTGCCGCAGGGCCCGGTGCCCGTCGCACCCGGCGTGGGGCAGGCGAGGCTCACCTCCGCGGTGTCCGCCGTGTCCGCGACATCGCCACCACCCTCGGTGGTGCCCGTGTCCGTGGGCGGCGTGCCCGTGTCGACGCTCGAGTCCGTCTTGCCGGTGTCCGTGCCACCGGTGTCTCCCGCCGACGAGTCGACGGCACCCGTGTCTTCCGAACCTGTGTCCTCCGCGCCGGTGTCGTCACCGCTGGCGGGAGTGTCCGTGCTCGAGCAAGCGACGGAGCTGAAGGCGAGCGCACAGAGCGCGGCCGAGAAAGAAAGGCGAGCGTGAGTCATCCAACCCCTCATGATGAAGCGACCGTGAGCGGCCAGCATGGCGCAACCGCGGCAAAGGTCAATTCTTACGATCTCACTGGAAACCGTTCCCGCCACACGACCGGAACGGCTACGTCGCACGACACGCGTTCGTCACCGGAACCCAGGCCACAAAACGCCGACACCGCCCGAACCCGATGGGGTTGGAGCGGTGTGAGCGAGTGAACGACGAAGAGCGGGAGACTACTCTTCCGATTCGTCGCCACCGGCGGTCGTGACGACCGGGCCTTCTGCAGGAGCAGCGGCCTTCTTCGGCGCGCGCCGAGCCTTCTTGGCCCCACCCTTCTTGGCGGTCTTCTTGGCAGCGCCCTTCTTGGCGGCGCCCTTCTTCGCGCCACGCTTTGCAGCGGTGCGCTTGGCGACCTTCTTGGTCGCCGTCTTCTTGGCGCCACGCTTGGCAACCTTGGCAGCAGCGCCCTTGGCGGGCTTCTTCGCAGCCTTGGTGGTCTTCTTCGCAGCAGTCTTCTTCGCAGCCTTCTTCGCAGCCATGGTCGTACCTCCCTGTGCAGTACGTGCCACGACATATATCGTCACCTAGCGTACCTGTCAAGGTGGGTTGTGGAAAAATTGTTGGCCCGATGTGGACTTCTGGTGGAGGCGCCTGGCCGAGGTTGTCCCAACGCAAGTCCGGGGCGGTTTCGCTGCGAAAACCCGTTGACCGCCCTCGGTCGGCCTCGTTAGCGTCCCCCGCCATGAACGCTCGCTGGATCTCCACGATGGGCCTCTCGATGGCGCTCACGTTCTCGGGTGGCGCCCTCCTCACCAGCCTCTCCGGCTGCGGCCACAACGAAGAAGAGTGGCAGTCGCAGCTCGACAAGGAGAAGAAGCTCCGCGCCGACTTCGACGCCGAGAAGGCCGCGCACGACAAGAGCAAGGCCGAGCTCAAGAAGGTGCAGGGCGAGGTCGATCAGCTCAAGAAGGATCTCTCCGCCTTCGAGGACATGAAGAAGCAGTTCGGCGACGAGAAGGACAAGAGCGCCAAGCTCACCAAGGCCCTCGCCGAGTCCGAGGCCCGCGCCAAGGCGCTCGAGGCCGCGAAGAAGCGCCTCGAGGCCCTCAAGAAGAAGCTCGACGAGCTCAAGAAGTTCAACCTCAAGGTGGCCGTGCGCCACAACCAGATCGTGATCGATCTGCCGGGCGACGTGCTCTTCGCGCCGGGCTCGGAGCTGCTCTCCAAGGACGGCAAGGAGGCGCTCATGAAGGTCGCCGACGTCGTCAAGAGCGACCCCGACCTCCTCAAGCGCCAGTATCAGATCGTCGGCCACACCGACAACGCGCCGTACGCCGGCGCGTTCAAGGACAACGTCGGTCTCTCCGTGATGCGCGCCCGCGAGGTCTATCAGTTCATGACCGCGCAGCCCGACGCCAAGCTCAAGAAGGACGGCGCAGGCCTCCCGGCCGAGCACTGGAGCGCGGCTGGCTACGGCGACCTCGACCCGATCGCGGGCACGCGCGGCACGCAGACCCCGGAGCAGAAGAAGCTGAACCGCCGCGTCGAGATCGCGATCCTCCCGGACGCGAGCGAGCTGATGAAGCTCGACGTGGAGTGACCGAGAAGGTCGCTGCCTTCGACATCGGCACCAACACGGTGCTGCTCCTCGTCGCCGAGCGCGGGCCAGATGGTCCGCGCTCTGTGTTAGAGCGGGCCGAGATCACGCGCCTCGGTCGCGGCGTCGACAAGACCAAGCGGCTCGACGACGACGCGATCGCGCGCACGCTCGCGGCCCTCGAGCGCTTCGCCGCCGAGGCCCGCGCCCTCGGCGTGACGCGCGTCGCAGCGGTCGGCACGAGCGCCTCGCGCGACGCGGAGAACGGCGCCGAGTTCCGGGCCCGCGCGGCCGCGATCCTCGGCGGCACGGTCGAGATCGTGAGCGGCGCGCGTGAGGCCGAGCTCACGTTCCGCGGCGCGCTCGGCGGGCTCGGGATCACGGGCTCGCACGTGGCGGTGATCGACGTCGGTGGCGGCAGCACCGAGATCGTCGTCGGCCAGGGCGAAGAGCTCGTGTTCGCGCACAGCTACGACGTCGGCAGCGTGCGGCTCACCGAGCGCCACGTCCCGACCGACCCTCCCACGCCGGCGGCACTCACGGCGGTGCACGCGGCCGCGCTGCAGACCTACGCCGATCCGAAACCCCCCATGGGGCCGGTCGACGCGGTCGTCGCGATCGCGGGCACGGCCACCACCTACGCGGCCATCGAGCTCGGCATCGCGCGCTACGAGGAGTCGCCGCCCCACGGCGCCCGCCTCTCGCTCGACGCGCTCGAGAAGCGCATCGCCACCCTCGCGGCCCTCCCGCTCGCCGCGCGCGGTCAGGTCGTGGGGCTCGACGCCAAGCGCGCCGACGTCATCGTGGCCGGAGGCATCGTGTTGCTCGAGGCGGCCCGCGCGCTCGGCGCGCGCGAGATCGTGATCAGCGACCGCGGTGTCCGCTGGGGCCTCGCCGACGAGCTCCTGCGCGCTCCGTGACCCGATCATCACGGCCAGGCAGCGCCACCCACGGGCGCGCCGTCCCGCCGCGAAGCGGCGCAGGGGGGTGTCGAGGCTGGTCTGCGACACC
>Ga0154020_10004168_pt1 | contig 17269 bp, 16 predicted proteins | sample Klosneuvirus_201_FD_109709 | JGI IMG/M metagenome (GOLD analysis project Ga0154020, IMG submission 109709) | Active sludge microbial communities from wastewater, Klosterneuburg, Austria - Klosneuvirus_20160825_MG | ecosystem: Engineered > WWTP > Aerobic digester > Activated sludge | place...
ATCACTGCACATCTTTTTGCCAGTACCAGCGGTAGCGATGCTGATTGGATCGTGAAGCTGATCGATGTATACCCGGATTTTGATACAACAAGCCTGACCATGAGCGGCTACCAGTTGCCGGTAACGATGGAAGTATTTCGGGGGCGATTCAGAAAAAGTTTTTCAAACCCAACTCCGTTAACGCCGGGTAAGCCGGAAGAATTTGTTATTGACCTTCACGATATTAACCACACATTTAAAAAGGGGCATCATATGATGATACAAATACAAAGCTCCTGGTTTCCGGTAATTGACCGTAACCCGCAAAAATATGTGCCGAATATTTTTGAAGCAAAGGAAACTGATTTCATAAAAGCAACACAGACGATTTATTGTAACAGCCAATATTCAACTTACATTGATTTGCCTGTTATGAAAGAATAAGGAATCACTGTGTAAAAACCCACTGCATGCAGATTACCGAACAACAACATAAAGCTGCCGGGGAAATCGTTGAGTTAATTGCAACAAAGCTTGGTAAAAACAGGGCTGTTCATTCCGGTACGGCCATTTCCGTTTGTGCCCGGTTATCCGGTAGTTTTATGTTCCGGTCATTCAATTTTCCTATGAAAAATGGTACGCCCGGCAATGCAGTTTTATCAGAAGAGGCGAATGAAAAAGGGCCGGTTTTAATAAATATTCTGGGAGGGATGCTGGAACACTTAGGTATCCATATTGATGCAAAAAAGCTTGATGAAATTTCAATGGCAGAGTCTGATCTGAATTTTTTAGACAGCATGATCTTATTGCAGGACAAAGCAGCATTAATTATGAATCAATACAAACTCAACTATGAACAAATGGCATATTCATGTGCCATGGCGACGGCTTTTATCATTAAAGAATGTCAACAGGATTTACAGGCAGCGTCAGGTTTTAATACCGCCGTTTACAGTTTCATTGAGGGGACCAAAACATATCCACCTGAATTATCAGATCCGGGGTCCGGGAAAAAAAGTTTTTTTTCATTTTGGAAATAACCTGCAAACAACGCCTGGCAAGGGGTTTGTGCCCCGGGAGGGCCTGGCTGCACTGGCGTTGCGGTAACTGAATAAAAGATGGCAATAATATGGCACGCAAACAAAAGGAGGAAACCAGTATTCCCTCCTTTTGTTAGATTCGTCAGCAAAAACCATGAGCAGATCTATACTTCGGCCAGCACTGCATTTTCACTTTTTGCCATTTTTAATTTTCCAGGGCTTTCTGCTTCTATAATAACCTTCATTGCTTTTTCTTTTCCTGCGTTTCCAAACACCTCGTAAGCCTCCAGGATATCATCCATGGCAAAATGATGGGTTATTAATTTTTTAGGCTCCAGTTTTCCTGATGTTACATTCTTTAACAACATGGGTGTGGTATTGGTACTCACCAGGCCGGTTGTAAGTGTTATATTCTGTATCCAAAGTTTCTGCAATTGAAGATCTACACTGTGGCCATGCACACCAACAACCGCTACATTTCCGCCCGGCCGCACAATGTTCTGGCAAATATCAAAGGTGGCAGGCAGGCCCACGGCTTCAATAGCTACATCAACACCATCTTTTGTTTCGGCCATAATTTTTTTAATCACGTCTTCCGTACCTGAATTTATAACATCAGTAGCGCCGAATTTTTTTGCCACAGAGAGCCTGTTATCATCCAGGTCTATCATATAAATTTTAGCCGGTGAAAAGAATTGTGCGGTGAGCAATGCCGACATGCCAATTGGCCCCGAGCCTACAATGGCAATGGTATCTCCCGGTTTTACCCGGCCGTTGAGCACACCTATTTCATACCCGGTAGGTAATATATCGCTTAACATTACAAGCGCTTCTTCATCAGCCCCGGCCGGTATTGGATGCAGGCTGTTATCTGCATGTGGTATGCATACATATTCGGCCTGTGTACCATTTATCAAATGGCCCAGGATCCATCCGCCATCTTCGCAGTGTGCATACATTCCCTTTTTGCAATATTCACAACTGCCGTCAGAAGTTATGCAGGAGATTATTACATGATCACCTTTCTTGAAATTTCTTACTGAAGAACCTGCTTCCTCAACTATACCCACACCTTCGTGTCCTAATATGGTACCGGGTTGTACAGTGGGTACTTTACCTTTTATGATGCCGAGGTCAGTGCCGCAGATCGTGGTCTTTGTGAGCCTGATCAATGCATCTGTTGGCTTTGTAATTTTTGGTACCGGAACTTCTTTCAGTTCAATTTTTCCAACGCCACCGTATACAAGGGCATTCATTGTTGCTTTCATAATAATATATTTTTAAATGATGAGATCAAATTTTTAATGCTCCGGAAGTACTTCGTTCACTAAGTATATTTAATTCCGATATATAAACAGGCTGACGCCGGTTTTTTATGATATGAAGATAAAAGATAAGTTACGGCTGATTAATGACAACTGTCACAGGTTTTCATGATCCCTGTTACCGTAGTGGTAAGCAATTTGCTTCAATGGAATGGAAAAGCGTATACTTTCAGGCAGGTTTCTGCACTGGTTCTGTACATCGGCACACAAACCGAACAAAGGCATCCGGTACTGGTTTAAAATAAAAAAACTGTAAAATAAATTTGCGCAACTCAAAAGTTGCATATATATTTGCAACCTGAAGGTTGCGTAATTAAATATTGAAAAATGAAGCAGGACATATTCCAGGCCATAGCTGACCCGACACGAAGGGCTATTTTAACTTTAATTGCTATCCAGGCATTAACACCAAATGCAATGGCTGAAAAATTTGATATGAGCCGGCAGGCAGTATCAAAACACATTAAAGTATTACAGGAATGCAAATTGATCAAACCTGAACAGTCAGGCAGGGAGATCTATTATCACTTTAACCCAAAAAAAATGCAGGAAATTGACAATTGGTTAGCTCAATTCAGGAAAAATTGGGAAACTCAGTTCAATCAACTCGACAACGTATTATCAACAATTAAAAAATCCCGCCTACGCTAAAGCTTCGGTGGATAAAACAGAAAAAATGAAAAATGATTTGCTATTTGACTTTACCGTCGACAAAACAACAAAAACGGTATTCATAACCAGGGAATTTGATGCCGGGCTTTCGCTGGTATGGGACGCTTTTACCAAACCGGAAATTCTTGACCAATGGGTGGCGCCTAAACCATGGACATCAAGAACAAAATTTATGGATTTCAAAGTGGGCGGGCGAAGATTTTATGCTATGGTAAGCCCGGAAGGACAGGAACGTTGGGCAATCCAGGAATACAGGTCCATTACTCCAAAGACCAATTTTAAAATGTTTAATGCTTTTGCAGACGCAGCTGAAAATCCTGAATTGCCGGGTTCTGATTGGGATTATACTTTTAGTGAACAAAACGGAAAGACAAAAGTGCATATTACTATTTATAATGAATCGCTTGCCCGCTTAGAGAAGATGATTGAAATGGGATTCAAAGAAGGATTCACAATGAGCATGACCAACCTGGAAGATCTGTTGGCAACTTTATCGCAACGGTCCTGAGCATAAACGAAAGCTTACGACCAAAGGTCACAAAGGATAAAAAGAAAATATACAATCACATTGAGTAAGATAAAACGTCCCGATAACTATCGGGATGAAAAGGCAAAGTAAGTAACCGTAATTTTATTTTTATATGAAAGTACAGGAACAAATCAAACAGTATATTACCAGCCAGCCTGATCCAAAACGCAGCGACATGCAGGAGTTGCACAAGTTCATACTCCAGGTATTACCGGGATGCAAATTATGGTTCCTGGATGGTAAAAACAGTGAAAATAAAACGGTTTCTAACCCCAATATTGGATATGGATCTTACGACATAAAATATGCTGATGGAAAAACGAAGGAGTTTTATCAAATTGGTTTAAGTGCAAACAAAACCGGGATATCTGTCTATATACTTGGTATTAAAGATAAAACATACTTAGCCCAAACGTATGGAAAAAAACTAGGTAAGGCAAGCGTGACTGGGTATTGCATAAAATTCAAAACGCTAAAAGATATTAACATGGATATACTTGAAGCGGCAATCAGATATGGGGTTGAGGCCCGGGATTAAAAAGGTGAATTGATTAAATAATTTAAAATAATACAAGGTGGCTAACAAAATCACTGTGACTTTATATAATATCAAATAGTGTAGAAAGCCAATCACCCTTCTACGTTATGCAAATGTCCGCGCAGGGAAAATTAAATAAATAAGATCATACAATTCATACATTGATATTTTCAATTCATACTTAACTTTCTTCTGTGTACAGACCAATTTCCTTTTCTTCGGCTTGTAATTAAAACCTTAATAAACATGAACGATCAAATCGAATCGCTCCAGCGCCAGCTGGACCATCAAAAAAAACGTTTAAGTAAGACTATACTCTTTGCAACATTAATTATACTGGGCCTTTCTTCACAATTTATGGTTTCATTCAGGGAGACCGATGATAATAAAATATTGCGTGCAAAAGGTATTGTCATAGTTGATGATCGTGGACGGGAAAGGATATTGATCGGTGCGCCTTTACCTCCTTCCGGCAACCGCGTACGTACCGATACAGCCCGCGTGAGGGCACTGTGGTCGCAGCGATTTGGAAATGCAGATCAATATATGAAATGGTACCAGGATTACAATCATGAGGCAAATGGAATACTTATTCTGGATGAACAGGGCTATGATAAAGTTTGTTTGGGCGATGGTGTTCCGGATGCCAACATCGGCCAGCGTATTGGTAAGCAAACCGGGCTAATTTTCTGCGACAATGAAGGATTTGAAAAGGGTGGTATAGGCGTTATTAACGTTGGATATAAACAAAATCGGGTTGTTATGGCACTGGATGGAGAAAACGGAACAGATGCTACTGGCATCTCTGTTATGGAAGATGGTGAAACCGGCTTTTTTGCAGGCGGTAAGGGATATCGTATGTTCCTGGGTGCGTCACCAGCCGACGGTTATAGTGCCGAACCGCTTTTTGGTATGGTCATAAAACATAAGAAAAAATTATTGTATAAAATGAACCTGATGCCTGATACCCTCATAAATGATAAATAACATGCCGGCTCTTGGGAAGATAACATGACTTTACAATACTACATATTGAATCCTAAAATTACATGCTGCTAACATAAGCATGTCGCTATTTGGGCATGACAAACAAACTTCAGAATTTTTATTGCTACCTATTATTGTCTATGGATGTGACTCCCGCAAAAAGCGGGTCAGGCTGTTCGCTACATATTTTTAATTTCAATTTATAAATTTCGTTTATTAATTTACATCCAGCCGGGGTCGGACATAGCAAAGTTCCAGTCTCTTGCTCAATAGGCTTTGGCCGACGGCTGTCAGTGATGGGGCCCGGGGCCAAGCCTGCCCGCAGGACTCGGTGAACAGGCGGGTACCCCGGGCTGCATAAAGCCCCAAAGATTAGTATCATCTGTAATAGGCTCTGCAATCGGTAATGTAAATGATTAATAAAATTCAAATGGAGACGAACAGGAATGCAGCAAAAATTACAGGATTACTTTTGTTATTACATTTTGCGATAGGTGTAGTTATCAATTTGTTTATACTTGGTCCACTTACATTTACTGATGACAATCTTGCAAGTATTTCGGGAAATGCCCAACAACTGATCATAGCTGTGCTTCTTTATTTAATCAGCGGTGTCATGTATGTCAGTATAGCCATTATTCTTTTGCCGATCTTTAAACCTGTTAATCAAAGATTGGCCCTGATGTTTTTTGGTTTCAGTTTAATCAGTTTCACCATTATTACACTTGACAGCCTGGGTATACTTACCTTATTATCAATTTCAAAAGAATATGCCAAAGGGAACGCTGTTGATACAAATTATTTGAAAACCCTGGGTACTGTATTTTCTGCTGTCAGAATGTGGGCTCATTTACTTGTTATACTTATTGGTTGTGTTTCATTGTTCCTGTTTTATTATTTATTTTACAGATCAAAACGAATTCCGGGAATTATTTCAGCATCAGGCCTTTTGTCAGTTTTATTAATGTTAACGGCTGTCCTGATTGATATTTTTGGACAAGGCTTATACATGTTTTTATTTCTTCCGGCCGGTCTAGTTCAAATAGCAGCAGCGGTTTGGCTTATGATCAAAGGATTCAATAAGCCATCAGTTGAATGACGGAATACACCTGCCTCTAACAAAGTATTTGCCGCAAGCCCGTAGGAACAAACCCGATAGCAGTATCTTGATCAAACCTGGCTGCACACTGAGTCCTGCGGACCGGCCTTAATTCGCAGGAAGCGAAGGCAGGCAGGTACTTAAGTTCCACAAAGTAAAGGACCTTAGCTGCAACAGAAAAACAACACTCCTAAATAAAAGAAATATGAAAAAGTTGAATTATTTATTTTACTTGATGTTGCCTGTACTTCTTTATTCCTGTAACCGGAAAAATAAATCTGAATTCTACCTTCCGGCTGAGTGGGAACCACAGATGGGTGTTATTGTTAACGGACTTGATGATAGTGCCACCTTTGAAATGGTAAGCCAACTCGCAAAAGAAATGAAAATATTCTGTCTTGTTCCCGATTCTGCACAGGAAACTTACAAAAAGAAATTATCGGCAGCTGGTGTAAACCCGGATAGTATTCAATTTTTGACCTCATCCACTGAATTTAGCTATGCACAACGCGATGGGGTGCTCTTTCTAAAGAATGGAATTGGAGAAAAGAAACTGGTAAATTTTGCCTGGAATATGTATGGCTGGTATTTTGATACCACAATGAAAAATTATATAGACAAGGATAAGGTAAAGAGAGAACAGTATACAACTGTTCATCTAAAAGCATTTCCATACCCTGTAATCAATTCTTCCATGGTTAATGAAGGCGGTGCTATTGAAACTAATGGTAAAGGAACCATTTTACAGGTAGAATCAGTAAACATGCAACGTAATCCCACAATGTCTAAAGAATTACAGGAAGCTGAATTAAAAAATGTTCTAAATGCAAAAAAGATAATATGGTTAAAAGAAGGTGCTGCAGAAGATCCTTTTGGATGGGGAACATTAATTACAGGGAATTATTTTGGTATGGGTGTAAAGGGACACGTGGATCAATTTTGCCGGTTTGTAAATGAAAATACTATTTTAATTTCATTCCCCGACTCTGTAGAAGCATCAAATGACCCGGTAAAAAAAATAACACTGGAGCGAATGAAAATAAACTATGAAATTTTAAAAAATGCTGTTGACCAGGATGGTAAGCCATTCACCATTGTTAAAATGCCTGTGCCTGATATTGATTACATGACTTTTGCATTGGATACTGCAAGTAAAAATCAGGAAATAAAATTCCTTTCCGGGCAAATCCTTTTTGAACAGAAACATTTTTCAGTGGGCGACACCGTTCATTTTGTACCATCAAGCAGTTATCTTAATTTTTTGATTACAAACAAAACCGTTTTTGAAGCAAAATACTGGACAGCGGGACAACCTGAGAGTTCCAAAATAAAAGATGAAAAGGCAAAAGAGATACTACAAAAATATTTTCCTGAAAAACGAATCTATCAAATAAATACAGCTGAAACAAATCATAACGGAGGTGGACTTCATTGTTGGAGTATGCAGGTACCTAAATAGAAATAAATATTTTAGTTTAAAATACTTTACCCAACAAGGATCTTGTACAACGGGGACAACACCCCGGGTTCAATTCTCATTTTAAATAAAAATGCGTTTCTTTATGAGCATTGTCATGGGTTCAATCAATCCCAATACATGCGTTACTGCCCGCCAGGATCAACCGTTCAGACGGGTGTCATTCCTGTCAGCACCGGCAAGGGCGGGCAGGCGGGGCTATTGGGATCAAACACCCGGTCTGCAAAAAGCTCTGGACCTTAACGGTCAGATTAATAAAATACAAAACAAAATGGTGAGAACACTAATTAACATTGCAGTAATTATTGCTTTATCGGGATGCGGGAGTAACTCCACTGTAAAGCCCCCTGTAAACCATCTGAAAATTAAAAATTTATTGGTTGGCCAAACAGACTCAATTTATAATCAGGCAAAGTATTTTCCTGATAATACACAATTTGCTCTCGCCCTGATTCATGACGGACAAGTTGTTTATTATGGCATTCAACGTTTAAATGACACGCTTATAACCATTGAAAATAAAAGCAAGGTTTTTGAAATTGGCTCAATAACAAAAGTATTTACTACCACATTGCTTGCAAACTTTGTACTCAACAAAGAGGTTGACTTAGACAGTACCATTAATAAGTATTTTAACTTCCCGTTCAAAGACAACCAGGTATTTACTTTTAGGGAATTGGCTAATCATACGTCAGGATTACCAAGGCTTCCTTCCAATATCCGTTTTGATGCAATCTTTAGTTCCAAAAACCCTTACAAAGATTACGATGAACAAAAACTTGATGAATATCTACAAAATGATATTTCCCCGGACTACCCAAAGGGAAGTAAAAGTGCGTATTCAAACCTTGGAATGGGTTTGTTATCCTATTCTCTAAGAAAATTATCAGGAAAAAGTTATGAGCAACTTGCCCGGGAAATGATCTTTGACAAGTACAATATGGTCAATTCAGGTACCAATAAAAGGAAAATAGAAACCCATTTAATCGGGGGCCTTGATGATAAAGGAAGACCTACCCCAAACTGGGAACCGGGAGCCTTAATAGGTGCAGGCGGAATTTATTCAACAGTTGAAGACCTTACAAAATTCGCATTTGCACAATTTGACAGCGCAAATGCTGAATTAGCCCTTACAAGAGTTAAAACATACCGGGATAACAAATTCAGAGATGTAGGATTGGGGTGGTTTATTATAAACAGGAAAAACGGGAATAAATGGTTTTGGCACAATGGTGGAACAGGTGGCTATTCAACATCGATGGCAATAGATATTGAGCATAAAAATGGGGTGATCATTTTATCAAACATTTCCTCATTCCACAAAAATTTTAAAAATATTGATAACCTTTGTTTCTCCTTAATGACAACCCTGTATTGAAAAACAAAAAAGCGTTTAACCCTTGTAAAAAATGCAACCCGGTTTTATAAATGTCCCGAATGTGCGGCATGACCTGTTTGTGAACAGGTAATTATTGGACTGTTGGTACGCAAACAACCTTTAAATAATGAAAGAAAAATCCACCGGGCAAAAAATTCAAACGCTGCACCCACAAGCCGGCAAAACAAACAAAAAAATATCATTAATTAAATACAATTTTATCCGGGAATATATTTTATCAATTCTAACCAATAATGAACTTACGCATACTGAACTTATGGAAGAATTATATAGAAGAATAAAAGACAACTTTGAAGGCGGCGTGCAATGGTATGGCGAAACTGTTAAACTTGACCTGGAAGCAAGAAACCTTATTGAAAGAACTAAAACCAAACCTGAAAAATATAAATTGAAAACAACGAAGAGCTAACAAAGTTTTTATGCAACTAAAGCAATACCCCGGCTACACAAAGCCCGGCATAATAGCGTTTTTTATTGGCTTTTATCTCTCAAATTGGATATTTGATTTTCAACTGATACCCTGTTTCCATCAATACATTACCGGTAAATAACAGGTCAATACCATGTATATTAATTGATGTAGTATTCTCATTATTTTCGTTACGGAATTAATAAATCAAACCATTGTAAATAAAACCTGTCATGCGCTCTATATTCATCCTGGTCTTCATCCTTTCCAATATTGTTTCTTTTGCCCAAAATTCAACAACAGAAACATTTAAAAATGACAGTTTAATTATTGTCACGAAGAACCCCGAAAAGGGATTTTACCATGACTACATTTTATTTATACCAAAAAAAACGGTCCTGCATAAAAAATTATTTCTTCTCGTAGAACCGAACAACACCGGCAAAATCACAGACAGCATAGACGTTCATAAAAAATATGCAATTGACCTGGCTTCCGTAAGTTCGGTCGGGAACAATATTTCTACAGAGCTCAGGATCCCCCTGCTTGTTCCAATTTTTCCGAGACCGGCATCTCAACCGCTTATATATACCCACGCTTTGGACAGGGATGCAATGCTGGAAAAATTACCCGAACTAAAACGGCTTGATCTGCAATTACTGGAAATGGTAAATGATGCCAGGTCTGTCTTAGCTTCCATGCATATCCAGGTTGCCCCAAAATTCTTTATGAATGGATTTTCGGCTTCAGCTACGTTTACAAACCGCTTTTCTTTCATACACCCCGGAAAAATAAAAGCATTGGCCATAGGAGGATTTAACGGGAACCTTATGCTTCCCCTGGATGAAATAAACGGAATTAAACTCAACTACCCCATTGGAACAAATGATTTTCGTGAATTATTCGGCTATGGTTTTGACTCTGGTATATACAGATCCATTCCGCAGTTCATCTATATGGGTAAGCTGGATGACAATGATGCTGTTCAGTTTGATGATGCTTATAACGAAAATGAACGCAACATAATCAATAATAACATCGGAAGATATGTACCCGAAAGATATTTGAAATGCCAGTTCATATACCAGGAGAATAACATTACCCCAATCTTCAAAACATATGAAAATATCGGACACTGGACCACGGGAGCCATGAATTTAGAAGTGATAAAATTTTTCCTCCGTCAAATGCAGGAAAAATAAAAAACAACCGTTAACTAAGCTTTGCCGCAATTCGGGCTTACAGGCATATTCTCCCCATTCATTCGCTACCAATCTTTATGTTCCGGCCCGACAGTTTATTAATTGTCTTTTGCAATTATAATAATATTTCGTTCCTTTAATCAGCAGCAGCACCAGGCGGATACTCCCATAGCCGCGTCACAAAAGCTATAGCATTAACGGCTGAACCTGCCTTGTAAACATCAAAAAGAATACTAAAAACAACTATAATTTATGAAAACAGCACAAAATTCCTTGCCAAAATGGATACTTGTTGTATCAGGAGTTATTGCACTACTTGAACTCGGAGTAAGTTTATCATTATGTTTTTCACCGGAATCAGTTTTAGAATCAGTTGACTTAAAGGCAAAAGGAGTTGACTACTTAATTTATATGTGGGCTGCCCGACAATTTGCACTTGGTTTTATTTTTGGTTTTGCTACTATTAAAAAATCTATTCCCATGCTGACCCTTGCATATATTTTCTTTTTAGTCATGATGGTTGGTGATTTGTTTATTGGAATTTCACAAAAAGAAAATCCACTTATCATTGGTGCATTAGTAATGCTTATTATTTCTTCAGCAATGATATTTATAATAAATAAGAGACATCATATTTGAATACGGCATCTACATCTTTGGCAAAACAGCTTATCGCAAATGGCCCGGCAGGAGCTGATACATGGAAAGACAATAAGTATACCAATGATTGACAGAAATCCGCCACAAACCGCTAACATGGGTTTTTGTACACCCTGGGCAAGATAAGCTACCACCAGCTATGACCTGGCTCCTGCAAAACGGTAAAGGTTGTTTGCCAGTTATTTTTAATTTCATTTTATTAATTACGTTTATTAATTTACACCATAGCCTGGAGGCAGGTACCCGTGCTGCATATAACGCTCAACGCTTTACAAACCATTATTAAAGACACAGCAAAAAACAACAATTATGTTTATTAAAAAATGTATATTATTATTCTGTTGTATGCTGCTGGTAAACGGTTTGCATGCCCAGGGTAAAAAAGAGAGGCTTCATGAAATGATGAAAACTTTCCACAAATACAACATGTTTGACGGAGCCGTTTTGGTTGCTGAAAATGGAAAAGTAATTTATAAAGAAGGATTTGGGTTAGCCAACAGAGAATGGAATATTCCCAATTCTACAGATACAAAATTTATGATTGGCTCAATTTCAAAGCCATTAACAGCTACATTAATTTTAATTCTTGTACAGAAAGGTCTTGTAGATTTAAACAAAACCATAGACGATTACTTAACAGAATTTAAAAACAAACCAGCGGCAAAAGTTACCATCAGGCAATTACTTAACCATACTTCCGGAATACCTAATTACGATATCATAAAAGATTTTTTTCCACGAATCAGCCGCCAAAGTTTCAGTAGAGAAGATTATGTAAAAGTATATAGTGATTCAGCTCTTGCATTTAAACCCGGATCCCGCTATATGTATAGCAGTTGGGGTTATTATACATTAGGTTATATTATTGAAAAAGTAAGTGGAAAATCATATGAACAGGCAATGCAGGATGAAATTTTCAACAAAATAAATATGCAAAATTCAGGCTCTTATTTACATACGCAAATTGTGCCTAAAAGAGCTTCGGGATATGACTATGGTTTTGGCAATTATATTGGTGCTGATTTTAGAGACCAGTCTAACACGATGGGAACAGGAGACATTTACACCACAGTAGAAGACCTCTTTACATTTCATATGGCAATAGCTAACAACAGCTTATTAAATAAAGAATTAACAAAAGAAATGTTTACCCCGGGAATAAGACCGGCAAGGTATGGCTATGGTTGGTTTAATCAAAATTTTAGATATACGTCAACAGATAGTGTATCAGCAAATTACCATTTAGGTTCTACAGAGGGTTTTATCGCCTTTTTTATCCGGATACCTGAAACGAATAGTATGGCAGTCATTTTATGTAATAGTGCTCCAACTGATTTTTTTGGAATCATCAAAAACTTATTAAAAGTACTGTACAATAAACCTGTTGAATTGAAAGAGCCTATACATAAAAAAATGGAAACGATCATTGCAGCATCTAATGCGGAAAACGCAGTAATAGCATATAAAAAAATGAAAACTGACACAGCTCATTTTTATGCAGATTGGCTTCAATTGTATTACCTGGGAGAAAAATTACTAAGTTTAAAAAGGTATAATGATGCAAAAATAATTGCAGAAAATAATGTTTTGGAATTTCCTGAAAGGGATTTTATAAACCTGTCGATGGCAAATATTTATTTAGCATTAAACAGAAAAGAAGACGCTGTAAAATTCTACAGGAAAACGCTTCAACTAAATCCTGAGAGTGAAGAAGCTAAAAACAGGCTAAAAGAATTACAATCTAAGTAAAAAACATATTCATATAAGATCCTGTTGGGCTATATGACGTGGCGACGAATATATGCTCAACCTTTTGTTCTCCGGCCGGCACCAGATCCTGCCGGAGAATAAAACCAGGTTGAAGTTCGGGTCATCATCTTTTGTACCTTTATTCAGCAATGGCCCGGGCTGATGTTTTTCAATTACTGCCCCATCGCCAGGCCTTAACAATAGTACACTGTGCTATCTCATAAAGATTGATATAATCACAAAGGTTAAAACTAAAACGATCAGCTTTGAAAACAATTTTTGTAACAGGGGCAACAGGTAACCAGGGAGGTGCGGTTGCAGCCAGCCTCCTTAAAAATGGCTTTAAAGTTAAATTGCTGACCCGGAATACTGACTCAGTCAAAGCACAGCATTTAAAAAATCAACATGCTGAATTGGTAAAAGGTGATCTAAATGATCTGAATTCATTCCGGGATCATCTTCAGGACATTTATGGCGTATTCAGCGTTCAAACTTTTGGAAACGGAATTGAAACAGAAATTAAACAGGGAATGAATTTAGCCAATCTTGCTAAAGAATATGGTGTAGATCATTTCTTATATTCTTCTGTTTCAGGTGCAAACCTGGAAACAGGCGTTCCACACTTTGACAGTAAGTATAAAATTGAGAATCATATCAAACAACTGGATCTGCCCTATACCATCATAAGGCCTGTTTCTTTTTTCGAAAATTTTTTAATACCTGAAGTAAGAAGCAGGATTCTAAAAGGCAAACTGGCCTCCCCCGTAAATAAAAATAAGGTTCAGCAATTTATAAGTACAGTTGACATCGGGGAAATAAGCAGCGGTATTTTTCTGAACAAAGACAGGTATTTAGGCAAGACGATCACCATTGGTTCAGAAGAAATGGATATGCAACAGGTTGCAACAACATTTTCACAGGTGTTGGGCAAAGAAATTAAATATCAAAAATTACCCCTGTTCATAGTAAGGCTTATTATGGGAAAAAACCTATACAAAATGTTTAAATGGATAAATAAAAATGATCCCATTTTTATAAAAGACCTGGAATCATTTAAAAAAGAATATCCCGGCCTTACCCGATTAAAGCAGTGGGTAACAATAAATTTTCCTGCCGCAGCAGCATGTAACAGCAGCTAACATGAGCTTACCGCAAGCCGGGTACAACCCCGGGTTCTGTAACTTTGCTCCACGCCGGGGCAGACAAATTAGCTACCCTTTTTTCCGGCGATCAAACAGCAGTATAAGAATGACAAAAAAGACAAGATCAAATAAACTATCCCGGTATTGGAAAATAATTGGCCCCGGGCTCGTAACGGGTGCCAGTGACGATGATCCGTCAGGTATCGCAACCTATTCGCAGGCCGGGGCAGCGTATGGACTTTCAACACTTTGGACTTCTATTGTAGCATTTCCGCTAATGGCTTCTATTCAACAAATGTGTGCAAGAATTGGATTAGTTACCTCGCAGGGCCTTACGGGAACATTAAAAAAACATTACCCAAGACCTGTTTTGTACCTGATGTTGCTATTTAGTTTTCCGGCCATAGTAATGAACATTGGTGCAGACATTGCGGGAATGGGAGCTGTGGGTAACCTGTTGTTTCCATCGATTGACGCTTCCTATTTTAGTGTTTTTTTTACGCTTTTATTATTAGGCCTGATCATCTATTTGCCATACCTGAAAATTGCTTCCATTCTTAAATATTTGTGCATAGTCATGTTGGTTTATTTTATTGTTCCGTTTTTGTACAAACAGGATTTTAAAGAAATTCTAAAAGCTACATTTATTCCAACCATAAAATTTGATAAGAACTTTATTGCCATATTGGTAGGCATACTTGGCACAACCATATCGCCATATCTTTTTTTCTGGCAGGCTTCTGTTGAAGTTGAAGAAATGAAACATAAGAAAACCCACCTTGTTGTGAACAAGAAAATAATTCATGAGATGAAAGTGGACGTGGATTTTGGAATGACTTTTTCGGGCTTTGTTATGTATTTTATTATTTTAACTACCGGCACGGTTTTATTCCAGGGAGGCGTTCATCAAATAGATACCGTAGAACAGGCGGCTATGGCCTTAAAACCGTTAGCAGGAAATTTTGCTTACCTGCTTTTTGCAATTGGTGTAATAGGTACCGGTCTTATTGCAATTCCGGTTTTGAGTGGTTCGCTTTCTTATATTTTTTCTGAAACATTTGGCTGGGAACAGGGCCTTGATAAAAAATTTCATGAGGCCAAAGGTTTTTATATCATCATAGCCATTTCACTCCTGCTCGGACTTTCTTTAAATTATATTGGCATTTCGCCGATCAAGGCATTGATCTATACAGCAATTCTATATGGGATAACGGCGCCGGTGTTAATTGCTATTATTTTGCACATTTCCAACAACAAAAAGATAATGGGCAAATATGTTAATACACCGGCCATAAACATTTTAGGATTTGCTGCATTAATCATTATGACCACGGCTGCCGGGCTGTTGATTTATCTGCAATTTGCAGATTAGTAAAGCTGTTGCCAAAATAGTACTGCCAAAATACAGGGTAATGGACACGTTACATCACCCTTCATGCACCTTTCACAAATTTAAGCATCCCCGCCTTTATTGATCCGGTAAGTTAAACAACCAGAGTATAAACATGTATTAATATGGCAATAATAAAACAATTGCCAAATATTATTGTTAGGCCAGTAAGCAACATCATGGAGACCAGATCCCATACAAAAAACGGGGCGTAACCGAAAAGCCATATGAGTAGGAGAAAAAAAAACACCATGTTTAAAAAATTTACCATGGCAGACAAATTACTGTTTGTAGCTGCCTTAATCTCGCTTGTTTTTTCGGAAGTGCTATGGTTCAGCGGGGATCAGCAACATGCCATATTTGTTGGGCTATGGGTACCCACGATCTTATGCTTCGGTATTTATTTAAAACTATTAAAACACAGCAAACATGACTGAATTAATGCCGTATATATCAGGCCTGGTGACTTTATTGTTTGGTGCAGGTTTTTTTCTTGCGCTTAAAGAACAAAAAAAAATTAAATAGATTTTCAGGAAAGAAAAAAAGAACAACCCTTATGATAATCATGCATGGGATTATTTGCTGCACAAACACAGACAGGCAATTTTGAGCCTGAACCTGTCTTTTCCTATACCTGTAATTTTAGAGAAGCCCAATGCCATAAGTATTCCTGACCATGCTTTTGATCGAAGCAAGGAACCATTCAGGGAAATATGAGAGGTAACATTTTGGTAGCTGATTATACATTCATGTCTGAAGGCATTCAATCGACCAGGCAGGTAGCCTTTAAAATGGAAGGAAATTCATTTGTTGAAGGATATGGAGATTTTAAAAACATAGACTCCCTGGATTTTAATACATCTGTGAAATTAGCTGAGGTGCTGTGTCAATAAAGACTTCACACAGCATCGTATTGCAGCACCCTGTCAGCGGCATTGCTCCTTTGGTCGTTATACAATGAAAAGTTCACTTACCTGTAGCAATTCTTCCGGCCCTATTTTTCAACACAGGCACAGGTCCAACGATTGTCGGGATTGGTTGGGAAAACAAGAAAGAATTTATTGGGGCGATCAATTTTTTCTGCCTTTCCCTTGTCCAGGTAGCCACCGTTAAATAATAAATTCCCACCTTTGTCAATACTAAATTTGCCCCTGCTGGGTTTTTCGAATCCCAGGTAAGCGTAATTGCCGTTGTTGGCTATGGTAAAAGATCCGCGTGGTAAATACTCGTAATTTCCGTTTCTATACTTACTGGCAGTACAGGCATATTTTCCATACTTAATCCCTGATGATTTCTGAGCTTGCACTACAACAGGCGATAGACAAAATAACAGGGAGATCATACATGCAGGGATATTCGTTTCATAAAAAGGGTAGCCGTTTAGTAACCCTAAAACTACATCACAAATACCATTAAACTAAAAGTTTATTAGAGCCTGGTTACTTAGGCCATATTTTTATAACAATGATTTAAAATGTATCACTAAAGCGCACAGGCGGGAGAGTAACCTTTTGTTTTTAACCAATAATTGTCAACTTATTGAATAGGAAGAACAAAAAAACACGCTTTCTTAAACGTTGTTGAATCATTTAAGCCCTGGCAAACTACCTGCAACATATTCCTGGCTGTTTATTAAGTAATTTAATTTCAATTTCTACATTTCGTTTCTTAC
>Ga0154020_10004171_pt1 | contig 17263 bp, 32 predicted proteins | sample Klosneuvirus_201_FD_109709 | JGI IMG/M metagenome (GOLD analysis project Ga0154020, IMG submission 109709) | Active sludge microbial communities from wastewater, Klosterneuburg, Austria - Klosneuvirus_20160825_MG | ecosystem: Engineered > WWTP > Aerobic digester > Activated sludge | place...
AAGATTAACCTTGAGTGGTCAAATATATTGATAATAGGGATACCAGGAATAGCCTGTTTCATTTTAATTATAGCAGCGTGTACGGATTCTATATTAGTCAAAGAGTCAGAAAAGTAAATAGGATAGTTTTTTATCTCTTCTGACTTAGCTTGTAACAATTTCTTTATAGAATCTTCTTTATACTGAGCTTTTAAGTCTTGGGTAGACTTTCCATGAAAGTGAGAAAAAGTTCTAAGCATTTGTTGCTCAGAAGTCATCTCCCAGTTCCAGTAGATTATATTAAATCTAGGTTTACCTTCTTTATTTACTTGTTTTGCAGCTTGTAAGGCTAAAATCAATCCAAATAAAGATTTACCAGAACCAGGTCTTCCGCCTAACACTGTGTTAGTACCTACTTCTATACCGGCTCCTAAAATATCGTTTAATTGAGTAAACTCTGTTTTAAAATAGAAATCTTGTTGAAGTCTTTTATCTAGGTATTCTAGAGTATTCTTGGATGCCTCCTGTATACGTGTAAATCCTGGAAGACTAACCATCTTCAAATAAATCTAGTTCTTTGTAATCATAAGTAAAAGGTATGTATTTTCTATCATCTATAAGGAATCTAAAGATCTTATCCACGAACATCATAGTTTCAAAGAACTCCCAATCAAATAAGTCCCAAAGATTTTTATTGTCTGCTCTGTATAAATGATACAGTAGTAGTATATTTTTCTGTTCTTTATTACTGTAAGGCTTTATTCTATTCAGATGTTTAAAATCCATCATACTCTTTTGTAAACCTGATGTACAAATCCGTACTTCTCCATATGTCCAAGAGAAGTACCCTCAGTAACCTCCCATTTAGAACTTCCACAGGCTACATAACCTATTGGATTGTAAAGTCTAGGAAAGAATGTATCTGCTATAGGTTCTGCATTAATGAAAGATAAATGGAGTTCAGTTACTAATGGTAGTTGTAGGGCTTCACAGTATAGTCTAGCTCCCCCACATATCCATATTTTTCTATTAGGCTGCAATCCACAGTATTGAATAGCTTCTCCTAAACTTCTACAATTCTCCCATTTCCCAACAGGTACTACAATTCTATCATCTTTACCTTGTAATCTCTCTAGATGGTTTTTATACGTAGTGGTACCACAAATTAACCATCCCCCAGCTGTTTTTTGTTTAAACAACTCCAGTTCTTCTTTTATCTTCCAAGGAATTTGTCCTTTGTATCCAATAGCTCCATTATCTGCAATTGCTGCTATGATTGCTATTTCGGGTTGAACAGTTGTTTTCATTAATTAGAAAGGAACATCCATAAGATCCACAGCTTCTTTATTTAGTAGTTGTCTTAGCATTAAATAACGGTCTTCAATAAATGAGAATTTATAGTGTGGTGCTGTTGTAGTTTGTGTAAAATTTATAACTTTTAAATTGGCTAAAAGTAACTGAAAGTTATCTTCACTAAATCCTACTTGTTTGCGGTAGATAATGATACCTATAGTTGTATAAATACCTCTAGTAATCTCTACCAGATGCCCAATCTGTGGTCTATATTCCTGTTGATCCAAATCCACCTGTTCCTCTTTCTGTTGTGCTAAGTTCATCTGATTCAATCAGTTCAATTTCAGGACAAGGTACTATAACAAGTTGACCACAACGATCTCCTTTATCATAAAGCATTTTACCTTTATTTTCAAAGACCATTCTTAGTTCACCTCTATAGTCAGAATCAATTACACCTATCGAATTTATCATTCTAGGGAATCTACCCGGTCTTCCTTTACACAGACTGCTTCTTGGACAAAGTAATCCTACATAACCTTTAGGTATTTCAATACTTATATCAGTAAAGTAAGTTTCTTTATTATTATTTTTTTCATCTATAGCATAGGCAGTAACATACAAATCAAATCCTGCACTACCATCAGTAGCTTTAGTAGGAGTTATAGCATCAGGATGTAGTTTTTTAAATTTAACTTGCATTGATTTCGTGTACGGTCAAATGTAAATCTTCGTCTTCAGTTATATCATCACCATGCGTATCGTGTATTATTTGAGCTAATAAGTCTATTAAGGCAGAGTCACTTATAAAATCTTGTGTATAAGGAACATAAAAATAGTCTCTTAAATAGGTAAGAACTTCACTAGAATCTGTAGTAACTTTATTAGCTACTAAAATACCATGTGATATATGTACTAAACTGTAGATTGTCATACTTCATAAACTAAATAATTCATATGGTAATCACATTCAGCTCTGATCTCTACTATTCGGTTTAATATATCTTCAGCTGTTGCGGTCTTAGCAAATTCTAATCTTTCTTGTGCTATTTCATCATCCTCGTAAGAATCATCACAGTATTCTGTAATCCATTCTTTTACGATTTCTTCCCTATTTTTAAAAACTTCTATTCTAGGACCCTCATAACAGTTATCACAGCTGTTACTCGAAACAATGTAAATTTTCATTTTAATAATCAGGAGAAACTAAGATTTCTAAAGTGTATTGTACTTTATCGGAATCCAAGGATTCTACTAAAAATTCTAAATCAGCTATACTAGACTTGCTAATGTCTCTTTTAACCTCTACGTCTTCTGTATAAGATTTTAAAGTTGTTTTCAATTCTACCCATGTATAATATCGCTCAGTAGTTATATAGGAATCGCTACTCTTAGGATTATGATGTTTAATTAAAATAGCTAGTACCATTAGAATAAATCAATAAAGTCATCAATACTGTTTATTTGTTTATCAATCTTAACACCAGATTTATTTATCCAAGCGACATCTTGTGTATCTTCTCCTTTTACCATGGTACTTATATAAATCATGGTACTATTTTTACCTTCCATGTATCTACTAACTCTACCTTGTCGTTGAATAGAATCTAAAAGAGAGCTTGTTTGAGACATCACTATTCCAACATTAGCTTCAGGAATATCCACACCTTCTATAAGAGCTTTAGCACTAAGTAAAACTTGTGTGAATCCTGTTCTATATAAATCTAATTCAGAGCTATTCTTAGCAGCTGTGGCTTTAGAATGATAAGAACTATAGGCAATGTTATATTCCCTTAATTTAGTTTCTATCACTTGTATAGGAGCAATCACCTCCCCGAATACAATTATCTTAGCTGAAGGTTGACTGTCTAATATAAATTTTATCAATTCAGCTACTTTGATTGCTCTTGTAGAGGAATTAACAAGAAATTGTTTTCTTGAGCCTACAGCTTTTATATAACCAAATGCTAACGATCTTAAAAAGGGGCTATCAGAGTCTTTCCAAGCATTAGCTAAATTCCACGCTCCGCTGTCCTTATCTCTACCAGCAGCTTTAACCAAGTTCAATGCTTTTTTATCTATCTCATCACATAGTTTATTGTATGCAATTTCCTCCTCTTCTAATAACTCGACCTTATATTGTAAATTTAAGATGTTACTAACAATACCATCAAGTTTAGCTTGCTCAATAGAGTAAGTGTATATGATTGGTATTTGTAGCTCATTTAATACCTCCTTATTAGACTTAGAAAACTTAGCAGAAAGAATAAGTAGTTTACTATAATCTATATAGAATAACTTTTTATATTCTTGAGTGAGGGCTTTATGACCCTCATCCACAATAATAACATCAAAAGATTCATCTTCTCTTTTATAGCTAGTTTGATGACATTCCATTAAACCCCTGTGTATAAATTCACCATAACCCCATTTATGTATTTCCTTAGGCCAGTTAACTTCAGCTAAGTTAGTCTTAGAACAGGTGATTAAAGAACGTTTCATTTGCTGACCTCTTTTGATAAACTCAAAAGCAGCAATAACACCAATTCTACTTTTACCTGTTCCAGTAGCCATTTCAATTGCACCAACAAAGTTATTATCTGCCCAAGCCTTTAATGCCTCTCTTTGTATTTCTTTTTTTCTAGCATCTACTTCAAGCTGAGTTGGCATAGCAGTTAGTCTTCATCGAAGATACTTGATGTAGAACAGGTTACTTGAGTAGGTGGCCAAACAGGTCCTCTATTATAAATGTCATTTTTACAATCAGGGTACGTACAAATTATATTTATAGGCTTAGGTTCTAAAGCTCCATGATTTTGTAGTTTAATAAACTCTTTAAGTTCTTTAATTGTATTATTAAGTTCTTCCATAAGCTCACCGCCATTCAATTCTTCTGGTTTATATTCTACAGAATCTAGTAAATCTGCTATTTGTTCTGTATCGAAGTTCCTTCTAATGTAATCGGTAATGAATTCTATCATACACCTCTCACTAAATAATTCAGAAAGGCTAGTTAAAATTTCAAATGGTGTAGGATTGTTACTCATTACTAGGTTTGTTTAGGGTTTAGAACCTCTTCTAATTGTTCTGATTTGGTACGATATAGTCTTTCCCAGTAAGCAACCTTATCCTTTAATTGTTGTATTTCCTCTTTATTCATCTCTTCTGCTAACTGCTCAGCTTGTTCTTCAACATTGTCTTCATGTACATAGTATTGTAATTCATTATCTCTAACGTCTTCATATATCTCATCTCTTAGCTTATCAGCAATTTCATCTTCCATTTTAGTTAGCATATCCTCATCTATTATATTCTTAATTATATCAAGTCTATAGCAATCAGGTACCCAACTTAATAGAGATGTAATGATCTCTTCAATGTCCGAAAATGATGGTGTTACTAACATAATAACAAAATTTTATTCTTCTACCCAATCAGTGTTAGTGGATCGTATAAGTTTTATAACATCTAGGTAATACTTTTCTTCTTCAGTTAGTTCTATGTTTGTTTCGTATCCAACACCGTCATTGTCATAGTGTACTAAATTATAATCTAGTAAAGTTGGATATGTTCCATACTCATCTTCATCAAAAGCTTTACTAGTTATAGACCCTTTAAATCCTTTTATTCCACTATACGTAGAGTGCCCACAGTCTTTTCCATCAACTACCCACACCTTCATTTTTTCTAGCAGCAACAGATTCTCTAGTAAAGAATCTACTTCACTATCTTTATAATAAGGCGTTCTAGTTTCTGTTTCATAACCTCTATATGATATAGTTAGTGTTAATTTAAACTGATTTCTACAATAAGGGTTCTTAACTAAGTCATTTGTAACTTTTATTTCCATATCTATTCAGCTAAAGCAATTCCATATTCTTTACCTTCTTCATACCCTTCTTTATATCCCTCCTCTTTACCCTTTTCTTCTCCTTCAGCATATCCATCATGATAAGATTGTCGCTCTCCTTCTTCGTATCCTTTTTCATAACCATCATCGTATCCACCTTCATAGCCTTTATCAAATTCACCACTTAAATTTCTATCATAAGCATTTTTACTAATCACAGTCCATTCACTATCTTTGTCTCCCATATCTATCATTACTCTAGCTTCTTGACTAGCATCAATAAATGTAATTCCTTTTTCTTTTAGAAACTCTATAAATTGATCTAACATATCCTTAGCTCCAGAAGTATAAGCCCCTTCGTACATTGTACGTAAGGTAAAATTTTCTATGTCTACTTCTTTAGAAACGAAAGTAAAATCAGATGGAATCATTTTTTCCAATAGCGAGCGACATCAACGTCAACCTGCATTTTAAGTGAGTGAATACAAAGTTCTCCAGCTTTTTCCATAAGTTCTTGTGTTATCACTGCAAATTCTCTTGCAAGCTCTTCACCTTGAACTTCTATAATGACCTCATCATGTATTTGACTAATCAATTTAATCCTATCCTCTAAGTTATTAGCCAATATGTACCTTCTAATCTCTACTGTAGCAGCTTTCATTATATCTGCTGAAGTTCCTTGAATAGGAGCATTAACACCCTCTCTACCTACCTTACTCAAGCCTTTCATCAAATCAGCTTTCTTCCAACCAGGTAGATTTGGATCACATAAAGCATCCAATACATCTAAAGCCTCAGGATAGTATCTTCTTCTATTAAATGGAGGTAGCGTTAAGCTGTAACCATTCTCTTTAGCAAACTTTTTCTGTCTATCAAAGTACTTTTTAAGCATTGGGAATGTCTTAAAATACTTATTATTGATAAACTCCTTTGCTTCTTTTACACCATCTGAATTAGGATCATCACTATCTATAAATGAGGCTGCAAACTTTTCTGGTCCAGCTCCATAGGCTAAACCAAAATTGATGGTCTTCATTCTATTCCTAAGGTGTTTATTTTCTGTTTTACTAACAGTTACACCAAAGGCTAAAGTTGCTAGGTAACTGTGTACATCCTCACCATTATTAAATGCCTCAAGCATAGCAGTTTCACCGCTAGCTTCTGCAATGATTCTTAACTCAGCACCACTATAATCAGCACAGATAAACCAACTATCCTCACCTTGAGGTTGAAAACCACTTCTAAATAGTTGAAGAGCAGGTATGTTTTGAACATTTGGGTTGTTTGTTGAAACCCTACCTGTTTCCTTTAATTGGTCAAAAGATGTGTGTATCCGACCAGTGAGAGGGTTTACGTTCTCATCTAAAAAGTCCTTACCAAACTTACTTACAACCGTGGCCACTAAACTATGGCATACTAACCAGTCAATTAAACTTTTTGCTATTTCTTTTGCAGCAAAATAGTCCTTTCTATTCATTAAGGCGTCATATAAATCAGACTCTAACCACGAGGCTAATGCTTCTTTTGCAGAACTTTCCTTTACTTCATAAGTCTTAGGATCCTTTAACGTAGGAGCCTTATTATATATATCTTTTATAATTTCTAGCTTTTGTTCTGGACTAGTCCATAAAATTTTCGTTTTTGTATTTTGTCTTTGCTCAGACTTTTTCTTGTTATAGTGTGTAACAGGTACATCACCAAATAAGCTTATAGGCTCACAATCTGTGAGATACTTCTGTAATTCAGGCTTATCTTTAGCTGCCTTGACTACTTCCGTATCTAACTTATCTAGTATTACAGATATTTCTCTAGAATACTTATCAATTATCTCTCTATTCCAGTAATCTTTATTCAAATAAATACCATTATATTCCATGTCTCCATAAGCTAGGGCACATTTAGCCTCTAACATGGCTACTTTTGTTAGAGAATCTTGCTTTAAAGCAGCTAGTTGTTTTGTATATATAGTGTATAGGTGTTCAACATCCTGACCAGAATACTTAATCTGATCTTCTGTAAACAAATCACCTTTTCTATAATCAGTAAAGGTCATACGAGCAGATTTATTTAAACTTGTTCCACAATATCTATTAACTAGAACATCAAGACCATAAGTGTAACCAGCTTTACCTAGAGTTAAGGTCTTATCAGCTAAATAAGTATCCCATACATTCTTTATATCCTTCAATCCTTTGTGCTTTAAAAACTTATAATCAAATTTAACATTATGGAATATATTACAACCTGATCTATTAAGCACAGGAAAGAATAAAGAAGGATCAATTGTGGTACAATCAATCACCACATTGTCTGTATATTTACTTTTGAAGGATATTAAGAGTAACTCACCTGTTAAATAAGAAAGGGATGACGTCTCTGTATCAACAGAAACATCATCCCAATCGCCAATTTCGGCTAGGATAGAATTAAGATCCGAAGTAACAGTGATATTTTCTAAGTTATATCGAGGATCACTTGTTACGAAAGTCATTGCATTTCAATCTCAATGTTCTTAGCTTTTTCTTTATTAAACTTAGTTTTTATCTCATGGTATTTTTTCAAATACCTTACTCTGGTTGTAGAATCACATTCTGATTCAGTCCATACAACTAAAGTTCCCATATCACTTGTTGTGGCAGCAAACTCCATTGACTTAACAATAAAGTTAGTATGTTTAGCCTCTAAGTCCTCATAAGCAGTTTTCCAACTCTTATTTTCTGCTATCAAAGTGTGATGAGCATAAAAATCTGTAATGGCTGTCTTTATAGATACTGTTAACGATAGTAGAATTGAAAATCCTATAACAGTAGCAGTCAGTATAAACCAATGTATGTTTTTTTCTATGTGTTTCATCTTGTTATAAACTTGAAACTTCTTCAAGCAACTCATTAAAATCTATATTATGTTTCTTGATATATAAACAACCTCTTTCTACACTGTCTCTTAGACGTTGTAAAATAGAAACCATATCAGTTTTCATTAACAGTATTTCTGTTACATGATTCTGATTTTGTTTATCAAACGAATCTTGTTTATTAGCAAGTTCTGTTTTAAGAGATAGAATAATCTCATCTCTAATCGCAATGTCTTCACAAAGTTGTTCAAAATCTAACAATCTACTTTTAGCTCTTTCATATTCTTCTTTATAAAACCTGTAGTTATCTACAAAAGTTTGAGGAAGCACAGCTCCATAAGCAGGAGGATTTTTCTCTGGTTTGTGTATATCAATATCTTCCTCATGCTGAGATTCCATTATATTTGAATAATGCTTACTAGCTTTAATTACTTTTTTGTCAGAACCTGACGTGCGTTGTCTTGTACGCATTGAAGTTAGAATTTTAAGTGATAATTAGAAGGAATTGGAAAAGGATTATCACTACATTCATTGCAGTAATTAATCTTTTTCTTATTATAAGGATTTGTAACTTGTCCTTCAGTTCTATGGAATACCATTTGTCCAATTATCATGTTAGGATAAAGGATAAAAGGATATACGGTGGTGATTTCCAGTGTTACATGACCTTTAAAACCCTCGTCACAATAACCAGCGGTTTGATGCACACTCACCCCCAGTCTACCTAAAGAAGATACACCATCCACAGTACCTGCTAAACTCTTATTAAATTCAAAGTATTCTGTTGTTACACCTAAGTAAAGTCTATTGGGATATATAACCCCACCGTTAAGATCTATAACTTTAGGTTGATAGTTTACAGTATCTTTGTTTTTTGGATTTATTACACCTTCACTGAAGTAAGATTCGTCAAGATCTATAACCTCTACTACAAAAAGATTTTTACCTAATCTTACATCCCAAGAAGTATTCTGTAAATAATCCTCTCTACAATTCTTTACTACAAGCTCACCATTTTCTATTGATTTAAGAATAGCAGAATCAGTTAGAATCATTATCTATTAAACTCTCTTATCTGAATGTAATAATTATTACCATTAATCATTTTTGATTGTATTCCATACATATAGGAAAGATCAAATTGATTCCAAGATGTAGTACCATTAAAATAATGTATAATTAAGTTAATGTTTTCTGTATCTCTAATGCTAGTGATTAACCATCTTAGTCTAGATTGCAGTCTAGTGGTTGTTTTGCTATAAGACCTACTATCAAAATATACTAACAATGTATCTGCTAAATCACTCTTTTTAAATTCACAAATAACAGTATTATATGAAAACAATCTATTATCTCTAAAACTTATATTACCTTGTTTATTCTTTCCTTCTGTATATTTCCTAGATACAAAGGCTTCAATAGTAGATGCGTTGTCTTTAAAAGTTTTCATTCTGGTAAATGAGATTTAAGTAACCAATGGAATTTTTCTAACTGTTCTGTTATGGTTAATAACATATTCTCAGTTGTTTTGTTAACCCCTTTTTTAGTGTCTAATTTATTCATCTCATTATAAATATCTGCTACCTTTTCCTCGATAACCATAATCAAAGGTTCAAAACCTTGATCTTTTTGATATTCAGTATCTACTAATAGTATTTGGGGTTCTAATTCTAGAAATCGCATTCTCTCAGCCACTGTATCAGCAGCGCCTTCTGCAAACTCATAAATATCCTTAGATAAAGCATGAATAGCAGCAAAGTTCTCACTAGTGTAATTCCAGTGAATTACTTTAGCTTCTGCATAAACAGAATAAAGAGAATTAACAATAGATTGAAGTTTCATACAGCAATAGGTGCTTTAATAACAGGCATTGATTCGTAATCAAATGTAAAATCTTCATATTTAAAGTCGTCTATTGTATTATGTGAACCGCTTACTGTTACCGTAGGATGACAAAAAGGCTCTTTATACATTTCCTTAAGCTGTTCCATATAAGTTCCAGTAGCCTCTAGATGATTCTCATAAACATGAGGCATGGCCATTATAATTTCTACCTTGTTAGGTTCTATATTAACTAACCTACTTACCATGATAAGCAACAAAGCATAGCTAGTCATATTAAAAGGTAAACCTAGAAATATATCAGTTGATCTCATGTATACTTTTATACTGAGTTTATTGTTAACTACAGTGAATTGATATAGAAGATGACAAGGAGGAAGAGCCATATGTGCTAGATGAGCAACATTCCAACTATTGACTATGATTCGTCTACTGGTTGGATTACTAATTAAATCCTCAATAGCACATTTTAGATTATCAGGGCCTCCTCTCCACTGTGCCCCATAAATGGCACCTAATCTACCATCCTCATCAGCCCATTCATTCCATATATTAACTCCATTATCTTTCAAATACTTTATATTAGTATCTCCACTTATAAACCACAATAACTCATGTAAAACAGACTTTAAATGAATCTTTTTACCTTGAATAATAGGTAATTCATACTCAGAGTCACTTAATTTAAGCACTCTGCTAGTTAGAATCTTTGTTTCATCTAGAGTGTATGCTTTTATACCTGTCCTGTTATCTTCTAAGTAACCATTATTAATACAATCTTCAATTATACTTTTGTACTGTTGTTCCATAGTCATTATTTTATAGTAAAAACTTTAGATTCTGCCAATAAGGTATTTGCTATAGCCTCTATCAAATTATTACCTCTAAAGTCACTAAATCTCCTATATTTTTCTACTACCTCTGCAAGTTCTTTTGCTCTTCTAAGTTCCATCAATCGTTCTCCACATATATCACTATAAGTGATTAAACTAAAGTACAGTTCGGGTAACTTAAGTACGGTAACATTATATTTTCCACTATTCTCGTATTCGTCTTGTTGTAGTTGTTGTTTTATTTTGATTTCACTAGCTAAAGCAGTACAGAAAAACTGTACCTGTTTTAACTTATTAAAATCAACACATTTTCTTAACTCTGTTCTATCTAATTGATGCCTAAAATTAGCTAGTTTTCCTCTTTGTTCTGAAATATCTAAATACTCACCTCCAATATAAATAATCTCTTTCATATCAAAGATTGATAGTATTATATTCTGGAATACAAATGTGTTGCATATTAGGTAAATTAGTGTGCATTATTTTTAACCCATTGTAAGAAATTTCCAATGTATAATAGTTGGTTTTATGAAAGTTAACTCTTCTAATCACATCATTCACATCCTTACAATCAAACTCTATTTCTCTATAGAGTTGATTTGATGTAGGATAATAGAAGTTTAGTTTATACTTTGCCATAGGATAAAAAAAAATCCCTTACCTTTTGTTAAAGATAAGGGATAATAAAACAGGTTAATTACACTCTTCTGTTGTAGCAAAGTCTACTACAAAGACAGGATGTTGTACTAATGTAAGTGCAGAATCTTTTAAAGTCAGATTTACTTTGACTTTAGAGACAGAGTTACTATGCTTATTGGCATAATAACAAGTCAAGTCTCGTGCAACATCTGCATTGTTTAACCTATAATTACCCCTATCTTTTTTAAGTAGCTGCCCTTCACTAGAACCTAGGTATTTATAACCACTTACTACAAACATTTCTTTATCAAAGGTTTCTATAATGTGTAAATACACTTCTTGTATAGGATTTCCTTCAAATCGTTTATGTAGTTTATTTATAAACTTAGTAGTTAAGTATAAAGTACCTTTCTCGTTTTGTCCTTTATAGGTACCATTCTCATCATAATGACGATGTACTTTGTAGCTTAAGGTAATGTCGTGTGTTTTCATTACTTAGGCAAAAGATGATTCCATACAATACAATTGTATTCACTATTAAAAGTAAAACCATTTTTATTTAGTACTCCTTTTAGAAGTTCCTTAATCTCATGTTTAACAAAACCATCAAAATCCGTTGGATGCTTATCTATATAGTACTCAAGAAAAAGGCTTAGATTAAGGGTGAATTTACCTCTAACAGCTGTATCCCAAATCTCTTTAGATAGTTCAGCCGTTATATTACCCTTGTCAATAATAGCCTGCGCACGCTGTTTTGCAGACTTAGCTGCTTCTTTTAGTTGTTCGTTAGTTTCTGCTAATGTCATTTCTCAGCATCATACTTAAGGTTCATAACTTTAGCAGAAAAACTACTGCTTTCATTTCTAACAACAATACCTTCTACCATATTATTGGCGAAGTATTCATTGCAGACTGCCATAAGCTCTTCTTTGTTGTTGAATTGTCTAATGGGGAAAACTAAATCAGCCATTTTGAATCCTTGACTAGCTATTTCTTCGTAAAATACTTCCTTATCAGGATACACAACTTGTACAGGTTTCTTTCTAGCCACACCATTCACATATTCATCCACTCCATAGAATATGATTTGAGGTTCTAACTTAGTATGAGGATTCTTTGGATTACCAGAACCTTTAAGTCCCTTACCACAAAGTTCTCCTCTCAGCACTATATTGCTTAGATTATGAGCTGTGCAATATCTAACAAAAGCATCCAAATAAGGTTTACCCACAGTGACAAAGGTGTCATCACTAGGCGCAACTTGATACATATTCAAATCAGGTTTGCGCCAAAACATCAGCTTTTCAAGCCAAGTTTTATCACGTTTACCGACTTTACGTCTTACCACCAAATCCTTATCACAAGTTCTAGAACAAATACCAGCTTTTCCATTGATATAATACAAAGTGATGGAGCTACCATCCACTTTTACAGTACCATACAATAAGATTGGCCATTTCATTCTAGTCCAAAGATTCTCAATGTTAGTTTCATCGGTTTTATATACACCAGAAGGAAGTGGTTTATATGTTCCACCTTTACCAGTCTTCATCGCACTTGGTTCCGGTTCTTCATATTTGAAGATACCCAGCTTTTCAGCCACTTTATCTTCATTCATGGTTTCTCCAAATCCAATCTTTCCTATCAAGAAAGAATCAACTTCAGAAACAGGCAAAAGAATACCTTGACTGTATACATTAATTCCATCTCCTCTATGAAGACCAAACTTAATAGCTCTAACACGATTATTAGAACCTAATTTACTCTTTTTAATATCACCACCTGGTCTGATATAAGTATCAAACAAACTATTGTCAGTGAGGCAGTAGTCAGGCATTACAAAGTAAACCTGATCTCCTATATTATAGAGGTCTTTTTGAGATACACACTCAAATCCAACTTCTTCAAGTTGAATCAACTCAATAGCATTAGCTGCCTCATCTTTCTTAAAGAGAGGAACTTTAGCTTTAACAGTGAGAAGAGAAATAGCTGACATTAAACAATAACGACTTTTTGTGAATTTCTTTGATTATGAAGCTCCACAGCTCTATTAATGGTACGTTCCCATTCTTTTTGCATATCAATGTTTGTTTGTTTCCATTTTCCAGTTTTCTCGTTTTCTACAAATTTTATAATAAACAAGTTTTTAACATCTTTATGTTCAAAGAACTTTTGAACACTAAATTTAAGTTCTTCTTTAGACCATTCAATGTAATCATAATAAGATTTATAACTACACCATTGAAGTCTAATCATTAACCATTGTGTCATTATACCTCTTATTGTAGAGAGTTTCTCAGGATGTGCCCAAAATAGATTAGAGATGTGAAAAGTCATTGATGAAAAGTTGTTTAATTTTTAATAATTTTCTTTTAATTTTCATTCTTGTTGCTGTATTAGGTGTTAACCTTTGTTTATTCTTTCTTTTTCTCCTACCTCCTCTTGTTGTTACCCACTTAGGCCCTCTACTATAAGGTCGTAAACTTTTTGCGTACCTTACCCACCACCACCATCTATGATTTCCTATATTTACGCTAAACTTACCTATTACAGGATAGTTGTAAATACAAATCAATACATATGGCAGCTTTCCTGTTTTATCATTAGTTTTACTATACGAGTGATACTTAGCAAAATAACCTCCCCTATGATCGTCTTGTTCAAAGATTAACCATTCAAATAAATCCCAATACTTTCTATATTTATATCTAAGCTCACGTTGTGTTGACTTCTTTGGTTTCATAACTAGTACCACTGATGGGACTCGAACCCACACGGTCATTACTGACCAGCTGTTTTTAAGACAGCCTCCTATACCATTCGGATACAGTGGCAATTAAAGCTACAAAGCTAGATTATCATTATCGCTACCTATCCAAAAGGATAAAATTACTAGCAATACAATAATGAAGATAAATTCAATCATAAAATTTTTGTGCTTGATGGACAGAACAAGAAAATTCTATATTTTTGTTTTTATCTACAACATGAACCATATTATAACTATATTCATGATGTTTTAATATGGACAGTGCTTGAGAGTTATTCAAATTTTCAATTTTTATCTCTTGGTGATACAAATGCGAATTAAACAACTCTGTCTTTACTGAATAGAAGCAAAGACTTATCCCAAACGAGGAATCTCTTCTCCCTGTTCTTTCCGTTTCATAAACCATTCTTCAAGTCTTGCTCTAGCCTCAGTTATAGCTGCTCTACTGCTTGATGCAATAGTTTCAAACATAGGAACAAAAGGTCCCTTCATATTACCTTCTTTGTCGTAGGACTTATAGTTGAAAAAAGCCATGTACGACCCATCTTTGATAGGCAAAATGCTCGGATTGAAATCTTTAGAAAGCAACATTGTACTGAGTGCGTTAAAATTAAGAATAAAAAAAAGAGGCTCCCTTTTTAACGGGGAGCCTCAGTTACATTGAGGGAGAATTAAGCAACTGCCAATTTCTCCAGATCACCAACCTTCATAAAGGCAGCGATTGTGTTGCGAGATGCTTGACGACCTTGGTTTTCACCTTCTCTCCGAGCAGCACGACGCGCTTTCTCTTTTTCCCACAAATTGGTATTGTGAACAAAAGTGGGAAGAGTTCTTTGCGAAGCAATGGATTTGTCATGTCGCCAGAATCCCTGCATTTGTTCTTCGAGCAACTCCGGTGTCAAACCACAAACCCAGAACACACCACCATTGGCTTGTTTGGGTGCGACATAACTCCGATCTGTGTAGAAAACCTCCACAAGACCAAATTCGTCTTCTTTGGATTCAATGATAAACTCAAACGCTTGCTTGAGCAAATCATTCAACGTAATCGAATCTTCATCGAAACCATTGTTGTACAGGTAGCTGTAACAACGTTGCATCAACGAAATCTCATGTCCTTCCACAATCTCGTGGAACATCTCTTTGGGAATTTCCAAAGTCATCTCAAGGCAATGAATCCCATTGCGAGTAATGGGTTTACCCTGAGAAGTACATTTGTACTCTCCAGTTTCACGATCAGTGACAAACACTTCTTGACCAGTCAAGTCAGTGCGAATCACTTCATTTTCTTTATCGAACACTCGCGCAAAACGAGCATTCAACAAATAACCTTTAGTTGCGGACAAACGAGGAACAAGCTCCCCATATTGATCCTTAACTTGCACCACATGAATACTCTCTCTCACGAGAGAGGTCATCATGGTTTTCAATGGTTGACGAATACCGCCAACAACGATTTCTCCTTGAGAAACTTGGGGTTCTTGAGCAACTGCAATAGACATATAGAAAAAGAGAAAAAAAGTTAGTAGAGATGACTGGACTCGAACCAGCATGATCTTGCTCCCAAAGCAAGTGACCAACCTTTGGACCACATCTCTATAAAATAGACAACCTTAACGTAGTTGTCTTTGAGCATTTCTGCAACGTTAATGTGTAGACTTGCACTAATAATCGGTGCTGTCTATTCCAGCTGTTAAACTTTTGTAAGTTATTTCGGACCGTCTCTAATCCAACACATGGGACGATAAGGTTATGTAAATGAATAAACGCTTGCTCACTAAGACCTTATTAGAGCTTTATCCCTTACGGTACCAGACATAGCGCTAGGTAGGAGAATTGCACTCCTATAAAGATAATAAGGTCTATTATCGAGAGCTATAAGAACAAATAGAAGCCGCTGTAAATAGTGCAACCTTGCTTAGAAGGTCAAAGTGTTGCAGCTTCTATAAAATGTTTCACACTACGCAATCATCCTTTTCACGTGTTGAACCCTTTTCTCAAAGGGTTTGTCATACAAACAGCGTCTTCTAATCCATTCACCCGCTCTTGACGCTAACTTCTCTTGTCCCACATACTCATCAATCACCCCATTCGCAATTCCCATCTCTTGCATCCCTGCAATCACTAAGAATTTCGCCAAAAGAACATCATTTTTGGCCTTAACTCGCAAGACTGCTTTTTTGGAAACAATCTTGTAAGCTTTAGCACTCCAATCAACAAGCTGATTAAACTTGTTGAACTGTTCAGAGGTCAATCCTTGATTAACCTTAGTACAGATTTCTGTTGAAACAATAGCCACATTCTAATTGTTATACAATTGTCATGTTCTCTAGATCAATCCATCTGATTTCTGGTATTCCCCAGTCATCCTCCTCATATAAATCATACAAAAAGTCTTCTAAAGCCTGTTCTGTTTGATAATTAGACTTATCAAACACAAAAGTTGGATTCTTTTCTTGATACTTATTAAGTTGCCAACTGCCAACAATCTCTTGTTCAATCATGGAATCAAGGTCTCTATAAGGATTGGTGTTTATATCACCAGCCCCGTCATTCTCTACCCAAAGATAAATACCTTTCATTAGTCTATTACAACTTCATCATCAACCAAATTGATTCTATACAATTCAACAGGTCCTAGGTCTTCATCTGCTGTATAAGAAGCAATAAAGTCAAGTAAATCTTGGTCATATTCCATGGACAAAGAATCAGCGTGTTCTCTTGCGTCCACTTCATCTTCTTTGGTCACTATATTGGTAATAATGTAGTCCACAGCTTCTTTTATAGAAGTAAAACCTTTCAGTTTTCTTTCTTCTTTAATTTCTTCTCCGTCGTACCAAATGGCTAGATAAATCTCACTCATGTTAATCAAAGTAAATAAGGCGGAATGAGGGAGATCGAATCCCTGTCTCTAGAACCACAATCTAGCGCTTTAACCAACTAAGCTACACTCCGAGTACGGATAAAGAGAATCGAACTCTTGTCTTAGGCTTATGAAACCTTTGCTTTACCTCTAAGCTATATCCGTAAGTAGTACCCCGTAGAGGAATCGAACCTCTATCAATGGATTAGAAATCCATGGCTTTATCCGTTAAGCTAACGGGGCAAATTGCTAGTTTATCTAAAGGCGCAAGAAAACTAGCAAAACTTGGTAACATGAACTTCCGGCTGTTCTGTTATCTGGTGGATTCTAAGAAGAGCCT
>Ga0154020_10004172_pt1 | contig 17261 bp, 32 predicted proteins | sample Klosneuvirus_201_FD_109709 | JGI IMG/M metagenome (GOLD analysis project Ga0154020, IMG submission 109709) | Active sludge microbial communities from wastewater, Klosterneuburg, Austria - Klosneuvirus_20160825_MG | ecosystem: Engineered > WWTP > Aerobic digester > Activated sludge | place...
TATAAGAACAGGTCGCAAGCGCTGTACGTGACGAGCGCCTTGGAGATTGTCACCTTCCTCACTCTCCTCGTCTATTTTCTCCTCGGGTACTTCTCCTTGTATGTTCCTTCCCTCTCTTTTCCCCCCCCTTCCCTTTCTCTCCTTTTCCCTTCTCCCCCTTATCCTCTTCCTTCGCTAGGATAACCAGCATCTCATTCTTCACCTTGTTGACGATGGCTTTTGCGCTGTGGTCGCAGCCGGTCGCGCGCAAATCGATTCGTCGTGCCGTGGCCAACATCGGCCTCGTCCCTAAGTCGTAGATACCCCTTCGCCCAAGTCAATTTGTGACATAAAAGATAAATCGAAACCGCTATCTCATGATGATGAATCGAGGGGGATTTATTGGGAGGCAGGATGATATCTCAGAACCATTGAGAGACGTCAACGTCGACTCGTGATGACGGCTTGACAGGCGAATCACCAATCTCAATCACCGCCTTCCCTCCACCGCTGCTTGGCGGAGGTTGGGAATAGCTTGTGTAATTGCTATTGTTATTGCTATTCAGGTTGCTATTGAATTTGCTGTGACCATTGGTGTTGGAGTAGGAGCTCAAGCTCACCTTGGGAGGGGACTTGACGCTTGGCGGCTTCGGTCCTAAGAGAGCGGACAATTTGGACCCTGAGGGAACAAAGTCGGTTTGTTTAACGGGCGATTCCAATTCGATAACTTCCGGTGGCGGTTTTTGCTTTGGCGGCGTCTTTTGGGAAGAGGATGGACGGTGAGAAGTCTTCTGTTTCTTGCTGGGAGGCTCCACATCACCATCGCCATCATCGAGGAGGTCATGAACCTTCATTTCCTTCTTGTCGCCGACGTCTTCATCGAGATCCACTGTCGATGGGTGAGCGCGCTTCGCGCCAGACTTGAGGGTGAATCCCGAGGTCACAGTATTCGGACCCGAGAAGACCTAGGGGAGGAACATCAGATCGACAGCGAAGAACGGAAGGGGTTGAATAGAAATGAATTCGCACAGGAGATTTGCCGAGGAACCCAGTGCGCTTGACGCCTAACGTCTTGACTCCACCGCCGCTTCCGATTCCAAGTTTCCTCGCCGCTGTCTTCTCCTCTTTCGCCGCCGCAGCTTTCTCAGCCTATCGACAATTAATGAGTCGCTCCTGATTGACATTCATCTTGAAGAAATGAGACAGACATTGACAAAGGCGGCAAAGAAGGCGTCATTGTCTCCATTCGCTTGGAAGGTTGGGGCACTCTTCGCGACGCGCTCATAGTGGCCGAGGGCGCTGGTGGCTCGCTTCATGCTCGCCGCCAGTACAAAGCTCTTTCAATACGGAATCATATGAGACAACAACGAACAGGACAAAAACAATCAAAAATGAAAAGAAAATCGATACAGGCTTTCCTTTGGCGCCTCCGCTCTCGTCATGGTCATGATCGTCGGTGGAGGCGCGATTGTGACGCGAATCATAGGCGTATTCGTCTTCGATTGGGTCCTCATCGAACCTCCCTCCCTTGGCGCGATATCGATACCTACACATACAATCTCTATGAATTGCAGATTTTGTTGTCACAGAAGTTGTGGTGGAGTTACTCTGACTCGAGAGCCTGATACTTCGGGGCGCTCAGCTCGTCAGTCATCTCTCGGAAGCGCTTGCCATTGTCGACGCAATAATCGCATGTCCTTAAGCAAACAAACGATAAACCTTAGGATATCTCATCCTTCATGGAATGCAACAACGAGAAGGTTACTTGTTGCAGATATTGACACCAGTGGCCACGGCATTCTCACCAAAGTACGATAGCAGTTTCTTACGCCTGCACCCAGCCTCGGTGCAATATTCAACGACGCCTGCGACCGAAGACGATCTTTAAATTCAATCAAATGATAAAAAAAAGAGATATTAGTGGACCTCGAAAAGCTTTGAGCTTCACATTCGTGCGGCGCTGGTTCTCATCTTCGCTGAGGTTCGGATTGGTTTGCGAGCAGAGGAACTCCATCAAAGAGCGGTCGGAGTCTGAGTAGTAGACGAGACTCTTTGATGGCAAACCTAGCATAATTAACATTGAATAGAAGGAGAAATGATAATAGGAGGAGGAAGAAGAGACGGACCATCGCGACCGCCTCGACCGCTTTCTTGATAAAAGTCCTCAATTGATTTTGGGATGGTGTAATGGATAACAAACCGGACGGCCGCCCTGTCGATACCCATACCGAACGCGATCGTCGCCACCGCAATCTCAAGGGCACCGCTCATAAAATTCGTCAAGATTTGATCGCGCTGCTTCGGACTCAAGCCAGCGTGATAGGCTAAACAATCAATCAGCTGCTAATGGAGGTCAGTACGTCGGATTGGCGAAGTACCCTCGGCCTTGTAACCACTATTCTTGAGAAAGAGGGCGACCATATCACAGTCGGTCCTCTTGTGGCAGTAAACGATACCACATGGCTTATCTCCTATCTCTCCATCAGAAAGAAATCGCAAGGAATCAATATCATGAGAGAGAAGAAGAGAAACCTTTGCCATTCTTGAGGTTTTGGTCCACGAACGCTTTCACGTCCGCATTCAGATCACTGATCAAATCTTTAAAGCGAACCTCATATGAAATGTTGGGCTGAAAGAACACCAATCAATGAAGAGCCAGAAAATCAAGAGAACAATAAGGTGAGATACCCGGTTGAAGGAAGTGATAAAGAGACGAGGAGTCTTCAGCTTCAGGCTAGCAATTACATCGTCTTGAACGCTGAGATGAGAAAAGTTTAGCACGAACAAACTCCAAGAAAGAGAAAAAGTACACTTTCGTGGCAGTGGCGGTGAGGGCAATGACGGGAATAGTTGAAAACCGCTCTTTGAACGTATCAAGCTTTCGATAATCCGGGCGAAAACCTGACGATGAAGCATCAGCAGATGATGCTGAGAAAAGCAGATAGAAGGTGCGCACCAACTCCCCACTTCGAGATACAATGAGACTCATCAACGACAAAAGAACTCAAAACGCCTTTGTTGTTCAGTTCCTCCATGAGCGAGGTGAAGCCTGGAGTGGCAATCATCTCTGGGGTCACATAGAGGAGCTTCGTCGTAATCTGCTTTGAGTGCAGGTCAGCATAAACCTTCTTGCGGACCTTTTCACCCATACTTGAATTCAGGCATTCAGCAGCGATTCCTTTCGATTTCAGAGCTGCGACTTGGTCTTGCTAGAAGTAGTAGAGATGAGCAGCGGAAGAGAATGCGACGAGAACGTCGACGATGCGGACCATGAGAGCAATTAGAGGGCTAACGACCAAAGTAACTCCAGGTAAGACAAGAGCAGGCCTAATAGTAATCATATCAGCCATTAAAGAGGATGTCAAACCAGGCATGCGCCGTACAACTGGAAGCAAAGGGACTTGCCGCCACCAGTCGGCATGAGCACGAAAGTGTCTCGCCGGGCTAAGACAGACAGGACAACCTCGCGCTGGAAGCTGCGGAACTGTTTGTGACCAAAAACACGCTCAAGGGTTTCTAAGAACAATGAATCAACCAATCTGGATTGAAGCTCCTGGTCCTCGACGAGTGACCACACACGAGAATTCAACAGTGAGCTCGAGGAGGTCGAGGCAGCGCGCGTACCGTTGACTTGTTTGCCGTAAGTCGCCTCCGCTTGCTCAGGCGTCAATGGCGCCTAAATAAAAAATGTCACAAAAACAAAACGTGGCAAATTGAGACAGCCCGAAAGCATAGGATATAGGAGCTCGAGGGAGGGCTTTTCGAGGAACTGATTCTAACATGTGTGCTCCGGAATCACGGGACAATGAATCTCATCAAATAGAAAAAGAGAAATAATAATACCAAATAATTTATCAAATGGAGGAAAGCGACGGACCAGTGTCTCTGTGACCTGAGGTTTGATGCCGACGATCTGAATCGGGTTGTAGTATTTCTTCATTGCGAGTCCTCCACGCTCCACATTCGCTCGTTTGGAAGATAAAAATAAACTATCGATATTTTAATAAGAGAATCGCATCAGATTCGCTGGGCGTTCACTGCAACCAGGACTGCAGCAGTCTCGGCCCGCCACCACGCTAATAATCGAGGAACTGTCGAAGATTCCGTCTGTCTGATTCGCCATTAATGAGGACAAGACTCAAGCCATTCGACTCATTCGATGATTTTGGTCATTTTTGTTCTAGAGTATCGTCGAAGAGTTCCTGCGATGCTCTTCCGTTCGATTGCTGCCATCGGAGCATCGGCGAAATCGTCGAGCGTCACCCTCAAGCTCGTCGCGCGGTCGTTCTCTTCCTCGTGCTTCCACCGAGCCGACAGCAGCAACAGCTATAAAAGTAACGCAACGATGTCAGCATCTCCGTACAAGGTACCTATTGCGTTGGCCTGGGAGACGATTTCAATCAATCTTAGTTCAGCGCGTCTTTTTCGGTTGTGAGTTCAATGCTGCAACCTGTTCCCTCCCCTCGCCTCGCTTAATCATCTATGAAAGATTCCGTATATGATAATATATTCTCCATTGATTAATCCCGGCCTCCTCTTGCGATCGACTAGAAAAGGGACATCAAGATTTCCTTTCGATTCGCACTTCTCCTCCCATCGATCCTCGTCGACTCAAGTTCTTTACTAGCTCTCGATTTATCATTCGACATCTCGTGACCCGATTTTCAATTTGGCGGCGGAGGAATGGCTCTTCAATGACGTTCTCGACGCGACCAAGAAAGAGCAGATCCTCTACCTTTGGCAAAACGGTCCCGCTGTCGTTATTGGCAAGTACTAACCATTTCTCCTCAAGATGCTCCTCTCCTCGACTTCCTTCTTCCTTTTCAATTGTTAGGCATCAGAACCCTTGGAAAGAGTGCCGCATTCCAACCATGGAAGAGGACAAGGTCACCTTGGTGAGACGCTACTCTGGCGGAGGCGCCGTCTACCACGACGTACCTTCCTCACTTTGTCGACTTTGTCATGGTTCGTTCTCCCCCGCCTCTGATCGGAATGATACTCAGCTCGGCAATGGCGTCTTCTCCTTCTTGTCGCCCAAGACCGATCACGATATTAAGCGCAACCTCGGCATCGTTTGCGGCGCCTTGAAGCGGCTCAACATCAATGCTGAGCCGAGCGGTCGCAACGACATCACCGTGGATGGCAAAAAGGTGTCCTCAATCCTGGTTGTCTTTTATCGAGAAGGACAACTCGTAAATAATGAATTATAGATTTCGGGGAGCGCTTTCAAGAATGCCAAGGACAAGTCGATCCACCATGGTACTTTCCTCTACGACGTGAACATGAACGCGCTTGGCAAGTACCTTACACCGAGCCGCGCGAAACTCCTCGTACTTTCTGCTTTTTCTTGTCCCATAATATTACATCTTTCATTTACACATCAAATCGCAGAGCAAGGGCGTCACGAGTGTTCAGGCGCGCGTAACGAACATCCACGAGCTCAATCCTTCCGCGACCTTCGACCAAGTCAACGACGCCCTCATCGCCCAGTTCTTACAAACCTATGGTGAAAGCGGAACCGTGAAAGTGGAGGAGCTGAGCCCTGCCAAGCTTTCCAACATTCCTTCGTTAAAGAAATCATACGATCTACTCAACGATTGGGAGTGGCGGTTCGGAAAGACTCCTGAGTTCGCCCACCACTTGGAGACTCGCTTCGACTGGGGCCAATTTGTGCGCTGTTTTCCGTCTTTTTTCTTGTCTTTTCCGCTCCTGATGCCTCTTACCTTTTCTTAGGATCTCTACTTGGAATCGCGCAATGGATTGATTGAGAAGGTGAAGATTTACAGCGATAGCCTTAATCCCACGTTGGTCGAGGAGCTCCAGAAGGCCCTCGTCGGAGTCCAGTACTCTGCCCAAGGAGTTGCCGGTACCGTTTCGGATTAACGTATCATCCCCTCCTCCTTATGTTCTGTTATCGATAGCGGCGAGTGTCATCGTGAAGGCAGCCCTTGACAGCGCCGACCCCGCCACCAATGCCCAGGTCGACGAGTTCTCCCAGTGGCTCGCCAAGGCTCTCTAGAGCTCAATTCCAACCGAGTGTATAATATTATCTATCCTTTCGTTTTTTAGGACAAACCATGTCCATACTAAATAACCATACAATAGAGTGTGGCTGTATGAATTTTTGGTTTGGTGTACTGTGATCATCCAAGCGCACTTAGGGCTAAAAATCCTTCCACGTTTTCGCTTTCGGAATGGGTATGGAATGTCCCTCGATTGGTCAATGGAGCTGGGGTATGGAGCCCAATGGAATGACTCCGAAGCTCCACCTCATTGGGGTAGTCCGATGAGCTTCACAATAGGTTGCTCGACACTATTAAAGGCTGGTGGATTGCAACTTTGGCTCATATCGTATTGACAGAATGATGTCTACAAGTTAGGAGTGAAAGAGGACGCGTTGGGGTAATTCGAACAGCATGACTTGCATTCAAACGGAGCCTCCTGGAACCAGAACCGAGTTGCCGTTAAATTTGTATACCTATCAACGACAACCATTATTATTAGTGGCAATTGATTGGCGAAGAGGAAGGGACTATACCATAAGTAGAAAGCGTTGGCAATGTTGATGTCGCCGATGTAAGTGGAGGCATAACCGTTTGTGTGATGGGCGCAGCTCTCGAGGAACAAGGCGTTCTTCAATTTGGAGTCGCTCGATAGGATAGAGTGGGTCGCTCTCTCCGAGAGAATATTTCCAAAGCCGTTGATTTGCGATGTGTAAGTGGCGTTCGGTTCCACTCCGAGAATGTTGATGATCTGCCAAGTGTCGAAGCGCGTCTGTGTGACGAACAGAGGAGTTTGGATATAAGGAATGAGGTGCTCGGGAAAAAGGCATTTCGTCTTGTTCGAATTGTTCTCTGCACAGTTTGAATTTAAGACCGGGTTCATCTGAATAGAGAAGTATAATAAGTACTAATATCACCAATTCCATTTCAGCAAAAACCGACGAGCGCACAGCCGATTGAAGGTAGGCCATGCTTTGGGCGTATGTGGAAGGTGAGGTGCTATGATAGTCGAGGAAGAAGCCATCGTCAGGAAAACCGACAACTTTCACCTTTTCCTCGAAAAAGGTTCGCCACCAATCGACATGATAATATGCAGCTAGCGCTCCTAAGCAGAAGTGAAGTAAGATCGATGGAGCCAGATGCGCTGAATCTGCTTCGAACCTGCGCTGCTTCCTGTGATGACGACATCCGTTGCATCATGAAGTCCAGCATTGAGAAACAAATCATCCTAAAGTTACCACGAACACAAGGATGAGATCTTAGTTGAAACGAAGAGAAGAGGAGGAGGAAGAGGTGGAGGAGAAGGAGGAGGAGGAGGAGGAGGAGGAGGCGGAAAGCACCTTGATGGCCTGCAAAATGCGTGCGCCGCGAAAGTAAATCGTTTGGTTACCGACGGTTAATGGAGCGCTTTGATTGCCAGCAAATGAACCTCCGTCAAGATAGGGCAAGTAGACATGATTCCAATTGTACATGAGGGGATTTACTACAGTCGCATAAGGTTCAGACTATGCACTGCCACTATTTGCCATTTGCAATGAACCTCATTCGCAGCATCAAAATATACGAATGTTCCAACAAAGATCTCTTAAGAATCCCCAGAGGAGAAAGTACGCGATTGGTTTCGAGAGAAGCAAGTGTTTGACCTTGTGGTCGAGTTGAGATAGAAGAGAGACGAGCCGTGGCTGGTCAGTGCTCGACTGGCACAATCCGTTGGCGAAGAGCACCATCCGCCGCCACGGTGAAATATCAACCACTTCTTTACTCCTATTCCTAAATATAACCAAGAATAAGTCCGTTCGGTGTGTTTCTGTGAACATTACGTCCCGAACGGAAGTAATACTGATTTCCTTAACGGGCACCACGGATAGTCAATGGCTGTGTAGCAGAGCTGCGTAAGACAAATACAGCAAACACCAATATATCCGATTGTATATCTTCATATTTCCATAGCACGTGAATACGACACCCAATGTCGCATCACACCATGAGAAAGCAGATCGAGGGTCGCATTCCACAAAACGACGAGGGCTCGTAAAAACCTTATGCTCGAGGATCTCTCGGCTTGCGGCCAGAATTATAATTCATTCCAAAAAGAGATTATATATATATATATATATGATATTTAGAGATCTAATGGTTAATAACTATGTACCAGAGCCCCTGCGGAGATAGTAGACTGGGGGCGAGCCGTCGAGACATACGGCGCCCAAGGTCTTGGCGGCGGAGGCGAGGATAGTGGGATGAGGGAACACCTCTTCGACAGCGAGCACCTGCGCCTCGCCCACTCCCGCCCACAATGCCACAATAGAACTGATGACAAGGATGACGATGAGATGCTTCGCCATGAGAATCAATATAAGGTGAATGACAAGTCGACCAGTCGACCACTCAGCACCTTGATTTCATTGTGAGACGAACAGAGAGGGTTAATCTTATTATTTTACAAATCCTCCTTGTTGTTCTGCTCAGAGGCCTTGAGTTCGCGACCGTAGATATCTAAGACAAGACGTAAGAACATGAAGCTCGACTCAGATGCCCGAGAATATGCACCAACACGCTTGGCCCCAGTTTGTTCCAGGACAGTGTTCTCCAAGATGTGGCGGTCATCGAGGGCGCCTTTCAACGGTTGCATTTTACCTGACTTCAGATCCAATTTGTAGAAAGCAGGTAAAGTTTCCGAGGAGAGACCGAGTGCGCGAACGAGTGCTTCAGACTGCTGAGCGTTAATATACGCGAACACCGCCGATTTGTAATAGCGGATAGACAAGGCCTGCAATAGTATATGGTAATAAGCAGACGAAACGAAAGTCAGCGCAATCTCAAGAAGAGTGACCATATAAAAGGGGGTAATAGCCTTATTGGAGATAAGGACGAAATGCGGCTTCGACGGTTGCCACGAGCGGAATCCGAGCCACTGTTGGTCCGTCTGGAGCCACTGCGCCTACATCACAAACATAGGAGAAATCGAGTCAGCGGAATCGAGAACAAACTCAAGATGCAAACCTTCATGTTGGGACCAAGGGCTCCCACAGCGAATTGGATAAGCTCAGGCGTCGTACGAGCATTTCCTGCAAAATCACCAAAAATAAGAAACACGAAATATTGAAAATTACCCAGAACGAACCGTATTGGAAAGAGCGCTGGCCGCGCTCGGCGACCATGATAATGGTGGGGAAGGCGTCGACGTCATAAGCGTCGCATAGTTCTTCGTTCGCAGGGGTCATACAATCAACGCGGACCAACGGCACGATACCTAGACGACCAAATAAGGAACAAGATCAATGAAAACGAGGCGAAGAAACGGACCGTCGAGGAACTTGGCAGCGTTGTTCCACTCGGTGCGGAGCTCCTTGCAGTACGGGCACTCAGGATCAATGAAGGAAACGAAGGTTGGCATGTCGTATTCCTCCGTATACTAAGCAAAAGAAGATGAGTCGCTTTCGAGGCGATTTAGCACGAAATCGACGTCGCGAAAAAAAGAGAAAATCGTCGAGCGCCTCGACGAATGAAAAACGATGATCGAGCTCTTCGAGGAGCGATGAGGTCCAGATAAAACACACCAAAACACACTTTAAAAAAGAAGAAGAGGAACGAATTACTAATTTCGCTGAGGAAGAGAGAGGCATCGTGAAGGGAAGATACTCAGGGAGGACGAGAGCAGGGACATAGCTTTCCCACCGTAACGGACCAGCAAGAGGATGAATACACTCATATAACTATTGATACTATGCTATTCCTATTCGCTAAGAGAGAAGCGTTGACAGTAAGGAGGGGCGAGCGAGTGCCTCAGTGAAGTTGTCGGCGCCAAGGTTGCGAACATATGCCGCAGCCTCCTTAGGCATAACGAACTCGGCCGAAGCAAGAGCCACAAGGGCAAGCACACAAAAGGCCACGCGAATCCACATTGAGATGGACAAAGATCAATGACCACGCAGAGCCACTGAGCGACGAGTGAGAGTAAGACAAATGACGCGGCACTTCTCGCCGGGCGGAAAGTCGAGGAAGCGTTGGCACCGATTTGAGCCAATTTTTTGTAAAAAATATTGATAGTATATATTTCCCCCAAGTTCTCCCACTTGACTTCAGGGGAGCCACGGTTGCTTTTGTCCGCTTCCCACTCCCCGCGTCATCAAAGCCTCGACGAACTTTGGCCGAGAGGACTAGTCCCTTTGCGGACCACTCTTCCGTACCTTCTTGAAGATGGCGATACCGCGTGTCTTTATCGCTATCTTTGTTGCACTTGTGACGCTCGCATGCCTCGCAGCGACCGAGATGACCGAATCCCAGGTCCTTCCGTCGTTCGTCATGACCAGGTCTTATCGAATCTTCTTCTTTCGGAAAAATACTCCATTGTGATCCATTTTGATATTTATTATAAATTTCCTTTATGATGCGCCATGCTGACGTTTGTGCGTATAGGAGCTCGCGGGTTTCAGCGAGGCCGAGCTCGACTCCTTGTTTGGCACCGCCGAGGCTTCCTCCGTCGTATTGATCACCTCTGAGGACGATTACTTGCGCGTACGATTCTATTCTATTATTTATGTTTGCTGAGATATATTTCTTTGGGTGGAGAGGGAGAGACTGCCCTGGAGGTCGCTCTCTTTCTTGATCGATTATTTCCGTCGACGATTTGGGGAGAATTTTTTCTTGTCCGAGAGACCTTCAAAGTGACGTTTTCTTCGCTAGTATCGCTATAACACGGTGTTGCCCGTGATGCTTGCATTCACCAGCGAGTCGTGCAAGCACAGCCGCCGCATGTTCCCGCACTTTGAAGCCGCTTCCCATCTCATGCAAGGTTTGTCCTCTGCCCTTTGAACCCCTTTCGCAATCTTTTTCATGGCCAATTTGAATGTTAGGGTTGGCGACTTTCGTAAAGGTTGATTGTGCTATTTTTATTGATATGTGCAAGAAGTACGCCTACGGTGGCACGCCCGCCATTTACATGTTTGCTGCCGAGGGTCGCATCCTCGACCAGTTTGTCGACGAGCGCACTGTCGTACGTCATGTTTCGACCAATCATTCATTCCCTCCTATCTCCACCTATTCTCCGTTCTGAGAAGACTTGTCAGGGCTCCTTTGTCATGTGGGCGACGAAGCTCATCCCAGATGGCGCTGTCGTCGTTTCTGACTTTGATGGCACCACGTGGTCCAAGTTCCTCCAGCGTGGCGATGGCTTGCCTCATGTTCTCCTCCTCTCGGGGCGCGAGGGCGACGTTCCTCCCGTCTATAGGGTATGGTTTGGTTAGAGAAGCATTGAATAGTTTTAAGCTTAACACCCCTATGGTTCCCCCCCCCCCCCTGATCTATGTCTTCCGTGAAGGCCGCGTGTGCCGAGAACCGTCTCCGTCTCCAGTGTGGCTTTGTGAATGGTACCAAGAATGCCGACGTCGCTGCTCACTTCGGCGTCAAGAAATTCCCAGCGCTCCTCAAAGTCGAGAGCGGTGACAAGTGGGAGGTGGTTGAGCTTCCTGCTCCCAAGCAGCGGAAAGAGTTCCTCTCGCTCGTGCGCTCGCTTGGTAAGAGCATTGACCAAGATCCCATGCTCAATGATGAGCTTTAAGCCAACCAATACGCCAGGATGAAGAAAGCTCTCAATCTCTACATGGTCGCGCGCAAGATTGCGGAAGTGCCTGGTGCAACTTCTACTTCCGAAAGGAAATGAAATGACTTTTTGCCAAAAAAAGAGAAATTGGAGATTATGATTTTCGAAAAACTTGAGAACTTTGAATCCACTGAGGACTGGAGTCAGATTCCGCCCTCTCGTCACGGGCTTCAGCGGTTGGCTTAGGTGCTGATGACGTGGAACCAATTCTTCTCGAAGTCTTGGCTGCTCCCTGCCCTTCTTTTGCCGACCTATAACCATTCGTTGCTGACGATACGTAGTTAAGCACGACCCTTAGAACTCTCAAAAAGTCCTTTCAGTGCTTCTCAACGATTCGGACAATGAACCGCGCCCTTTTCGTCGTCGCTGCCGTTCTGTGCCTCGCCGCCTTGGTGTCGGCCAAATCGGACGTTGTTGAGCTCGATCAGTACAATTTCGATAAGGTGCGTGTAATTTCTTTGCGATCAAGGGCTTTGGCTTCTCCTCGGCCCCTCTGCCACGTCATGCCCCCTGCCTTTCTCGAACCCCTCTCCCTGTCTCTTCCTCTTCCTCTTCCACGGAATTTATATCCTTGAGAATATTGTATTTATTTTTTGCTTATTCTAGACTGTTTTGGCGAGCGAGCTGCCCTTCATGGTCGAGTTCTTCGCTCCCTGGTACGGCGTGACTGATGACGTCAATTAAGCCTTTCTTCCTTCCCCCGTTCGTTTGTCGGCATTCTCCTTCAAGAAAATCGCTCTTAGGGAAGGGAATAATATCATTTATTTCTTTTTGTAGTTGCTTATCGCGATTGTAGGTGCGGCCACTGCAAGAAGCTTGCGCCCGAGTGGGAGAAGGCCGCCACTAACCTCAAGGGTCTGTCTTTCACTCGTTTGCTCTAGTGGCGAAGTCTTAATTGTATTCATGTTTCTAGATATCCTCCCCATTGGCAAGGTTGACTGCACTGTCCACCAGAATCTGTGTGGCAAGTACAAGGTCCAGGGCTACCCCACCATCAAGCTCTTCTCTGACAAGGGCAAGAACATCCAGGATTACCAGATGGAGCGCGAGGCCGTTCGATCTCTTGCCGATCGTTCGTGGACCTCATAGATGCTGAATTTGTTGTTTTTTAGCCTGCGATTGTTCGCTTCGCCTTGAACTCGATCAAGTCGGTTGTTGCCGAGATCAAGAACGAGAAGAACCTGCAGTCCTTCTACGAGACTAAGCCTTCGGCCCCCCACGTCATCCTCTTTACCACGAAGGATAAGCCCACGCCCCTCTACAAAGCCTTATCTTTGTCCTTCAATGACAAGATGGTCTTTGGCCTCATCCCCGAGAGCGCCTCATCCCTCGTTTCCAGCTTTGGTGTCTCCACTTATCCTACTCTCATGAAGGTAACAGCTTTCTCGGTCTTTCCTTTCGATGGCGAGATCAATGGCCTTTTTATTTAGGTCAGTGCCGATGGTGAGAAGACCGTCCTTGAGGGTGCTGGTTCTGCTGAGGGCCTCCGTGCTGCGCTCGAGGGCATTGCTAAGAGCACTGGCTCCTCCTCCTCCTCCTCCTCTTCCTCCTCCTCTTCCTCGTCCGAGGAAAAGGCTGCCCCTAAGCCCAAGAAGGCTGCTCCCGCTGCCTCGTGGGCTGCCGCGACTGCTGCCAATCTTGACAGGTAACGTGATCATTGACGTCATGGTGAACCTCTCCTTCCTTATTGGGCGATTAGCTCTTGCGAGGGTGCTGGCGTTTGCGTGCTCGCCTTCGCCGGTGAGAGCGCCGACGAGAAGGCTGTTCTTGCTGCTGTCCTTGAGACCTACAAGCGCGATGGCAAGTTCAAGTTTGTCGAGCCCTCCGCTGACCTCCGTTCCAAGTTTGCCGTGAACGACGGTGCCTCGGCTTTTGTTGTTTACAATGCCAGGAAGGCGCGCTTCGCTAAGACGGACGCGCTTACCGAGCAGGCGGCTAAGACCTTGATCGATCGTGTGGTTGGTGGCGACGTCAAGTGGACCAACCTCTAGATTCACTATTCTCCCTCCCGTCCCATTATGAATTGCACATAGGATAAACAGAACTCTTCTTTCGTTGAAATAAAGATATATTGGATAACTTGACAACTCTTGCTATGCTCATTGGACGATTAGATGAGCGACTTCGACGAAGGAGGGGTCGGAGACTTCGAGAGCCTCACGACGAGCGCGGATGAACCGAATCGCCGCCGACTTCAACTTGGTGGCGCCCTCTTGGTCTGCGAGCTGCAAGAGCGACACGGCATTCTCCTCAGACAAATTGTTGCACATCACTTTCTCCAAATGAGACTATCGCACACAACATAAGCACTTAACATCGATGCGAATTGGGAATGGAATCACCTTGAAGCTGATAACATCGAAACGAGACGCGACAAGGAAAGTGTCAACGAGGATATCGCTGACCTCGTCCAAGTCGAGGCCATTCGTGTAGATGTGTCTGCGGAAAAATGTCAAACACATGCGACACATCGATACGAGCTCGGAGATTCAAAGAGAAGTGTTGTACTTGAGGACAGCCAGGAAGGGCTTCGTGTCAACCTCCTTGAGCTCAATGGTCGATTGAGTGCTCTCTTTGAGACCTGAAGTGAGCAAACCGCGGAAATAACCGCTTCTCGCGCACAGAATTACCTTGTAGAACATATATCAATCAAGGTAAGAGAACTGAGATTTGGGAGGAGATACCTTATGGGCGACGATATCCAAGCCATTCACGGTGAGCGTAATATCGCTCATGAACTTATTACGGAAAGCGAAATCCATATTGGAGGCGAAGACAGAACTGGTAGCAACACGAGTGAGCAAGAGGAGCTGCGTGATGTAGTCGCAGTGTTGCGAGCCGAAGCGACGGACGACAGCAATGAACTCGTGGATATTCGAGCCGATCGCCACCGTGTCGACTACGTCGCTGTAGAGATAGCGTAACTAAGCAAAGAAAAGGAAGGCGATTAGAGAAAGAAAATCAAGCACAGGGAGAAAACGAATACCAAGATGGAGAAGAGCTGCATCGAGCAGCCATTGATTGGAATCCTCAAGATGCCTCCTTCCTTAGGCGCCGCCCCTTCGACACCAGCGTTGATGATAAGAGTACGAAGCTCACTCGATCGAGATGACAATATGATGGAATGCGCAAATATGGAAGAGGATGATGATGATGATGAGGAGGAGTAGGAAGAAGAAGACATCTCGGTTGGAAACTCGAAGATTAAGTCGGCGAACTGTTCCTTGTTGTAAGTATTAGCGAGTTCGTTCTGAACAGATTCACTTTCAAGTTCAGCGAAATCGATGTCGTTCCTATGATGGCATAAAGAAAGAGAAGAAAGAAGAGAACATAATTCAAAGAGAAGGAAGCCGAGTACATGAAGGTGAACCCACTCCAACCTCCTACGATGAGAAGAGTGTCTCCTCGACTGGGCAAGTTCAAAATGGACGCTCCAGCCTCACACCGCCGCCTCGGAACCTTGATGGAAAAGAAAATGAGGAGAGCAACAGAGGATCAAGACCAATGGAGAGCGAAAGTGAAATTGATGAAGGAGTGGCAGCGAACAGTCCCAGTCGTGTGCGGGCGATACCACATGGCGCTCTTCGTGTCGAACACGTTCACTTGGTTGCTCACTCCAATGACAGGCTCGAATCCTCCAAAGACGACAATCTCGTCATTGCGCGAAACTATGGCCGTAGTGTTTCTAAATAGAAGATTCATTTTAACATCAAGAGCACTGGTTGCATCTTCATGGCAAGCGATTCGGCGTACCCTTTGACATTGGGAACACGGCCCTTCACTTTGATTTGGCGCAACGATTTGTCCTCTAGTGAAAGATATATCAGCAAATCAATAAACCTTCCAACTTGACAAAAAAGAAAGGAGAAGAGAAGCGAACCAGTGTTGAAAATGTGCATCACATCGGCGTCATATTGGGACGAGCCCCAAAAGTAAATTGATTTCCCAACACAAGCGAATTTTTGCTGCGGGCTAGAGAGAGAAACGGAAGTGATTGGAAGACCACTTTTGCAATAAGAGTATGGAGAAGTGGCAACGGAATTGATACAATTTGGTGGGCGGGAAGGGCAACTCCTCCGACATGGTATTGGTGGTAAGATCGACGGTGCGTAGGCGAATGGTGGCAGTTGGGTCGTTCAATCCCGGAGGGACGTTTTCGGCATCAATTTCAAAATGGCGAGAGCTTGGGTAGAAGATGTAGACGAGGTCGCCAACGAGGAATGGGTAGAATGGAAAGCCAGGGTCACAGAATCGAACTGTATTCAGCACCTTGCGTTCCATGGTCGCTTAAAAAAAAGAAGATAACATCAACTGATACCTGAAAAAACAGTTCCCATGCAAAAAGAAAGAAAAGAGAAGAGGCAATACCAATGTTGATCAGGAATGGTCTAGTAAACGACGTCATCACCAGGAGCTCCGTGCCGCCCTTCACAGCTAACATTTTCGGGTGGGCATAATACAATGGGATCTATATCAAGATGGCGTCAGCAGAAGATCTCGAAAGCAATGCGGATCACCGGTACCCCACGAGGCGCTTCGCCTTTGATCGTGAGCTTCTTGGGACGCAGCAGATCTACAGTAAGGTCATGAGAAAGGTATCATTTTTGGAGTAGAGTTTCGAGCAGTCGAACCGGCTTCAAAGTTAAATGCGAAAGGCCGACTCCCAAAGTTGAAGCGCACCACTTCGCCAGCGCTATGATGATCGGTCAACACTAAGCGAACCTGACAAATACAAAGTGAAGGAGACGAATGTACCTATGGAGGGCCACGGTGGGATAGAAGTCGATGTCTGGGGCGCCTTGATAAGCGACTCCTGGAGCACGAAACCAATAAATTAGACCCACAAAGAACAATCAACTTCCCAATTCGACAAGATACCAAGAAACTCGCCATTTCTCGTAAAAAAGACCTCCTTGGTGCGGAAGTTGATGCCACAGCCGATAATATCGCCAGTACCATACCGAGGGCCCCACGAGGTGCCCTCACCTGTGTTGTGGAATGCTCCGCCATCGTCGCCGTGGTACCCATAGCTCTCGTCATCCCATCCCTACCGAAGAACCAAAGCGGAAAAAACGAGAAAGCTACTTGCCATAAAGAAGAAGCAAAGCGTACGGGATATATTTTGTGTTTGTATTTGCTGTCAACGAGGCCAAGGCCTACGGAGTTTTTCTCGCCGCCATCGACGATCGTGACTTCAAAGTAGCAAAAGTGCAAGTTTGGCGAGAAGGGCTTCAGAGCTCGCACAGTCTGCATCATCAACAAAAACAAAATAAGATCCTTCTAAAATTCAAAGAAATTAGAAACTGATAAAAAAAAGAGAGAACGTACACCAACAGAACCACTCGGTCCAAAATACGAGGCAGTAAGGAAATCGGGGCTGAGGGCGATCTTGTTGGAGCCAGTCTTGGGGTCTAAGGAATTCTTCTGCATGGCACTCGAAAGGGACCAACCCTTAGGAAAGATGGGACGCTCCTCAACTTCATTCCCTAGATCATAGAAAATTATGACATGTAGATCACGATGGATGGAGGTGAAGAGAGAGTGGAGAGGGCGGGGGGGAGGGGTGGGGAGGTGGAGGAGAGGGGGGTGAGAGAGGGCGTGGAGAGGAGGTGGAGAGGGCGTGGAGAGGAGGAGGAGAGAGAGAGAGAGAGGGGGGGGGGGGGGGGGGGGGAGACACA
>Ga0154020_10004173_pt1 | contig 17260 bp, 14 predicted proteins | sample Klosneuvirus_201_FD_109709 | JGI IMG/M metagenome (GOLD analysis project Ga0154020, IMG submission 109709) | Active sludge microbial communities from wastewater, Klosterneuburg, Austria - Klosneuvirus_20160825_MG | ecosystem: Engineered > WWTP > Aerobic digester > Activated sludge | place...
AGTTCCCGCTCGAACTCCTCGAAGCGCGCAATGTGCCCCTCGGCCGCGCTCCAGCGGCGAATACGCGTCAGATCGACGTTGTGTCGACAGGCTATCTCGACCGCCACGTCGAGACTCTGGCGATCGGCCCAATGAAAGAACGCGGCGAGGCGATCCCGGCAGGAATCCGTCGCCGAAAGCGCCAGCGTCGTCGAATTCGCTGACTCCAGAGTCACCGGACGAAGGTCCAGATCCCCGCCCACGGCCAGCGGACCGCGGGGGAACTCCACCCAGAACGGCGACTGCGGATGGAGATAGCGATTCGCCTGGCGCACGAAGCCGGCGGCGGCCATCGCAGCGTCGAGCTCCGCCACTTCGACGCGGCCCTCGAGAATGAAGTCGATGTCTTGCGAGAGATAAGCGCCGCCGGAGTGCAGGTTCGCGCAGGCGCCGCCGGTGAGAATGGCCCGGATGCCGTGCTCCGACAATGCGCGGCCGACAGCAATGGTGACGCCACGCAGCGGCGTGCGGGCGGTGATCTTCACAGGGGCTTGCCCGCCTGCCGCGGGCGACGGCGCAACTTTCGCACCTCGCCCTGAAGCTCGACATAGGCCTCGGAGAGTCGCTCGAGATAGGCCTTCAGCTCGTCACGCGCGAAATAGGTCGGGCTGAGTTGAACGACCCGGGTGCGGCCCACAAGTCGACCGCTCACCAGCCCATCGCGCTCGAGGGCCGCGATCGCCTTGCGGACGCCCGACGCCGGCGCCGCGAGCAGGCGCGCCAGCTCGCGCGCATAGCTAGTCTCCAGGAGACCCAGCGCGACCAGTACCCGGGTCCGCGTCTCACCGCCGAACGGGCTGGAGGTAGTGCGCCTCATCGGTGCTCATATGAGCACCTTTAGTGCCCAACGTCAAGTCGGCCGGATGCCAGACCAGCAGAGTGCCAGCCGAGGATCTCTCGCCGCCTGCCTCCGCCTACGGCACGGTGACGGACCAGAGCAGCGTGTTGCCGGTCTCGAAGCCATCCGCGAACAGGATGTCGTCGACCGTCAGCGTCAGCGGCACGAGGACCGTCGGCGAATCCGGATCGTTGCTCTGGACGCACAGCCCACCGGTGTAGACCCCTCCCGGGACGAGCCCGGCGGAGTTCAGCGTGACGGTCGGCGAGCTCGTCGCCGAAGGCGCCGTGACGCCGGCCGCCGGGGCGACACTGGCCCAGGGCAAGTCGCCGCTGCAGGAGCCGGTGCCGGTCACATCGAGCCGCAGGTTCATCTCGGGAATACCGATCGCGCCGGAGCGGACCGGCTCCGCCAGGCCGCAAGCCGCCGCGGCCAGGTAAGAGGGCGCCGTCTCGCCACCGCCAGTCGAGCCGACGAGCAGACGGTGGTTCGCCGCCCGCCCGTCGGGAGTGAAGAGCTCGACCACCAGCGTCGAGCCCGCCGCCACGCTGCCTGCGACCGGAATCGTGACGAGACCGAGGGCCTGGTCCGGCACCAGCGCGTTCGCCGTTCCGACCGGGACGAAGTTCTCGAAGGTGAACGGATCGAGTGCGTCCCAGGTGTAGAGGTTGACGGTGACCGGCTGAATGCCACCGGTGGCAAGCGCCAGCTCGATGCCGACGTCCACCTGGGTGACCTCGAAGCCACCCAGGATGCCGAACTCCTCGAGCCGGAAGTACCGCAGGTAACTGTTGTCCGCGTGAGCCCCGCCCGAGCCGCAGGAAACCGAGCTCCCGGCGACGAGGCTCCGGGTCACCGAATGGGTGAGAGTGACGGTCGCGGCGGGCACTTCGCCGCGCTCCGGGGTCACGACCTCGCCCGCATCGGATGTTCCGGCGCGCGCCAGCGTGAGCTCCCCTGGGGAAAAGGCATTGTCCGCCGGCGGCATGGGCGGCGTCGAGCGTCGATGCGGCAGGAGCGGCGCCTGCCGGCCGGGCACGTCGGCCACGACACGATGGATGGCCCGCGCGGCGTCTTCGGCGATCGTCCAGTCGAGGTTGGCGCTGCCGTTGTTGCTGATGTCGAGCGGCAGGAGGACCTGGGTCTCCACCGCCTGGAGGCTCGACAGACTCGTGGGGTCGACGGCGATGTCGGGAGTTCCCGGAACGCACATGGGTGCGCCGTCGCTCAGGCCGGCGTCGCTGCGGAGGAACGGATCGTTGTTGCGATCGACGACGTCCGCCACGGCGACCCCGAAGACGTCGTCGCCACTGTCGAGGTCGATCACGAACCCGGAGCCCCCCGCTGGACACGAGGCGAAGGTGACCGCGGCGACGAGGACATCGGAGCCGACGACCGGGTTGCCCGGCACGCCGGTGGTGCAGAAGCCGTTGATGAGAACGCCGCGAGTTCCGGTGGCGCCGGCGGCGCTCGGCTGGTTCATGCTCACGTGGGTCGTGAACGTACAGGGCGACATGCCGGTCCAGGCGGGACCCGCGGTGATGCTGACGGCGGGAAAAGGCGCGCTGACCGACACCGGGAAGCGGAAGTAGAGATCCCAGGAGATCGCGCCGTTGCCGGCCGTCCCGCCGTTGGTGATGCCGTCGGCACGGATCTCGGCCGTGGTCGGGCTGGTCGTCACCCAACGCAAGGTCGGAGCGCCCGGGGTCCGGGTCTCGGCGCGTGTCGCCGTACACAGGACGAAGGCCAGGACAGCAGCGGCGAGGACGGGAGAGCGCCGTGGCCCGCGCTCGTGGCCCGCGACGCCGCGGCGACCGGAGCCTTCTGCGGCGCCGGCGGGCGCCGGGAGCCGATGCAGACGCTCGCGATGGCCCACTAGTTCACGCACGCGGCACCGCCCGTCTGGCTGAGCTTGGCGACGACCGCGTTCACGTCCGCGCTGTTGATCAGCGCGCCACTGACCGACGCGTCATAGCGGTAGTTCGGGCCGCAGGTTCCGCCCGTCGCCTGGTTGAGCTTGGCCACGACGGCGTTGACGTCCGCGCTGTCGATGACGGCGCCGCCCCCGCTGGCGTCGTAGCGGCTGAAAACCGCGACCGCGCTCCCCGTCTGCGAGGTGAACGCGATCACGGCGCCGTTGATGTCGACCAGTTGCGTCTCGGCCGGGGTGACCACGGCATTGCCGCAGGTCGCCGTCGGCAGAATGCCGAGGACAGCCAGCTGACCGTTGCTCGAATTGCCGGCGGGGTTGCCGGCGCCCCACGAGTAGGCACCGAACTTCAACGCGCCCGGGCTCGCCGCCTTGAGAGCCGGCGTGCCGCTGTCGCCCGTCTGCTGGCGCGTGCCGCCGTTGGTCAGGAAGGTGCCGATGTCGATGGTGATGTTGGAGGCCACCGAGCTGAACCGGGCCGGATCCCAGCCGATCTTGCTCTCGTACCCGCTCAGGCCCGCGCTCAGGCTGGCGATGTTGACCGGGACGTTCGCCGCGCAACTGTGCCCGTTCCACACCTGCACACCCGCACCGGTCGAGATCGCGCCCGCCGCATAGCCCGGCTCCGCGAAGGAGACCGCCAGCATGCCTGCCAGGGCGAAGGCCATCGCAGCTCTTCCCACGCCAGTCTCCGTCGTCATCGTCGCGCCTCCTGGTTGGGTCTGCCCGCTCCCGTGCGTTTGCCGCCACCGCGAAGAGTGTCCATGCCGTCCGCTCCTCATTCTCAACTGCACGCCAGCCCGAACCGTGCCGTCACCGCGCCGATATCCAGCATGTCGATGACCCCATCGACCGCCAGGTCGAGAGGCGCCGACGAGGCGGGTCCGAGCCAGGGCAGGGCGACCTGCTGAATGTCCGTGGCATCGACATCGCCATCGTCGTCGACGTCGCCGATCAACAGACAGGCGGCGAACTCGAAGGCCCCCATGTCACACCGGGTGAGCCGCGCGCCGTCGCGCTGGTCGGCGATCACCGCCGCGCCGGTATCGTCCACGCAGCCGCCGGGGTTGCCGGCGTTGAGCGGCGGCGAGCCGGTCGGGAAGGCGTTGGTCTGGGTCCGCCCGCCGTTGCTCGCCAGGGCAGAAAGGTTGGGGTCGGTCCCGGTGATGTTGCCGGTCGTGTTGCCGCCGATGGCGCAACCGGTCGTGTTCTCGATCAGGTTGTAACCGTCGGAGGTGAAGCCTCCCGAGCAGTCGGGGAAGATCGTGCCGCTGGGCGAGGCGTCGACGTTCTCGCCCAAGATGCTGTTGCGCACCACCGCCGTGCCGGCGTTGCTGAGCCCGCCCCCGTCCCCGAAGTTGCTGGCGTCGGAGTCCGCCACGTTGAAGGCGACGGTGACGCTGCTCAGCTCGAGCACCGAACCGGCGCTGTTCGCGATCCCGCCGGCCCCGGCGCTGGCCGAGTTGCCGGCGACCGTGGTGTTGCTCAGCACGGCCGTGGCGGAGTTGGTGTTGCGCAGGCCCGCCGCGCTGATCGACGTATTGTTGTTGATGGTGCTGTAGCGGATGGTCGCGCTGCCGCCGTCGTTCGAGATCCCGCCGCTGTCGTCCGCCGTGTTGTTGCGCACGGTGCTGTGGCTCATGACCAGCGTGCCCTCGTTGAAGATCCCGCCGCCCACTTCGCTCACGCCGCCGCCCGCGGCGCCCGCGTGATTGGTGTGCACCGTACTGCCCACCAGGGTCAGGTTGTTCTCGTTGTAAATGCCGCCGCCGTTGGTGTCCGCGCTGTTGTTGCTGATCGTGCTGTTGATCAGCGTCGCGGAGGAGTTGGTTCCGACCCACAGGCCGCCGCCGCGATCCGTTCCCGTTGAGTTGCTGCTCAGGCTGAGGTTCACGGCCGCGACCGTGCCGCCCAGCATCGCGATGCCGCCGCCCAGGGTGGAAGCCGAGTTGCTGCCGATCGTCGTGTCGATCAGGGTCAACGAGCCCGTTTCATTCGCGATGCCGCCGCCGGCATTGCCGGTGCTCTGGTTGGCGGTGAGAGTGACCGTGTGGAGCGTCAGGTCGCCGGCGTTGCGAATGCCGCCGCCGAACGAGTTGGTCCGGCCGTCGCGAAGCGTGAGGTTGGAAAGCGTGACGTTGTTGCCGGCCAGCACCTGGAGGACCCGGTCCAGCGTGGTGGCACCGTTGGCGTCGACGATCGCATTGCTGCCGACGATGGTCAGATCGTCGGTGATGTCCAGGTCACCGTTGATCGCCGTATCGTCGGCGCCGGCACGGCTCAGGTTGTAGGTGACGGCGGACTGGAGGACGATCGTGTCCGCGCCGTTCCCGGCCGCGCACGCATCCACCGCCTGGTCGAGATTGGCCGCGCGGATGGCCTCGCGCAGCGAACAGTCGCCGTCGGAGTTGAGCTCGTCGGTCAGGGTGCTGACGAGAATGGTAGTGGACTCCGGCACCAGGCTGGCGCCCGCCCCGGCGGGGGCGCAGGCGCCGAGCAGGAGGATCGCAGCGGAGAGTTTCGCTCGCCCGGTCACTTCAGCCTCTTCTTTCCGCTCGTGTCCCACGGCGTCCGATGCGGATGGCGCCAATCTGTGTGGGCTGCTTGCCGCCGGCAGGCGTCGAATCCATGTTCGCCCCTCCTCGAAGTGGAACCGAGTCTGGCCGCGCCACGAACGCCGGACCACCGCCCTGCGTCAGTCGTCACCCCTGACGAAAGTGCGGACGCAGGTCACTGACGAAGGTGCCTGACGAAGGTGCTGGACCGTGACGGCCTGTTGATGAGGTGCCGCTGAGGTGCCTGACTGCTTCTGGGGTGCCGCTTTTCTGCTGCTGGGGTGCCAGCCACTTTTCTGGCTGCTGCTGGGGTGCCAGCCGCTTTCTGCTGTCTGCTGGGGTGCGCCTGGAGATCGACGAGCGGTGGCGCACAGGGTGTCCCTATCCGCTTGGGTAGCACTGCCGACTCCTGAAAGTGCTATAGGAATTCCTGATCGCCTCCGGCAACGAGGGAGGCCGCGGGGTCGTCACGCGACCCTTCTCGAGCTGGTGCCCGCTCGCGGGTTCTCGGACTTCGGGCGCGCAACCGGGACAGTTGGCTGCCGCAGAACACATCCGAGAAGACAAGGCCCATCCGATGAGCACCCCCGCAACTCGCCCCCTCGGCTGGAGTTCCACTCTGGCGATCGCCGGGCTGCTTTCCGGCCTCTCCCTGCTTTCCCAAAGCGCGGCCGCCGCTGCCGCCGAAGCCCCCGTTCCGGCGGTCGCCCAGGCTCCGTCCGAAGCCCCGCAGAGCGGCGCGTGGACGACCGAAACGGCCTTCCCGCTCGCCGGCGTCGTCCGCGCCTGGGGCGTCTTCTTTCCCGCAAACGGCAAGTTCTACGTGATGGGGGGCCGCCAAGGGGATACCGCCGGCAGCGAGATCCTGCATCCCCGGGAGTACTTCCCGCTCGGCCAGACCTGGGCGGCGAAGTTCACGGCGTTCCCCGACAATCAGATCGCCAACATGGTCGGCGGAGTGCTCAAGGTCAACGGGACGGACTACATCGTGCTGGTCGGGGGAAGCGCCGCCGGAGCCACCTCCGCCAGCTCTGCCGTGCTCGCGTACGACCCCATCCTCGATGCCGGTCTGACGCTCACGACCGACCCCTGGCCGGGAAACGTCGGCGGTACCGTCCTCCCCGGCGGCGCCGCGGTCTACGCCAACAAGCTCTACGTCTTCGGCGGCTACAACATCAACGTCGGCATGGTGAATTCAATCTGGTGCTTCGATCCGATGGCCGCCGCCGGCAGCCGCTGGACCGAGATGGCCGCCACCCTGCCGACCGCCCTCGGCTACATCCCCACGGCGACCTCGGGCAGTTCCATCTACCTCCTGGGGGGCTCGGAGTTCGTCGCCGGCAATCCCAGCGATACGACCCACGCCTACCGCTACGATCCCGGGCCCGGCTCGATCGTCGCGATCGCCCCGGTGCCGCGCGCCGTCGGCGAGACCCGCGCGGTGACACAGCGCGACGGCAAGATCTGGCTGCTGGGCGGCGGGCGGAGCGCCCCCAATCCCTCGACCGAGGTCGATGTCTACGATCCGGTTGCCAACAGCTGGTCGCTCGGACCGCCGATGCTCACCGCGCGGCGCAACTTCGCCGCCGACGTCAATCCCGGCACCGGCGAGGTCTTCGCCGTCGGCGGCTACGCTCCGAGCACGGCGACCAACGTCACCGAGAAGTGGAGCGCGCTCATCTTCAACAACGGTTTCGAGCTCGGCGGGCTCTGCTTCTGGAACAACACCACCGATGTCTACTACTTCGTGACCAATCCTGGCGCGTCCATCGTCGCCGGCGTCACCGACACCGGCAATCACACGGACGACGGCAGCACCGTCATCGCTCTGCCCTTTCCTTATCAGCTCTACGATACGGTCTTCGACACCGTTTCCGTGGGCTCGAACGGCCACCTCACCTTCGGCGTGGTGTACGACTCCTTCAACCCCAGCTGCATTCCGGTCGCGTCGACCAGTTACGTCATCGCGCCCTACTGGACCGACCAGTGCACGACTTCCTGCTGGTTCACAACCTGTAGCGGTTGCGGGATCTTCACTTCGACCAGCGGCACCGCACCGCATCGCATCTTCAACATCGAGTACCGGACCGTCTACGCCGGCAGTGGCGCCCTCGGCATACCGCTCAACTACGAAGTCCGGCTCTTCGAGGGCCAGGTGGGCTTCGAGGTGATCTACGGCCTGATCAATCCCTTCACTCCGTCGCCCCCCCGGAACCTCTCGGTGGGCGTGGAGCGCGATGCCGGTGCCACCCACTGGAGCCTCTACGGCTGCGACGGCACGGGCGGATCCGCCCCGCCGATCCCGCCCGCCGGCAAGAGCCTGGTGTGGGCGGCCTGCGGCACGCCCTGATCGCCCGCCGCCTCCTTCCCTGCGGACCTGAAGATCGCTCGGGATCTCAGTCGCAGCCGCGAGGTCGACGACGAGCTCGAACCCGACGATCGGCTTCGTCGCGACCTGGGCACGGGCGCTGGAGGTCCCTCTGATTTTCGAGTTCGGCGGAGGGATGGGCCAGCTGTCAGTCGATTCCCGACGGGAGAACTAGGGCTGTCGGCAGGCTCGCGGAACTGGCTGGCAGCCTTCCAGGACCCTTCCAGAACTTCGAATCGCCCGCTGCGTACCTTCAAAGTGTCCGCTGGCGGAGAATCCGCGCCCGGCAACCGGAGAGATCGATGTCCGAAACCGTCCGCAGGGTGTCCTCCGCTGCCGTGGCCCTCGCTCTCGTTCCCTGGCTGTTCGGTTCCTCGCTGATTGCCGGTAGCGCCGCGGCGCGGGCGCCATCCGGATTCACGGTCGAGACCCTCGCCCCCGGCGTCCACGCTCTCGTTCGCAGCAAAGCGCCCGGATTCTTCCTCGACTCGAACGTCCTGTTCGTGGTGGGCGACGACGACGTGGTGGTCGTCGACGCGAACCTCACGCCGTCGTCGGCCGAGGCCTCGATCGCGGCGCTCAGGAAGCTCACGCCAAAGCCGGTGCGCTACCTGGTGAACACCCACCGGCACCACGACCACGTCGGCGGCAACGAGGTCTACCGCCGGGAGTTCCCCGGGGTCGAGATCCTCGGCAGCAGCGCCATGGCCGCAGACCTCGCGACGTTCGGCAAGACGACGATGGACGGCTGGACGGGTTGGGCAACGGAGATGACGGCCGCGATTCCGCAGCGGCTCGCGAGCGGCACCGGCTTCTCCGGCGAGCCGCTCTCCGCCGCGGAGCGCGCCAGTCTCGAAGGCGACCTCGCCGCGGCGCAGGCGCTGGTCGCCGACGCGCCACGAATGCACGTCGTCACGCCGACCCTGACGGTGACCGACCGGCTGACGCTGCGCCGGTCTTTCGGCTCGCAGGTGCGCACGATCGAGATCCTGGCACTCGGCAAGGGGCACACGCGCGGCGACCTCGTGGTCTGGCTGCCGCAGGAGAAGATCGCGGCAACCGGCGACCTGCTCGTGGCGCCGGTGCCGCTCGTCGGCGGCGATCAGTCCTACGTCGAAGAGTGGATCGAAACCCTCGGCCGCCTGCAAGCGCTCGGCGCCGACACCTACCTGCCCGGCCACGGCCCGGTGCTTCTGGGGGACACGCAACTCGTCCTCTATCGCGACTTCCTCCGCGCGGTGGTCGAGCAGACCCGGACGGCGATGGCGCAGGGCCTCTCCGCCGAGGAGGCGATCGCTGCGAGCGGGGCGATCGACGTCGCTTCGTTGCGCGACCGGATGGCCGGCGACAGTCCGGTGCTGCGGATGCTGTTCGCCACCTGGGGCCGGGTCCCGGCAGTGACCGCGCTCTATCGCGTCCGCGCCGAGGCGAAGAGCGCGCAGCCTTAGCGCGCGGTCGCCTTCCGACGGCTGAATCGGTCTCGACGCCGCGCGACGCGCTGGAGCGGCTCGATGCCGAGGCGGCGAAGGCCGCGCGCCAGTCGAGAGGCCCGCAGGGCCTGAGCGCCTCTACTCGGTGCCGCGCGCGGCAAGTCGCAGCGCCCGGGATGGGGAGGGCTTGCCGACACCCCTCTCCGCCGGATCGTCTTCCCCACCCCGCGAAGCAGCGGGTGGGACGGCGAAGACTGATAGCCTGACTCCGGTCTCGCCCCCGCTTCACGGCGCGCGGCCGGAGGAACCATGGCAGACCCGGCTATCGAGCGCCTGCGTCTCGAACGCGCCCGCCTCCAACAGGGGGGAGGACCCGAGAGGCTCGCCAAACAGCGCGCCGCGGGTAAGCTGACGGCGCGCGAGCGCCTCGCTCTGCTCTACGACGCCGACACCTTTCAGGAGTGGAATCTCTGGGTGCGCCATCGCTCCACCCATCCCGACCTCGCCGGCAGGGAGTTGCCCGGCGAGGGCGTAGTGACCGGCGTCGGCAGCGTCGGCGAGCGACCGGTCTACGCCGCCAGCCAGGACTTCACCGTCGTCGGCGGTTCGATCGGCGAAGCCGGGGCAGGCAAGATCGCCGAGCTCATGGACGCGGCGCTGCGCTCGGGACACCCCGTGCTGGTTTTCAATGACGGCGCCGGCGCGCGCATCCAGGAAGGGGTCGCTGCCCTCGACGGCTACGGCCAGATCTTCTACCGCAATGTCCTGCTCTCCGGCGTCGTGCCGCAGCTGTCGATCATCGCCGGACCCTGCGCCGGCGGCGCTGCCTACTCGCCGGCGCTCACCGACTTCATCATCCAGGTGGCGAGCGTCGGCCAGATGTACATCACCGGCCCGTCGGTCATCCGCGAAGTCACCGGCGAGGAGGTCACCGCCGAAGAGCTGGGGGGCGTCGAAAGTCACTCTCACTACTCGGGAGTAGTTCACTTCGTCGCCGCGGACGACGCAGAGGCGGTGGCGATCGCTCGCCGGCTGCTCGATTTCCTGCCCGCCAACAACACCGAGGACCCGCCGTTCCTCTCCGAGCTTCGCGAGGAGGCGCTCTATCCCGACGAAGGGTTCTCGGCCATCGTGCCCGCCGACCCGCGCGAGCCGTACGACATCCGTGATGTCGTGCGACGGACGGTCGATCGTTCCGACTTTCTCGAGGTGCAGGCTGCCTACGCCGCCAATCTGGTGATCGGATTCGGGCGGGTCGCCGGGAGGACCGTCGGCCTCCTCGCCAATCAGCCCATGGTCCGCGCCGGCGCGCTCGACATCGACGCCTCCGACAAGGCGGCGCGCTTCATCCGCTTCTGCAACGCCTTCAACATCCCGCTGGTCACCTTCGTCGACGTCCCCGGCTTCCTGCCCGGAGTCCGCCAGGAGCTGGGAGGCATCATTCGGCACGGCGCCAAGATGCTCTTCGCCTACGCTGCGGCGACCGTGCCCAAGGTGACGGTCATCGTGCGCAAGGCCTATGGCGGGGCCTATCTCGCGATGTGCGCCAAGGCGATGGGCGCCGACCGCTCCTGCGCCTGGCCCGGCGCCGAGATCGCCGTCATGGGCGCCGAGGGCGCCGTGCGGGTGCTGGCACGCAAGGAGATCGACGCGGCGCCGGATCCCGCCGCCGAGCTCGCGCGCCGCGCGGCCGCCTACCGGGAGAGCTTCGCCGACCCGAGGGTCGCCGCCGCGCGCGGCATGCTCGACGACATCATCGAGCCAGCGGAGACCCGCGTCTACATAGCGAGCGCGCTCGAAGTCCTAAGGTCCAAACGGGAGCTTCGCCCGCAGAAGAAGCACGGCCTGATTCCGATGTGACGATGGGGTCCCCGTGGACACCGACATCCTGAGACTGGGACTGGAGATCTCCCTGATCGGCATGGGAGTGGTCTACCTCGGCCTGCTGCTGGTCACCGGCGCGATCACGCTCATGCGCCGTCTTGACGAGCGCTGGCGGGCAGCCGAGAAACAGGGGGAGGTGGAGGCTCTGCTGGCAGCTCCGACGATCGACTCGACGACGCTCGTCCTGCTCGCCGCAGCCGCCGCGACCCTGGTCGACGGCCGCCACCGGATTCGCGGCGTCCGCCGCATGCTGCCCGGCGAGGGCCCCGCCTCGGCCTGGGCGGTCACCGGCCGGGCGGTTCTCCAGGGCTCGCATGTGATGTCTTCCCGGCCGCGCGGCGGAGACTGACTGGAACCTCACCGGCCCGACAACTACTGCGGAGTGAAACGATGAAACTCAAGATCACCGTCCACGGCGTCGCCTACGAAGTCGACGTCGAAGTGCTCGACCCCGGCGAGGGCTTCCCGCCGTCGTCGCCCCTGCCGCTCCCGCCAGTTGCCCCGGGCCGCTCCCCCGCGTCCCGCGTCAACGCCCCTGTCGCGGCCCAGCCCGGCGCGCCGGCCGCGCCCGCCGCGACGCGCGACGACCGCCGCTCCGTCGCCTCCCCGGTCGCCGGCACCGTGCTCGAAGTTCACTGCCGCAACGGCGATTCGATCGAGTTGAACAAGGTGCTCTTCGTGCTCGAAGCGATGAAGATGAAGACCTCGATCGTCGCTCCGGGGGCCGGCCGGATCGCCCAGATCCTGGTGGCGCCCGGCGACTCGGTGCAGGAAGGGCAGGCGCTGCTCCACTACGAGTGACATGGAGACGCTCAAGGACTTCCTCGCCGCCGGCGCCGTGGGCAATCTCTCCTGGGGCAACCTCGGCATGCTTGCGATCGGTCTGCTCTTCCTCTACCTCGCCATCCGCAAGGACTACGAGCCGCTGTTGCTCGTACCGATCGGCTTCGGCATCCTGATCGGCAACATCCCCTACGCCGCCGGGATGGGCATCGGCATCTACGAGCAGGGCAGCGTCCTCGCCTTCCTCTACCAGGGCGTGACGCTCGGCTGGTATCCCCCGCTCATCTTCCTCGGCATCGGGGCGATGACCGACTTCTCCTGCATGCTTTCGAACCCGCGCCTGATCCTCCTCGGCGCGGCGGCGCAGATCGGCATCTTCGGCGCCCTTTGGGCGGCGCTCCTCCTCGGCTTCGACCTGCCGCACGCGGCGGCGATCGGCATCATCGGCGGCGCCGACGGCCCGACGGCGATCTTCCTGGCCTCGAAGCTGGCACCCGAATACCTCGGAGCGATCGCCATCGCCGCCTACTCCTACATGGCGCTGGTGCCGGTCATCCAGCCGCCGATCATCCGCCTGCTCACCACGCGCGCCGAGCGCCGGATCCGCATGAAGCCGAACCGCCCGGTCTCGAAGCGCATGCGCATTCTCTTCCCCGTCGTCGCCTTTCTGCTCACCGCCTTCATCGCGCCGGGCTCGATCACGCTCCTCGGCATGCTCTTCTTCGGCAACCTCCTCAAGGAGTCCGGGGTGACGGAGCGGCTCGCCCAGACGGCGCGCAACGCCTTCCTCGACGCCATTACCATCCTGCTCGGCCTGACGGTCGGCGCTTCGACCGACGCCTCGCGCTTCCTCACTCCGACCTCGATCAAGATCTTCGTTCTCGGCGCCGCATCGTTCGCACTCGCCACCGCCGGCGGCGTTTTCTTCGCCAAGCTGATGAACGTCTTCTCGCACGACAAGATCAATCCGATCATCGGCTGCGCCGGCGTATCGGCGGTGCCCGATTCGGCGCGCGTCGCCCAGATGGTCGCCGCGGAGGAGGATCCGACGAACTTCGTCATCATGCACGCCATGGCGCCGAACGTCGCCGGCGTCATCGGCTCGGCGATCGCCGCCGGAGTCCTGCTCGCCGCGCTGCGCTAGCCGTGCGCGGATCGCGCCGGAAGAACCCATCTACCGCGCCATCAGCGGGAGAAGTGGCAGACTAGAGGCGTGAACGAGGCTGCCGCCCGCGAGACAGTTCTGATCCGAGCCGTCGAGCGTGAAGTGCCGGCGGTTGCGGCAGGATCTGCGGGAGCGGCGTGGAGCGAAGAGGATCGCGCCTGGGCGACGCGGGCCGCCGCCGAGGTCGAGGGCGAGCAGGCCGCCGCCGACATCTTCATCGCCCGCCGCTCGGCGCTGGCTATCGAACGCCTGGGCGGGCGCGACAGGCAGGTCCAGCGTCTCCTGCGAGCCGTGACCTGGAGGCCACAGGTCGCCTGGGCACTGGCGCTGCTCGCGTTCGTCGCCGGCTTCGCCGCCGACGGGCTCGGCAGCGACAAGCGGATCCAACTGCTGGCGCCACCGCTGCTCGGCCTCCTGGCGTGGAACCTCGTCGTCTACCTCGTTCTCCTCGCGCGCGGCGCCGGGAGCCTGTTCGCTCGCCACCGGATCTCTCCAGGTCCCCTGGCGCGCGCCGTCGCGCTCCTCACTCGTGCCACGAGCCGGCCGGCCAAGCGGCAGGGAGCCGTGCCGGCAGCAGCGTTCTTCGAGGACTGGGCGCGAGCCAGCTCCACCCTGACGACCGCCCGCCTCGGTCGCGTGCTGCACGTCGGCGCGATCGCCTTCGCGCTCGGTGCGCTCGCCAGCATCTATCTGCGCGGCCTCGCTTTCGAATACTGCGCCGGATGGGAGAGCACCTTCCTCGGCGCCGACGCAGTGCGGGCGGTGCTGGGCGCCGTCCTCGGCCCTGCCTCGGCGCTCACCGGCATCGCGCTGCCCGATACCGCAGGCTATGCGGCGCTGCGCTTCTCCGCCGGACCGGGAGTCCCCGCCGCGCCGTGGCTGCACCTGTTCGCGGTGACCGTCGCCTTGGCCGCGCTGGTGCCACGGCTGCTGCTGGCGCTGGGCGATCGCTGGATCGAGGCGCGGCAGGTGGCGCACTTTCCATTGCGCCTGGACGATGCCTATTTCGAGCGCCTGACGCGGGTGCTGCGCGGCACGCCAGCGAACGTGCGGGTGGTGCCGTACAGCTACCACCTCTCGCCGCAGATGACCCTCGGCCTGCGGGAGCTGCTGACCCAGACCTTCGGCCGGCGCGCGACCGTGAGCGTCGCCCCCACCGTGGCTTTCGGCGACGAGGACAGTCTCGACGCTGCCGACTTCGACGGCGGCGTGACGGAGATCGCGCCCCTGTTCGCGCTGACGGCGACGCCCGAGCCGGAGAATCACGGGCTGTTTCTCGACCGGCTGGCTGCGGCGGGCGGCGCGGCCGTCCGGGCGGTGATCGTCGACGAGTCGGGATTCCGCCGCCGGTTCCCTGCCGACGAAGACCGCATCGTCGAGCGGCGCGGCCTGTGGCAGCGGCTGTTACAGGGGAGGCGATGCGCGCTGGTGTTCGTCGATCTCGAGCAGCCGGACCTGCCGGCTGCCGAGAGGGCGCTGCAGACGGCGCTCGATTCGGCAGGTGCCGGAGGCGGCTGGGGCGCCGCGACGGATTCCCCACGCTCATGAGCAGCGAATCTCCGCGCCGCGTCGCGCTGTCGCTGATCTCGCACACCAACGTCGGCAAGACGACGCTGGCGCGGACGCTGCTCGACCGCGACGTCGGCACGGTACGCGACGCGCCACACGTCACCGAGGACGTCGATCGCTTCACGATGATCGAGACGCCGCGGGGGGACATTCTCGAGCTCTGGGACACACCGGGCTTCGGCGACAGCGCGCGCCTGGCGCGACGGCTCGCGCAAGCGGCAAACCCGATCGGCTGGTTCCTCGGTGCGGTCTGGGACCGCTTTCGCAACCGGCCGTTCTGGTCGACGCAACTGGCGGTGCGCAACGTGCGCGACAATGCCGATTGCGTCCTCTATCTCGTCAACGCCGCCGAGAGGCCGGCGGACGCCGGATATGTCGAACCGGAGATGCAGGTGCTGGCGCTCATCAGCAAGCCAGTGCTGGTTCTGTTGAACCAGATGGGTCCGCCACGGCCGCCGCAGGAGGAGGCGGCGGAGCTCGCGGCCTGGCGGGCGCACCTGGCCAGGCACGCGATCGTCCGCGGCGTGCTGGCCCTCGACGCGTTCGCCCGCTGCTGGGTGCAGGAGGTGGCGCTCCTCGCCGCGGTCGGCGAGATCCTGCCGGAGGAAAAACAGGCGGCTTTCGACCGCCTGCGCTCGGCATGGCAGGCGCGGCGCGAGGCCAGATTCGAGCAGGCGATGCAAATCGTCGCCGAACGCCTGGCCCGCGCCGCGGTCGACGGCGAGCTCGTGACGACCAGCGGCCTCGCCGGCAGGGTTCGCGACCTCGCGGTGACGCTCGGGTTCGCCCGCGACGGCACCGCGACGCCTAAGCAGGCGGCCATGCAGGCGCTCGCGGCGCGCCTCGACGCCGATATCCGCGCCAGCACCGACCGCCTCATCGCCCTGCACGAGCTCGGCGGCTCGGCGCGCGAGGAGATTCTCACCCGCCTGGCGGAGCACTACGCCGTGCGCGACCGCGTCAGCGAGGGAAAGGCAGCGCTGGTCGGCGGCGCCGTCACGGGTGCGTTGGCCGGCCTCAATGCCGATCTCGCCGCCGGCGGGATGACCTTCGGCGCCGGTCTGCTTACCGGCGGCGTACTGGGAGCCCTCGGCGCGGCGGGTATTGCGCGCGGCTACAACCTGGTGGCCGGCTCGGGTCCACCGCGGGTCGCCTGGAGCGACGGCGTGCTGCATGAGCTCACCGCGGCGGCCATGCTCGGATATCTCGCCGTGGCGCACCACGGCCGCGGCCGTGGAGACTGGGAGCCGCTCGACACGCCCGCGCACTGGCAGACGACGGTCACCGCGGTCCTCGCGGAGCGGCGTCAAGAGTTCGACCGGCTCTGGGCCGAGCGCGAAGCACAGACCGACAGCGCGCCGCTCGCCGCGCGGCTCACCGCGCCGCTCACTGCGGCCGCGCGCGCGGTCCCCGCACGGCTCTATCCCGGCGAGCCGTCCCTGACCCGGGTCGATCGGGAGTGACCCGGTCGCCGAGAGTCCGTCTCGACGGCGCGCGGCCACCCGCCGTACACTGAGCTCCGCGAGCGGCCTGCCGTGCGCTCCGAGGGAGTCGAAGATGGCGAAGTGGGCCGCCTTCCCGTACGACGACGCCGACTACAGTTACGACTTCGCCCAGCTCAAGAAGCTATGGTCCCGCCTCCACGCCGGCGACGCCGAAGCGTGGCCGACGAACGACAAGATCGTCGCGGCCTGGGCGCTGTTCCATGCGGGCGATTTCCGCAAGGCGGTCGACGCCGGAGTGAAGGCCGGGGGCGGCGGGGTGTCGGCGGCCAACAAGGCGCAGTGCATCTACGCCCACTACCTCGAGCAGAACGCGGAGGCGCAACTCGCGCTCTACCTCGAGGCCGCCGCGCGCGCCGAAGCGCAGCAGCGCACCGAACCGCAGAATCCGAACGCCTGGTACTGGCAAGCCTACGCGCTCGGCCGCTACGGCCAGGGGATCAGCGTCGTCAAGGCTCTGGCACAGGGTCTCGGTGGCAAGGTCAAGACGGCGCTCGAGCGGACGATCGCCCTGGCGCCCGGGCACGCCGACGCGCACATCGCGCTCGGCTCGTTTCACGCCGAGGTGATCGATCACGTCGGCCGGCTGATCGGCAGGACGCAGGGCGCCGACGCCGCGACCGGCCTCAAGATGTACCGGCGGGCGCTGAAGCTGGACCCGGCGAGCGTCATCGGCAGATTGGAGCTCGCCAGCGGCCTGCTGAAGATCGATGGCGAGAAGGGCCGCAAGGAGGCTGGGAAGCTCCTCGCGCAGGCCGCGGCCGCGACGCCGCGCGACGCGATGGAGCGGCTCGACGTCGAGGCGGCGCTGGCTGATATGGCTGCGATGGCCGCGCTCGAACCGCGGTAGCCGCGCAGCGCCCGGGGATCGCGGCGATCCTGGGCGGCGCGCAGCGCGACACGCGCCGGCCCTCCGGAGCATTGACATGTGCTGCACATGTACCTATGCTGGCCACATGTCCGTCATGATTCAGATCCGCAACGTGCCCGAGGCCCTCCATCGGAAGCTGAAGTCCCGTGCGGCCGAGGCCGGAATGTCGCTCTCGGACTACCTGCTCGCCGATCTCCGGAAGTCCGCCGAGCGGCCAACACCAGAAGAGCTGCGCGAGCGGCTGCGTGCGCGCCCGGCGGTGGTTCTGCCGGAGCCTGCGGCGCGCACTGTCCGCGCCGAGCGCGACGCCCGCAGCTCCCGATGAT
>Ga0154020_10004174_pt1 | contig 17260 bp, 12 predicted proteins | sample Klosneuvirus_201_FD_109709 | JGI IMG/M metagenome (GOLD analysis project Ga0154020, IMG submission 109709) | Active sludge microbial communities from wastewater, Klosterneuburg, Austria - Klosneuvirus_20160825_MG | ecosystem: Engineered > WWTP > Aerobic digester > Activated sludge | place...
CAACATCAAACCAAAGGTCTCGCGTTGGACGCCAGTTAGCCGTTTGAAATCCGTTTCTTTTAGTTGTTCAATTGTTTCGTATCGCATCTGCCTATTATGGCACACTTATGCAAGAGGTCTATTATCATATACTCTCTACTCGGAATTCAATATTCCGCCCAAAAAGGAACAAAAAATAGCTACTGTAGACCTCACGGCTCCTTAATTTACATGACTTCACGGCTACGAAAATGACCTATCCGTGAGGTCTAAGGTGCCAATTTAGTCCTCAGGGTTCGGGTCCGTGAGGTCGGAGGTTCAAATCCTCTCATCCCGACACAAGACCAAAATGTACTCATGGGCGACAGTTTTAGCAGTCCATGAGTACATTGTTATTAAAATGGGGAAGATTCAAGCGTTTTCAGGGCGCACATCTTGTAAGGCTGTTTGGAGCAAAAAAAACAGCGTGTGATTATCATCCGAAAAAGGTGATTATCACAACAAGATTTAGCGCAACTGGAGGCGCACATGTCACAAATCACTTTCTCACAAGCTAAACAAGGTTACCCGCTCGCCATCGGTGCGCGCCATCTCAGCGTGCATACGATCAAGGATTATGAAAATACCTTCAAAAAATTTACCGAATTTCTTGGCGAAGATATTCCCATTGAAAGCATCACCCGCAAGCATATCGAGTCATTCTTCACCGCGCAAACCACGGTCAGTAATAAGACCTTCCTCAATTACCATACCGGTCTCTCATCGTTATGGACCTGGGCGATGCGTGAGCATCTGGTTCACGAGCATGTGATTCGTAATGTCACACCACCCAAGCCGGAAGAGCGCGAGATCGTACCGTACACGCTGATCGAAATGCGTGCCATGTTGTCAGTGGTTGGACGGGACGATAAAGGGGATGTAAAAAATAAATGCATGAAGAATAGCGCTGACCGCAATCGGGCACTCCTGCTGCTTCTACTTGATACTGGAATGCGAGCCTCAGAACTGTGTGGGCTTCGCATGGGCGGTGTGGACAATCATAATCGCCGCGTGCGCGTGATGGGGAAAGGTTCAAAGGAGCGCACGATTCCGTTTTCGCCGCGTACGGGACAGACACTCTGGCGTTACCTGACCTCCCGTCCAGATCTGCGCGCAAACGATCCTCTGATCGCAACACAGGATGGTCATGAACTTAATCGTACGCGCTTGCTGAAAATCCTGGTTTCGATTGGCAAGCGCGCGGGTGTTTCAGGTGTCCATCCGCATCGGTTTCGCCATACCTTCGCGATTCAGTATTTACGGAATGGGGGCGACCCTTATACCTTGCAAGCCCTGCTTGGTCATTCTTCGCTTGATATGGTGAAGAACTATCTGCGTATCGCGCAGATCGATATTGACACTGCCCATCGTCGCGCCAGCCCAGTGGATAACTGGCGGTTGTGATCAAATTTCTCGCCCTTAGTATTTTTAACAGAGGCGGGATTATCTGTTTATCTCAAATTTTCTACATACTATCCAAAACAAAGGGAGTAAATCCACATGACTCAGTATTTCTACATTGACGAATTAGGAGACGCGGGACTGCAGGGGCAGGCAAGTTCATCCAGCCATTTTGTGATCGCAATGGTTCAGTTACCCGACCGTGCCCCACTGCGCCCACTGGTTAATTTGCGTAAAGCGCTCAACACATCGGCAGGGTTTGAGTTTAAATATCATAAGACTACAGCCGTACAGAAAGAACGTTTTTTCAAGGATATTCTGGGAATCGAATTCCGTGTTCGCGCCGTGATATTGGATAAGGCGAAAATTCGTATGATGTTCAATAAGCTGTCGCCGCAGGAATTAACGATTGAATTGATCATCCGCCTGACTTTGCGAGCCAGTGAATTGGATATTGCCAATGAAATATTAATCATAGATGGTGCGACGACCACGTTTTGCCGCAACTTGCGCGTGCAGTTTACTGAGTGGTGTAAACGTGAAAAGCGAATTCGCCCCTTTAAAAATATCATTGGCGCGGATTCCAGGAATGAAGATGGTTTACAGGTGGCGGATATGGTGGCGGGTGCAATACGTTTACAAGCGATAGGCATGTCAATTGATCATTTTCAGCTTATTGCTCCGCGCATTGTTGACTTATGGAATTTGCCTTAAATAAAACACCCCCGACTATTCTCTTGCGAGAAAGACAGCCTCACTTGGCTACCTTGTCGTCGGCGGCGGGTAAAACGGTCGAACCGTTTTATTGGTAGGGTCATTATACAGAAAAATAAAATATACGTCAAATTAGTGTTTCTGCTTTCTTCAAAAAAGAATTGATTAACGTGACGTTGATTTTGAAGGCGATTCAGTCTATACTACCAAGAAATGAGGTTGGATACTGATTATTCTTGGAAGATAAGACCCTAAAATTTCACCCATGCCCAAACCTGAAGAACTCGCCCGCATCAATATTGATCGTCAACTGACCGTCTGCGGTAGGCCTTCGCAATCACGCTCCGAGTTGAATCTATATGCGAGGCGTAGGTTGTATGGGAATTTGTGAACTAGGCGATTACTATGTCTCACATTTTCATCTCCTACTCCCGCAGAGATATTGACTTCGCCCAGAAGATCGTTGACGCGTTATCAGCCAACAAGTTGGATACCTGGATTGACTGGAAGAGTATCCCCAAAGGCGAAAAATGGTTGGAGGAAATATATCGTGGTATTGAGGGGGCAGATGCTTTTCTATTCTTGATCAGTCCAGATTCAGCCATATCCGTCAATTGCAACAAAGAGATTGAACACGCGATAAAAAACAACAAGCGTATTATTCCAGTCGTTATCCGTGATGCTGACCTCAAAGCTATTCACTCCGAAATCTCAAAACGTAACTGGATTTTCTGTCGAGACGGGCAGGATGATTTCAACAAAGCAATTGAGGAAACGCGCGAAACCATTCACACTGACTATGAATGGCTGAAGTACCATACCGAATTACAGGTGAAGGCGCTGAAATGGGAACAGAAAAAAGATAACAGCCGACTTTTACGGGGAAAGGAATTACGGGAAGCAGAGAAACAACTTGCTGATATTGGTAGCCAGGAAGATCCTCAACCCACCAAATTACAACGTGAATATATCCTTGCCAGCCAAAGCAATGAAATCCGTATTCGACGACAAATCACGATTGGATTAATAGTTGGTTTATTAATAATGCTTGTTATTGCATTTGTTGCTGTGTGGCAATGGCAACGTGCTGAAAAACAGTATCAAATTGCATTAACTTCTGGGTTAGCGGCTCGAAGCAAAGTTATCGGCGTTGACACTGGAACGCATTTTATTCAGAGCTCGTTACTGGCCGTTGAATCAAATTCCCGAATTGCAAATTTGGAGGCGTCAGATGTGTTGCGGGAACGGTTGTCCCTGCTGCCACAAAATATTAATTACATGTATTCTGATCAATCTGTTACTTCAATAGCATATGATCCAAATGGAAAATATGTTGCTATTGGTACCGAGTTCTTAAGCGATGAAGGTCAGGGCTCTGGCAAGCTCGTCGTTTTGGATGCAACAACGTGTGCGGAGTTGTATTCAATTGCACAAGATGGAGAAATTAGCTTCATAAAAATCAGTTCTGATGGCAAGTTAATTCTTACAGGTGACGAAGATGGTAAAGCCAGGATTTGGGATTCCTTAAATGGGACAATGGTCACTGAGGTGTTGAATGGTGCGTCCTTATGGAAGGGCAGTATTTATGCATCGTTCAATCCTGATGGATCGCTGGCTGTAATAGCAACAGACAAGGCCACGTATATAGTGGATTCTCGAACAGGCACTGAAATTGCACGTATAAATTATGTTACACACCTGGTTGACTTTAGTTATGATGGCAAATATATTGTTTTGGCAAACGGCCCTGGCAGAGTGATTGTATGGGATTTTATTGCAAATTCCGTTCAAATGGAAACCAGTTTGTTTCCTGCTGATTTAGATTATGTGAGATTTGTGGGTAATGGTGCTTTCGTAGTAGCTAGATCATTGAGGGGTGATTTAATTGCAGTAAATACAATTTCTGGCGAAAGAATAAATCTCGCAAAGGGAGTTGGCGCAATTGCCTTTAGTGAAAATGGAGAACAACTTTCTTATTATCATAATTACTTGAACTTGATCATTGTATTAGATACTAATACTTGGAAGGAATTAGGCGTCATTAGGGATGTCGAACAGTTGACTTCATTGTCAATTAATTATCAACATAGAATTCTAGTAGCCACTACGGAAAATGGCAATGCTGAGGTCTGGGATCTTTCAAAGTTAAAAAAAATAATAAAACTTCCCCTTGAAGGTGATAATTCAAAATCTGTGTCATCGATAAGCTTAAATGGGAAATTTGCGGCTGTAGGCAACCCTGATGGAATAATTACGGTGTTTAATTTTGCCAGCGCAGGTCAGCTAACGCGAGTTGACTACGAACGTATTGATATTGGCCTTGCAGATTGGTGGGGATCTGTAGAAGATATTTTTATCAGTGCTGATGGAAGATATGCCGTCTCATCGAGTGCATCTGGTAGTACCCTTGTTGACGTAAAGGAAAATAAAATTCTAATAGACAGAAAGTGCGAGAACTCAAAGGCTAAGTTATATATCAGTAAAAACGATGCGCTCCTGATGTTGTGCTCAAGTTTAATCTCTCTCCCTGATCTCTCTGAGATACATAATTTTGATGACGCAACAAATATTACAATTAGCCCAAATGGAAATTTAGTAGCGTATATTATCAAGGACAGCGAAACAGACCCTGCTAATTTAGTTGTCTGGGATGTTGCTAGTAGGGAAATTATTAATAGTGTAATACTAGACTTAGAGAATTATGGTCTAAGTTTCTCGACTGATAGCACTAAGTTGGTTGTCAGTAGTAAAGGAAATATCTGGTTCATAGACCCGTTTACTGGTGTTTTCACGGGAAATATTATTAACGATACCAAGGTTGAAGACTATGCATTTAGTTCAGATGGTACTTTGTTGGCCGCGATTTTTCAAGATGGTATTATTAATGTTTGGGATGCTCGTAACAACGATTTAATTTTTGCCAATCAGCAACCAAGTGAAGATAATTACTCATTTATTAATATTAACCCCAATAATAACAGTCTAATGTTAGGCAAAGATGCAAAAACTCTGGATATATGGAATATCAATGACAACATCGCCCCTCAACTCAAAATAACTCAAGATGATCGTATTATGCAAGCGATATTCAGTCCTGATGGAAGCTTGATATTAACAGGTAGTCAAAAAGGTATCGTAAGAGTGTTTGATGCGATTACAGGGTTGGAATTGTCTCGAATGTATCACAACGACACTGGGTTAGAGAACTATATTAGGAATCTGGCAATGAGCGAGAACAACAGGTACATTATGTCAGGAAGTTACGATGGAACTGCTCGGGTTTGGATTTGGCAATCACAAGATCTAATTGATGAGACTTGTAAACGAATGCCTCGCAATTTGACTCATGCCGAATGGAACCAGTATGTTGGTGAGAGCATCCCCTATCATGCCACTTGCCCCAATTTGCCAATTGAACCAGAAGTTATAATGACCCCAACGCCATAACCTCATGCCCACACCCGAAGAGCTCGCCCGTATCAACATTGACCGTCAACTGACCGCCTGCGGTTGGACTGTGCAATCGCGCGTGGAGATGAATTTGTATGCGGGGCGGGGGATTGCAGTGCGGGAGTTTCCGTTGTCTACTGGCGAGGCGGATTATCTTTTGTTCGTGGATCGCAAAGCGGTGGGGGTGGTAGAGGCGAAGCCTGAGGGTGTGACACTTTCGGGGGTGGCGGATCAGGCGGCGAAGTATTCGGTTGGTTTGCCATCGAATATTCCGCATGTGACGTTGCCGCTGCCGTTTTTGTATGAGAGCACAGGCGTTGAGACTTTCTTCCGTGATGAGCGTGACCCTGAGCCGCGTTCGCGAAGGGTGTTTACATTTCATAGACCCGAAGAGTTGGCAGATTTATTGATTGATGGGAATACATTGCGTGCTCGGCTTCGAAATATGCCGACCCATTTCCCGTTGATCACCACGGGGTTGTGGGGCGCGCAGGTTGAGGCGATCAATAATCTGGAGAAATCGTTGGCGGAGAATCGTCCGCGGGCGTTGATTCAGATGGCGACGGGGTCAGGGAAGACGTTTACGGCGGTGAGTTTTGTTTATCGGTTGATCAAGTATGCGAAGGCGAAGCGCGTGTTGTTTTTGGTGGATCGCAATAATCTCGGTCGGCAGGCGTTCAAGGAGTTCGATCAGTATCTCACGCCCGACGATGGGCGCAAGTTTACTGAGTTGTATAACGTCCAGCATTTGCAGAGCAATGTGCTCGATTCGGTCAGCAAGGTGCATATCACTTCCATTCAGCGGTTGTACTCGATGCTGAGCGGGGAGCCTGAGTTCGATGCAGAGAATGAAGAGGGGTCGCTGTTCGAGATGGGCGCGGCGCTCGATGCCCAGCCGCCGAAAGAGATCCGCTACAACCCGAACTTCCCGATTGAGTATTACGATTTCATCGTGGTGGATGAGTGTCATCGTTCGATCTACAATTTGTGGCGCGGCGTGCTCGAATATTTCGATGCCTTCCTGATCGGGCTGACCGCCACGCCGTCGAAGCAGACCTTTGGTTTCTTCAAGAAAAATCTGGTCATGGAATATCCGCGCTTGCGGGCGATTGCCGACGGCGTAAATGTGCAGGGCGATGTCTATCGCATTCGCACGCAGATTTCGGAAAAGGGCAGCACAGTGGAGGCGGGATATTTTATCGGCAAGCGTGAACGCATGACGCGCGCCGAGCGCTGGGAAAAACTGGATGAAGACTTTGAATACGACCCGCGTCAACTCGACCGTGAAGTTGTTTCCGTTGACCAGATACGGACTGTGCTCCGAACCTATCGCGACAAACTGTTCACCGAGATGTTCCCTGGGCGAGAGATCGTCCCGAAGACGTTGATCTTTGCCAAGGACGACAGCCACGCGGAAGACATCGTGCGGATCGCGCGTGAGGAATTTGGCAAGGGCGATGAGTTCTGTCAGAAGATCACGTATCGTTCGACAGGCAAGAAGCCCGAAGATTTGATCAGCGACTTCCGCAACAGTTATCATCCGCGCATTGCCGTGACCGTAGACATGATCGCCACAGGCACAGACATCAAGCCGCTCGAAGTGCTACTGTTCATGCGCGCGGTGAAGAGCCGCTTGTTGTTCGAGCAAATGCTGGGACGCGGCACACGCGTCGTCAGTCAGACCGAGTTGCAGAACGTGACATCGGATGCGAAGACGAAGGATCGCTTTGTGCTGATCGATGCGGTGGGCATTGTGGAATCGGAACTCGCCGACCCGCAGACACTAGAACGCAAACGGAGCGCGTCGCTCAAGCAGCTGCTCGAGTCGGTGGCTGTGGGCGTGACGGATGAAGATACTCTCAGTTCGCTGGCGGGGAGACTCGTCAGATTGGCAAAAAGTTTGGGGACGGCAGAGCAGGCTGAGGTTAAAGAAAGAAGCGGCGGACTGTCGTTGGCAGACATGTCCAATCGCCTGCTGGATGCCATCGACCCAGATAAAATTCAGGAGAGTAGCAGTCCGCAAATCCTAATAGAAGCGGCGGTGCGACCGTTGGCGAGCAACCCCGAACTGCGGGCCCGGCTGACGGAGATGCAGTTGCGGCATGAGCAGGCGATTGACGAGGTGAGCCAGGATGCGGTGATCGAGGCGGGTTTTACGGATGAGGCGTCGCGGCTGCTGGTGCGGTCGTTTGAGGAGTATATCGCCGAGCATAAGGATGAGATCACGGCGTTGGAGATTATTTATTCGATCCCGCGTGATGGCGCTGTCGGGGCACGGCGTCGCCGTGCCCTTACGTTCGATGTTCTCAAGCAGTTGGCGGAAGTGTTATCGCAACAGCAACATAATTGGACGACGGAGGCGTTGTGGCGGGCGTATGCACAGTTGCAGCGTGACCGCGTGCGCGGGGCAGGGACGCGACGTGTGTTGACGGATCTGGTTTCGCTGGTGCGTCATGCGGTGCAGTTGGACGATGAACTGGTGCCGTATCCCGAACGCGTGCAGAGACGCTATGCGGATTGGCTCGCTTCACAACAGACCGAGGGGCGAGCATTCACATCCGAACAACGCTGGTGGCTGGATCAGGTGGCGACGCATATCGGAGTCAATTTGGAAATTCATGCCGAGGATTTCAATTACGGCGAGTTCTTCAATCGCGGCGGACAGGTTGCCGCATTGCGCACGTTTGGTACACAGTTGAAGGATTTGTTGGATGAGTTGAATGAAAGGCTGAATAGTTCTTAACCACGAAGGTCACTAAGGTACACAAAGGATTTCTTTTTGATGATGGCAACGATGAATGATGACGGTCAAAATGGACGCTCTCTGCCTAATGGTTGGGAGTGGACGACGATTGGAAATATAGCAAAAATCAATGGTCGTGATATTGCTATTCGTGATCTCTCTGATGATTTGCCCGTCACTTTTGTGCCAATGTCGGCTGTAGATGCTCAACAAGGAATTATTGCTGAACCGCAAGAACGTCCGCTAAAAGATGTGCGAAAAGGATTTACTCCGTTTTCAGATGGGGATGTTTTATTAGCCAAAATCACTCCAAGCATGGAAAATGGAAAAGCGGCAATTGCTCGCAACTTGAAAAATGGCAGGGGGTTTGGCTCAACCGAATTTCATGTTTTCAGACCAAAAGAAGTTGTAATGGCTGAATGGGTTTTTCATTTTATACGTCAGGAAAGTTTTCGAAGAGATGCAAAGGCAAATTTTTCTGGTACTGCTGGACAATTGCGTGTCCCTTCTGATTTTTTAGTTGATTATCCAATCCCACTTCCTCCACTTTCTGAGCAGAAGCGGATCGTGAACCGAATTGAGGAACTGTTAAGTGATTTAGATGCGGGCATGGCGGCATTGGAGCGTGTCCACACGGGGTTGAAACGCTATAAGGCTTCTATAGTTAAGTCCGCATGTGAAGGGAAATTGCTTTCATCAGAAAGCAGTGAGAACCATGAAGATGCGAAGCAATTATTGCAACGACTTGGGAAATCTGCATTAGAAGATGATGCATTGCCATCCTTACCACACGGATGGTGTTGGACACAATTAGGTGATTTATCTAAACATATAACAAGCGGTTCTCGTGGATGGGCACAATATTACAGTGAAGACGGGGCAACTTTTATTCGGGCTCAAGATATAAACACGGATAAATTAGTTTTGGTAGACATTGCTCATGTAAATCCGCCAAGAGATTCGGCAGAAGTTTTGCGAACTCGAGTACAAAAGAATGATTTGCTAGTAACTATTACAGGGGCAAATGTAACGAAAACGGCAAAAGTAAATATTGACCTGAATGAAGCATATATAAGCCAGCATGTCGGCTTAGTGAGACCTACCTTACCTGAGTCAAGCGATTATCTTTATTATTGGATAATATCACCTGCTCAGGGTCGAAAAGCATTAGAAAAGATGGCGTATGGTGCAGGAAAGCCTGGTTTGAACCTCACCAATTTACGAGAATTATTAGTTGCACTTCCTCCGTTGGACGAACAGCGGCGGATCGTGGCTGAGGTCGAGCGGCGGCTGTCGGTGGTTGGGGAGGTCGAGTCCGCGGTGGAGGTGGGGCTTGTCCGCGCGGGGAGGTTGAGGCAGTCTGTGCTGAGGTCCGCGTTTGAGGGGAGGTTGTAGGATGGTTGCTGGTTTGAAGGTTGGAATGTTTGTCTGCGGTGGAGGTGGGTTTGGTCCGCGCGGGGTTGGTAAGGCAGTCTGTATTGAGGTCCGCTTTTGAGGGGAGGTTGTGAGATGGTCACAGGTTTGAAGGTTGGAATGTTGAAAGGTTTGTCCGCGGTGGAGGTGGGTCTGATCCGCGCGGGGTGGGTGAGGCAGTCCGTGTTGAGGTCCGCGTTTGAGGGGATGCTGTAGAATGGCTGCAGGTTTGAAAATTGGAATGTTGGAAGGTTTGTCCGCGGTGGAGGTGGGGTTGGTCCACGCGGGGAGGGTGAGGCAGTCTGTGTTGAGGTCCGCTTATGAGGGGAGGTTGTAAAAAACAAGGAGTTGTCCAATGGAAGAAGCAAAGGCTGAAGAACGGTTCAACGAATCCGTGCTGCAAATTGGAAGGGAATACTTCGGAGAATATCTGAGCGAACTGAGTCGGCAACGACAAGGAAACTTGCTACTGGCTTCCGTCTTCGCAATCCTGCTGTCCTACACCTTCATCAAACCAACTGGCGGCGGTATTGCGGGGATCAATGTGGAAATTCTGCATGTGGATGCATTACCTCTCCTAGCTGGTGCAGTAACCACGTATTATCTAATCTTATATAGCATCGGTGTTTTTCAAGACTGGCAATATTATTTCCTAAGAATTGGCACCACGATGGATTTCCAACGCAGGCTGGAAGATGAACTTAGTGAGCAAAGATATGCCAACCAAGATAAGATCCGTGCCATGCTGCGTAAATATCATGCTGAACATCCTGATCTGCCCGAGGAGGCTTTTACCGATGTTCGTAATCTACCCGAACATATTCAAGCCGAGCTCGTAAAGAATAATAGTGTTGTCTCAGGTCTTGAATTTCTTGAAAAAACCGAAATTGTATTCATTAATATCAGCAAGTTGAAGCTTGTAGTCGAGATCATATTTCCTGTTGGGCTGTCCTTGTTTGCAATCGGCTCTGCCGTCTGGACAGGCTTTTTTAGGTAAAAGATGTCGGAAGATTACATCCTATTGAAATGCGGGAGTCAAACGTCATGCAGGATCAAGTCTGCGGCGGGGTTGGGTCTGATTCTCGCGGGGTGGCTGAGGCAGTCTGTGCTGAGGTCCGCTTTTGAGGGGAAACTCTCATAGAAAATTTCATTGAAGCAGAAGGAGAAAAATATGAAAGCATTTGCATGTGTCACGGCGGTGATTTTTATGATCGTAGGTTTGCTGATTATTTTTGGTGGAATTGCATTTGCAGTTTCAGGTATTTTAGGGCAAACATCCAATCCAACACCAACGCCAAGTTTGGTCCCTGATCTTTCTGGTTTGATCGTCCTTGCCAGAATTTTTGGCGGTGCAGCAATTGGGTTGCAAGGATTGTTCTTGGCAGCAATTGGTCAAGTCCTTTGGTTATTGGCAATCATTGCTGACAAGACGGAATCGACAAGTGAATATATGGCCGCTCTGCTTCGGCGAGTCCCACAGCCAAAACAATGAATGCGACTATGAAAATAATGCTGAGGCCGTGTGAGGTCGAGTCCGCGATGGCGGTGGGTCTGGTCCGCGCGGGGAGGCTGAGACCGTCTGTGCTGAGGTCCGCTTTTGAGGGGAGGTTGTGAGATGAGAGTCCCCTCCGCCCCGCTACGCAGGGGCACCTCCCCCAAATACGACATGAAAAGTTTACATGTCAGCCAAAGTTCCCCTGTCGGATTTGTGGGAGGCTGGATGGTGAGCGAGTCTGCGGTGGAGGTGGGTTTGGTCCACGCGGGGAGGGTGAGGCAGTCTGTGTTGAGGTCCGCTTTTGAGGGGAGGTTGTGAGATGGTTGCAGGTTTGAAGGTTGGAATGTTGGAAGGTTTGTCCACGGTGGAGGTGGGTCTGGTCCGCGCGGGGAGGCTGAGGCAGTCAGTGTTGAGGTCCGCGTTTGAGGGGATGAATTGGATCAATTATTCGATGGATATTTTCTTGCAAAACGTGCAATAATGGTTAAAAGAATAAACTGGAGATAGGCATGGATGACAAGCCTCCACAAGGAAAACCCAGTATTAATATTGAGGGTGATGTAAAAGACAGCAATATCGTTGTGGGTGATGGCAACATTATTACCGTCATTCGAAATTATTTGTTTCGCGACACCAGACAGCTGGTTATATTCATTTCTATTTTTCTTCTTGTATCGGGCGGAATTGCAGGCGGATACTGGTACTCAAAACAACCCTCAAAGATGACGGGGAATTTCAATGTCGCGGTCGCACAATTTGGTGAAATTCAAGAAAATGGAAGTATTAAGTCTTCTTTGCATGCAGAAAAAATCAGCAGCACGCTTTTTGGTTTTCTGGATAGCGAATATCAAGCCTCCGGTCTGGGATTGGATGTTCAGATTTCTCACAAGAATATGCCTTTAATTCAGGAGGATGCGCAGGCAAAGGAACTGGCAAAAAAAGTCAATGCAGATATCGTGATCTATGGGAATGTTTTCGTTCAGGGGAATAGCGCCGAGTTTTCTCCGCGGTTCTATGTTGCTGAACGTCCGGATACAAAGGAGTTGACAGGTCAGGAGGAATTGGCCAATCCGATAGCCTTTAATCTATCCCAGCTGGGCACCCAGGACCAGGTCAATGCGGAAATACGCGCCCGTACTGCAATACTTTTAAACTTCACAAAAAGCCTGATCTACGTTTCAAAAAAAGACTCGGATTCTGCTTTGCGTGCTGTGCAAACTGCAATTACTACAGCCGAAAAATTACCCCGTCCGTTTGCAGGGCAGGAGGTTTTGTATTTGCTGGCTGCAAAGATTTTGACGGGCCAAAACGAAACTGATAAAGCCAATGAAATGCTGGACCAATCCCTGATCCTCAACCCGAATTATGCGCGCGCATACCTGGCGCGCGGAAACATCTATTATATTCAAGCTAATAATTCAAATTTTGATTCGCAATTGCTTGAAAAAGCAAAAGCTCAATACGAACTGGCGTATCAGGCAACGGATCAGCCCGAGAGTGCCTATATCCCCATCAAGGCTCATGCTGCGCTGGGGAATATTTTTGTTGTATTGGCACAAAAGGATAATGACCAAAATTTATTCTCTGAAGCCATTAAGAATTATAAGTATGTTGTGGATGAATATCAAAGAACCCAGGATCCCTATTTGAAAAGCTATGCATCCATTGCATATTTTGGGCTTGGGGCAGCGTATGAGAGACAGGGGAAGGTACAAGATGCAGTAGATAGCTATAAAAAAGCATCTGAGCTGACAGAAGATATGGAGTTCAAGGACAGAATTGAAAAGCAAATAGAGGCAGTGCAGGCCAAACCGTGAATCATATGATTTTCAACACAAATTGATAAAGCATCATTTTTTGGAAAAGGAGAATCCATGATCAACTATAAATCCGCCCCCATTACACAATTTCTTTTGAGTCTACTCGTGCTTACATTAGGTTGCAGCCTGCCTGCTGTCGCTACACAGCAGCCTGTTGCACAACCAGTGACTCAGTCTCCTTTGCCAATACTCAAAATCACCCAGCCCTTGCCTTCTGAAACATCTTCAACGTCAACTCCAATTGCACCACCTGCCCCAACGTCAACTCCAATTGCACCGCCTGCGGTTATCCCAACGTCAACTCCAATTGCACCGCCTGCGGTTACTCCATCGCTCACCCCAATAGCCCCCCCTGTGTTTCCTCCAACACCAACACTTGGTTCTACACCTTCTCAAATGATTCCGTACATTTCATTTAATGATTTTACTAATCTTTATTTTCGCGCTGTAGTGGATGGTGATTATTCGACTGCATGGAATATGCTGTCGCCAACCTTTAAGAGCAATAGCCATAGCGATGATTATAAAAACTATGTTCAGGGATATACGCAGATGCAATTGTGCGATATTGTAATTAGTAATTTCCAAAATGAAGAATCGCCCGCTGGCTTTGCGAAGGCGTCTGCCCATTTTGTTTACAAGACGGGAAAGAATTGCGCTATCAGTGAGTATGATTTTAATTTGTACTTTATTTACGATGGAAATCAAAAGAACTGGTTGCTTGATGGTTTATCTAGCAAATAGCCGATTTGACATATCTTTTGTTGCCTGAGGTCCGCGTTTGAGGGGAGGTTGTAAAACGGATATATTTTCTGTACAATGTTTATGATGTTGTTTAGTCCTGGGAGGGAACCATGTCAATGTCATCTCATTTAGTGGAACGTGGAATAGCACTATGGAAAAGCGGTAAAAGGGTGGAAGCGCGCAAGGTTTTTGAGGCAGGTATTTACAATGATAGGCAGAATGAGACTGCCTGGATTTGGTATATCTATGCTTTAGAGACCAACAGAGAAAAAATTGCAGCTTTGGAAACATTTTTAAGCATTTTTCCTCAACACGCATCTGGTAAAAAGGCGCTTGAAAATCTGAATGCAGAAGAATTGCAATATGCTGACCTCCGGACTAAAGTAGAAGCAAAACCCCGGAAAACAGAAGGTGTTCATCAGGAAAAGCCGTTGCGGATACAAGCAGTCAGGTCAGTTCAACGGTCAACACCCAACCTTATTCCATGGGTATTGGTGATTATAGGTATATGTTTCATTCTCACGAGCTCGATAATAAATGCTTCACGTTACAACTCCTTGCAATCTGAGTATCGAAATTTAAAGGACACGAACCAGAAGATCGCGCGAAATTATGATCAGTTGCGTCAAGATTTTCAAGTGATGGAATCAGAAAAAGAAACTTTGGTCAATGACTTTAATTATTTGGTCACCAATTACAATTCCTTAAACACCGAATACTCCATCTTGCAAACCAATTATGACTCTTTGTATTCTGAGCATACTCAAATGCTTGAAAAATATAATGCTTTGGCGGGTGATTACAACACGCTCAATAACATCGCAATAAAGCCGCCCTATATTGTTGTCCATGATCGAGAAGTAGACACGACGTTTTACGATATAGATGGGCAATTAGTTTCATGGGTAACACCCTTTGCTGGTTTGGAGTACGACATAGAGAACGGCGCGTATACGCGCCGTTTAATTGTTGATGATGAGTGGCAGACAATTTTGGTGTCCAGAGCAGACAATTCGTCTCTTTGGATAAGAGATTTCTCGGTATTTGTTACTCCAGAAACATTCCGAAATGTGATACCGGAGCTATACAGAAAGTCATCCAGTCCGCATGAGTTTATCTATCGAATATGGTATATGATCGGACAGCTCTCGAATTATGCCAGCGAAGATATAGAAACGCCTCGTTATTCTTTGGAAACTTTGTTGGCAGGGGGCGGAGATTGTGAGGATTTGTCTATTTTATTGGCAAGTATGATCAAGGCTGCTCCAGTCGACTGGTATGTTGATCTTGTATACGTTGATTCTGAAAATATCAATAATCCTCAGGATCCTGATCATGTCGTTGTATATATTGATACCGGACAGGATACTTTTATTGTTGAATCAACAAGTGATCAAATTATGCTTCCTTATACTGAAGGTGTAACTGGTTGGCTTGCGGGAAATTTGCGCTCAAATAACAATCATCAACCCGTATATTTGCGCTAACCTGAAAGATGACCTTGATAAGGTTTTACGACAAAAATAGCTGTAACGCTTGAAATCAAGTCGGCGCTGGAGGCGGGCCGAAGTCTGTAGTTGAGAGGATGTTGTTATAATCTCGTCTCGATTTACTTTTTTATCATATTTCATAACTTAACACTGGAACCTGATACATGAATACTGCATCCTCCACCATCGTTCAACGTCTCTGGAATTACTGCAACGTCCTGCGCGACGACGGCATGTCCTATGGCGATTACGTCGAGCAACTTACCTACCTGCTATTTCTCAAGATGGATTCAGAAGGCAGCGCCATGCTCGGCTTACCCAGTTCCATTCCAGATCAATTCAACTGGGCGAGTTTGCAGCGTTTGGATGGCGACGATCTGGAAAGTCATTACCGTGCCACGCTTGCGGGCTTGGGTCAAGGGGCTGGGTTGATTCCTGTCATCTTCCGCAAGTCACAAAACAAGATTCAAGACCCCGCCAAATTACGCCGACTGATCGAACTGATCGACGGCGAAACCTGGATCGGGCTGGATATTGACGTCAAGGGCGAGATCTACGAAGGTTTACTCGAAAAGAACGCGCAGGATACCAAGAGTGGAGCGGGTCAATACTTCACGCCGCGTCCGTTGATCAAGGCGATTGTGGATGTCATGCGTCCCGAACCTGGCAAGACCATTTGCGATCCCGCCACGGGTACGGGCGGCTTCCTGCTTGCCGCACATGATTACATCGCGGGTCACAACACCCTCGATCGCGATCAGTGGGACCACCTGCGTCATCAAGCCCTGCATGGCTGGGAGATCGTGGATAACACTGCGCGCCTATGCGTGATGAATTTATATCTGCATGGCATTGGTTCCTTTGGCGATGGCTCGGAGTTGGGCCGCAGTCCCATTCATGTTTCTGATAGTCTCGCATCCCACCCTGGCGAATACTTTGACATGGTGCTTACCAACCCGCCCTTCGGCAAGAAGTCCAGCGTCACCTTTGTCACCGAGGAAGGCGAGATCAAGCGTGAGTCTCAGAACATTGTCCGCGAAGATTTCTGGACATCCACCAGCAACAAACAACTTAACTTCGTCCAGCACATCAAGAACATCCTGAACATGACGGGCAAGGCCGCCGTCGTTGTCCCTGATAATGTGCTTTTTGAAGGCGGCGCTGGCGAGGTGGTCCGCCGAAAACTTCTGCATGAATGTGATGTCCATACCCTCCTGCGACTGCCGACTGGCATCTTCTACGCTCAGGGCGTAAAAGCCAACGTCATTTTCTTTGACCGCAAACCTGCTTCCGAAACCCCGTGGACAAAGCAGCTCTGGATCTACGATCTGCGCACCAACATGGATTTCACCCTCAAGACGAATCCGCTAGCGCGTGGGAATCTTGATGATTTCGTGGAATGTTTCCACGCCGACAACCGCTTCGAACGCACCCCAACCTGGTCGCCGTCCGAAGAAACAGGTCGTTGGCGAGCATTTACATACGAAGAACTCCTTGCCCGTGATAAGGTCAATCTCGATATCTTCTGGCTCCGCGATGAGTCCCTCGAAGATTCAGCGAACCTGCCCAATCCTGATGTGCTGGCAACCGAGATCGTTGAAGACCTGCGGTCCGCGCTCGTACAATTTGAGTCCATTGCGGAGGAATTGGGTGGGGAATAAAAGATTGTATGGTCGGACATGTAGCGCAATCCCCTCACCCCGACAGACAAAGCAAAAGCAAGTAAGACTCCCAACCCGAGGGAGTCTTTTTTATTTAATTGCCAACCTGTGTAAAGAAATGATAAAACCTCTCTTTCTTTATCAAATCTTTACAAACCTTTTGAGAACTCTCTACAAAGAGAAACTATACTTCGGGAAATCAAATTTCACGGAGGTACTTATGGTTACTCTATTTGGCAAACGCATTCGATTATTCCGCCCGCGCACGATCTGGGTTCGCAGAGTTGTGCAATGGTTCTTCTTCTTACTGA